>Ga0116227_10009407_pt1 | contig 17748 bp, 18 predicted proteins | sample S1TSphgellanicum_FD_89693 | JGI IMG/M metagenome (GOLD analysis project Ga0116227, IMG submission 89693) | Host-associated microbial communities from peat moss isolated from Minnesota, USA - S1T2_Fb - Sphagnum magellanicum MG | ecosystem: Host-associated > Plants > Peat moss > Unclassified... | reverse complement strand
GCGATGCACTCTTCCATGATCGCCGTCACGTCGCGCTCGTCGACGAACGACATCTCGACGTCGAGTTGCGTGAACTCCGGCTGGCGATCCGCGCGAGAATCCTCGTCGCGGAAGCAGCGCGCGATCTGCATGTAGCGGCCGAAGCCGCCGATCATCAGGATCTGCTTGAGGAGCTGCGGCGACTGCGGCAGCGCGTAGAAATTACCGGGGTGGACGCGGCTCGGCACGATGTAGTCGCGCGCGCCCTCGGGCGTCGCCTTGATCAGGCACGGCGTTTCGATCTCGAGAAAATCGCGCGCGTCGAAAAAATCGCGCATCGCCTTGACGATCTTGTGGCGCACGGTGAGATTGCGCTGCATCCGCGGCCGGCGCAGATCGAGATAGCGGTATTCTAAGCGCAGCGATTCGTCGACGTCACCGTCGGAATTGATCGGAAACGGCGGCGTTTCCGATCGCGCGATCAGGTCGAGCCCCGTGACCGCCACCTCGACGGCGCCCGTCGCGAGTTTGGCATTTTCCGTCCCGGCGGGTCGCGCGCGGACCGTGCCGCGCACTGCGATCACGAACTCGTTGCGCAACGACTGGGCGTCGGCGAAGACGCTCGCGGGAGCGAGCGCCGGATCGAAGACCGCTTGCGTGATCCCGTCGCGATCGCGCACGTCGATGAACACGAGGCCGCCGTGATCGCGCCGACGGTTGACCCAGCCGCGCAGTTCGACGGACGACCCGATGCGATCCGCCGCGATCGCGCCGCAGGAAACGATGGTGAGCTCCGACACGTTAGCGGCCGAGCGCGGCGCGAACGCCGCTCAGATAATGATATTGATAAACGATGTTGCGCGCGAGCCCGGGCTTCGCGGACCCCGCGCGTTCGAGCGCGTCCAGCAACCCGGGTCGCTCGCGCACCGCTGCATGGATCGCGCGCGAAAGTGGCGTCATCCCGAGCTTGGCTTGCACGGCGAACGTCGGATGCTTGCGATAGAAACGCACGGTCGACCGGCCGGCCAGCTCCATCTTCTCTTTTTGTTCGTCGTACGGCACGGGGTGCCAATGGTAATCGATCGCGAGCGGATCGTACACGATCGTGACTCCGGCGCGCTGGAGACGATAGCCGAGTTCCAAATCTTCGTGGCCGTAGCCCGTAAAATTCTCGTCGAATCGTCCGACGCGGTCGAGATCGCTCTTACGGACCGACGCATTCCCCGTCAGGAAATAAAGCCACGATAACTTCTTGCGCGAGTTCGGATGGAGCGGACGCCGTTCGAGCGGCCGGTCGCGGAGGCGCTCGTAATCGGCGAGCGACGACACCTGCAATTCCATCCCCACGACGGCGATGCCGGCGCGCGCCGCGTGCTGCGCGAGATGGCGCGAGACGAGATCGCTCGATGCGATGATGTCGGCGTCCGTGAACATCACGATCCCACCGCGCGCGGCCGCGATTCCGGCGTTGCGCGCCATCGCACGACCCGTGTACGGTCCCGGCAGATGGCGCACGCGCGGATACTCCGCTGCGATGCCCGCGAGATACGCTGCGGTGCCGTCGTTCGAATTCGAATCGGCGACCACGATCTCGTAGCGGTCCGCGCGCAGATCCTGGCGCAGCAGCGCGGGGATGACGTGGCGCAGCGTGTCGATGCGGTTATAGGTCGGGATGACGACGGAAATTTCAGGAATGCTCATGATCGTACGACGCTTGGCGCACCGAGGAGTGATTCGACCGCAGCGACGATCGCAGCCCGCGAGGCAGCGAGGTCGGCAGGCCGGCTCGTCGCCGGTTTTCGCAAACAGATCGACGGCACGCGGTACGGCGACCATTCTTGCGAACTCAGGTGAAAGTAACGGTGTTCGAAGAGGACGACGGTGGGCCTGCCCGTCGCACTTGCGACATGCGTCGCACCGGTGTCGACGGTAACCACGAGCCGGCTTTTCTCGAACACGGCCGCCCACTCGCTGAACGAGAGGCCCCCGGCAAGCGCCTCCGCGACCCCCGCGGCGCGCACCGCGGCGATGTTTTCGAGCGCGTCCACGCCGTACGTTCCGACGACCGGAAGCCCGAAGCGGCGCAGGTCGGAGATCAGCCGGATCGTGCTCTCGAGCGAACTGCCTTCGGAGAACCAGCGCGCGCCCAGGTGAACCGCGATCCCGCCGGCCGGCACGTTCGCGACGGCGCTCCGGTCGCGGTCGTCGATCGGGACGACGAGGTCGCGCGACACGCAGCGGCCGCCCGCCAGCCGCACGAGATCCACGACCTGCTCCACCTCGTGACGCACCACATGGCCCGGCCGGCGCTCGCACAGCGCCGGATCCGCTTCGGAGATGCCGAGCTTCGTGAGATAGGCGCGGGCCGTGAGCCGCGCGAGATAGCGGCGCACGTACGTGTAGCCGACGCGCACCTTCGCGCCCGTGGCGCCCACGAGTTCGAAATCGGGCCGGCACGGCGCGAGCGCGATCGCGACGTCGCACTGCCCGCGAAAGCGCCGGCCGAACGCCGCCGGCGCCGTGCCGGCCGGCTTCACGACGACCGCATCGACGTCCGGATTGCGTTCGACGACGGTCGCATTGTACGGACTGCACACGATCGTCACGTGGGCCTCCGGCCACGACCGGCGCACCGACGCGATGGCGGGCGTCGAGAGGATCAGATCGCCGACCCGATCGAGCCGCGTCAGGAGCACGTTCACGCGCGGCCGGCCGCGTGCGCGCGTTCGAGTTCGGCGTAGTAGGTCTCGTGCGCGAGGGCGCGGGCCGCGGCGAGCTGCCGCGCGGATAGGGGACGGTCCGCATCGTGCGGTCCGACCGCGCGCTCGAGACGTTCGAGCGCTCCGAAGCGGCGCGCGGCGCGATGGAGCGCCCGGCGCACCGGATCGTCGCCCGTCGCGAGCAGAACGCGCCAATGCTCGTGGAGCGCCCGCAACTGCACGGCCGTGCGCGCTTGCGATCGGGCTTGACGCAACATGCCGTCGACGTTGCGCGCGGTCGGCCGCGGCTTATAGTGAAATGCGACCGCGAAGCGATTGAAGACGCCGCGCACGCCGTGCGCGCGCAAGCGCATCCCGAGTTCGATGTCTTCCCAACCGTATTCCCCAAAGCTTTCGGTGAAGTTGCCGACCGCGCGCAACGTCGCGAGCGGCACCGAAACGTTGCTCGTCCAGAACCAGTTGCCGCTGTAATTCGCGAGCGACCACGTCGGCGTGGGCAACCGCTCGAAGCTTTCGGTGTTGATCACCGCGCCGCGAACGACCGCCGCGGGATGACGTTCGTGCGAGCGCAGATGTTCGGCCACGAACGCCGGCGTCGGCAGCACGTCGTCGTCGATGAAGATGATCCGCTCGCCCGTCGCGCGCGCGATGCCCGCGTTGCGCGCGCGCGCCAGCCCGGCGTTGCTTTGATCGATCGCGGTGAAGGCGCAGCTCGCACGCCGCCGCGCCGCTTCGATCACGCGCGGCGTGTCGTCGCGCGAGCCGTCGTTGACGAGCACGACTTCGTACGAATCGCTCGGCGCGGTCTGCTCGAAACACGCGTCGAGCACGCGGCCGAGCAAGTGCGCGCGATCGTACGTGCAGAGCTGAATCGTCGCGCGGAAGCGCGGCGCCCCGCTCGAATCTACCATACCCGGCGTTTCTGCGCGGGCGCAGGCGAGCCCGCCGCCGGCTGCGGCGACGCTCATCGCAAGCCGCGCACCGCGGCGAGCACGCGATCGATATCGAGCGCCGCGACGCACGCGAAATCCGGACACGTCTCCTTGCGATGCCAAACCGGACACGGATACGTCGCGCGTACGACGGTCGCGCGCGCTCCGCGGGGCGCCCAGCGGTCCGGCTCGTCGGATTGCAACGCGAAGATGCCGACGGTCGGCGCCCCGACGGCGGCCGCCACGTGCATCGGTCCGCTATCCATCGCCACGACCGCCCGGGCGCCCGCCGCGAGCGCGCCGAATTCGGCGATCGTCGTCGCGCCGCCGAGCGAGAGCGCGCCGCCGGCGGCCGCCACGGCATCGGCGATCGCGCGATCGGCACCGCCGCCCGTCACGAGGACGGGAACGCCTTCGCGCTCGCGTAGCGCCCGGGCGAGTTCCGCCAAGCGGGCCACGGGCCAGCGCTCGCGGCCCGCGGCGATCCCGCGCGTCGGATGGAGCACGACGTACGGGCCCGCGTGTCCGCGCGCGGCGAGCAGCGCGGCGAGCGACGCGCGCGCGCTCTCCGGAACGACGAAGACCGGCGTTGCATCGGCCGTGTCGCTGCCGAGCGCGCGCGCGAAGTCGAGCAAAATTTCGGTCCAATGCGTCGTGCGATCGCCGCGCTCGCTGCGCACGACGACGGCTTTCGTAAAGAGTGCGGAGTACGTGCGCCGCGCTTGTCCCGCCCGCGCGGGAATACCCGCGACGAACGGCAACGCCGCGCTGCGCAACGTCGCCCAGGTCGTGACCGACGCCGCGAAACCGCGCGCCCGCACGCGCGCGACTTGCCGCACGAACGGCACGTCGTCCGTCCAAACCTCTGCGAGATCCGGATCGTTCGCGAGCACCTCGCGATGCGCGGCGGCGGTCAACGCAATCACCTCACCGTGAGTCGCGCGAAGCGCGCGCATGACCGGCGTCGCGAGCAGCACGTCGCCGATGCCGCCGCCTGTGCAGATGACGAGCGCCGCCACGTCAGTCGCGACGCTCGGCGATCGCCGCGTCCACGGCGTCCGCGAGCAACGCCGCGGTCGCAAGCCGCTCGCGCGCGCGGTCGAGCACGATCGCGCGGTAGGGCGCGGCCCACGGCCGCCAGCGCACGACGTCGCGCGCCGTCGCCCGCCCCGGCGCGAAGCAGTCGACGCACGGAACGCCGAGCATACCCGCCACGTGGGCGGCGCCGCTATCGGGCGTAACGACCGCGCGCGCCGCGGCGAGGTGCGACTTCCATGCCCGCAACGAGAGCCCGAGCACGGCGTCGGCGCCGGACGCCTGGGCGGCATCGCGGACGAGCCCCGCGTCGTCTCCGAAGAAACGGACGGCGTGACCGCGCGCGTGCAGCGTCCGCGCGAGGGCGACGTAGGCATCGCGATCGAGCCCGGCCGCGCTCAACTTCGGCGACGCCTGGAGCGCGATGAACCGCTGCCGCGCCGGCGCGTCGTCGAGCACGAGTTCGCGCAGACGCGTGGAATCGCGCGTCGGCGCGGTCTCGCGAACGAACGCCGCGCCGAGCCGAAAGAGCGTTTCCACTTCGTGCTCCCGCGCGCGCGTCGCGGAGGCGCCGCGCAGGACGGGATCCGTCAACAGGCGCCCGACCTGCAACGTTTTGAGCGGCTTCTCCCATCCGTTGAAGAAGCCCACGCGCCGCGCGATGAGCGCTTCCGCCGCGAAGAGATAGGCATCGATTTCCTCCGAAGCGATCAGGGCCGCGTCGTAACGCGCGGCGCGCGCGTCGCGTAGCGCCGCGCGACGCGTCTCGGGCGTCGAACCGTGCCGTGGCCACGGAATGCGCTCGAGCACGTGGACGCGCGCGAACGCGCGCGACGCGAACGCGTCGCGATTGCGCGTGCCGAGCACCGCGCCGACCTCGTGACCCGCATCGCGTAACGCGGCGACCAGCGGCGCGCACGCGAGCGCGTCGCCGATGCCGTCGGCGCGCACGAGTAGAATTTTCACGGAACGCGCGTCCGCGTCAACGATCCCGCGCGGCGAGCGCGCCGCGCAGGGTGCTCGTGTACGCTCCGTCGAGGAACTGCGCCTTCGCGATGCCGCGCACGAAGGGCGGCAGCCGCGCGTCCGTCGCGCAGGCGCGATAGAGCGCGAGCGACCAGCGCGGTGCGAAGAGCGCCGAGCGAACGAGATTGAGGCGGTACGCACCGGTCGCGAGCTTCGTACGCCACCCGCCGTCCTTGCGCAGGAGCCGGGCCGCCATGCGCGCGCGTTCGATCGTCTTGCGTTCGACGACCTCGAAGGTCTCGCTGTGCGGCGGTTTGATGTGCCAGAGATACGCATCCCACGCGAACGCGCGCCGCACGTCGAAGCGGCGCAGCCGCAAACCGAGTTCCGTATCTTCCCAGCCGTAGAGATCGAAGCGCTCGTCGAAGCCGCCGACGGCCGCGAGCGACGCGCGCGGTACCGAGACGTTACAGGTGCAAAAGAACGCGCCCGAATAGTTCGCCCAGCCCGGCTTCGGACGCGCGTCGTACGACGGCACGTTGAGGATCGGACCCGATACGGCCACGGGGAAGGGGCCGCCGTGCGCGGCCGCGTGCGCCGCGAGAAAGCCGGGCGGCAGTGCGACGTCGTCGTCGACGAAGACGACGATCGCGCCGCGCGCGGCCGCGATGCCCGCGTTGCGCGCCGCACCCCGATTGGGCTCGGGCACCGAAACGTAGGTGACGCCGTACCCGGCCGACGCGCGCCGCGCTTCGACGAGCGCGCGCGTCCCGTCGCGCGAGCCGTTATCGGCGACCACGACCTCGAACGGTGGGGCCTGCGCCTGGAGCGCGAGCGAATCGAGCGCGCGTTCGAGGAACGGCGCGCGATCGCGCGTCGCGATCACGACGGAGAGCCGAATCACGCCGGCTGCTCGAGGAGCGCGTGCGCGAGGCGTTCGGACGCGCCCACGTGGCCCGCGTAGAGTTCGCGCAAACGACGCGACGCCTCCGCTCGCGCGCGATCGTCGTCGTAATAGGCGGCGATGTGCCGCGCCACGTGGGCGGGCATCAGCGTCCCGCGCAGTTCGGGCATCAGCATCTCGCCCGTATCGATATTGGGTTGCGCCGTCCGCGCGAAGCTCGCGTCGACCTTCACCACCATCGCGCGTTTGAGCAACGTCCCCGCGACGGGCAGCCGGTCGAGATACTGGAGCGGTCCGTTGATGACGACCATCTCCGGCGCGTTGAGCGGCACGCAGACGATCGCGGGCACGCCGAGCGCCGCGAGTTCGATGCACTTCGTGCCCGGGAGCGTCACGACCAGCCGCGCGCGCGGCGCGTAGCGCATCGCGTCGCGTACGATCGGAAACGGTTCGTCGCCGGGCGCCGCCGCGGCGGAAGCGAACGCGAGGCCGCCGTTGCGGTTCACGACGTTGCCGCGGGCGCCCCACACGTTGGGATGGCCGCCCGACGCGAACGCGAGGGCGAGTTCCGCTTCCGTCGTGAACGGCGAGACCGCGAAGGCGACCGGAATGTCCGGCCGGATCTCGCGTAACCGTTCCGCCACGCGCACGAAGAACGGAACCAGGTTCGCGATTTCGTACTTCCGCGTGCCGGGCATCACGAGCACGCCGTCCGGCGCGATCTCGAAGTCGTCCGAAGCAGACGGGAACGCACCGGCCGCCTCCGCCAGCGCCCCGTCGATCGCGAGGTTCCCCACGATCCGCACGCGCTCGCGCGGATAGCCCGCTCTTGCGATCTCCGACGCGTTCGCTTCGTCGACGGCGAAGGCGCGGTCGAAGGTCTTGGTCTCGCGGCGGCGCGCAAATTTGTAGGCGCTGGCGCGGCCGCCCAGCCGCGCGTGCACGCGCGCCGCGTGCATCAGATCGCCGCCGAGATATTGGACGGCGTCGATCCGTTCGGGCAGCTCCGCAACGGCGCCGCCGAGTGCGAAGCGCAGATAGGTCTTTGCGGGAACGACGCGCGCCTGCGGAAAGAGCGCGCGCGCCACGTCCGGCTCGCGACCCGTCGCGTAGTCGTCGGGCACGAAGAACAGCGTGACGTCCGTGGCCGGTGCGATGCGGTAGAGCGCGCTTAGGAGCGGCCGCACCCAACCGGAAAATTCGCCCGGCCCGTTGCTCGTGATCGCGAGGCGCACGCTACGCTCCGTAGCGCCGGCGAATTTCCGCGACGATGTCCGTGGTGCTGCGGCCGGCCACGTGCGGGGCGAGCCGGATCTCGCCGCCGTGCTGGAGCACGACGACTCGCTCCGGCAGATCTTCGAGCCGATACTGCGCGCTCTTCACGTGCACGTCGGGACGAATGCGCTCGAGCAACGTCTCCGGCGTGCGTTCCGCGAAGCCGACGATCGCATCGACGCTGCGCAGCCCCGCGACGACGCGCGCGCGATCCGCGTACGGAACGAGCGGGCGTTCGGGACCTTTGAGCGCGCGCACCGAGACGTCGGCGTTGAGGCCGACGATCAACGCGTCGCCCTGCGCGCGCGCCCAGGCGAGATACGCGACGTGACCCGCATGCACGATATCGAAGACGCCGTTCGTGAACACGACGCGGCGGCCGCGCGCGCGCTGCTCGTCGCGCCAGCGCGACGCCGCCTCCACGTCCTCGAACAACGGTGCGGCGAAATCAGCCACGTCCGTTGGCCGCCAAGAGTTCGAGGATTTCGGCCGGCGCGGCGGTGGCCGTGCCCAATTTCTCGACGACCGCGCCCGCGGCGTAATTCGCGAGTTCCATCGCGAGTTCGATCGGCGAACCCGCGGCGAGCGCGAGCGTGAGCACGGCGATGACGGTATCGCCCGCGCCGCTGACGTCGAAGACCGCGCGCGCGACCGACGGAATGCGATGCCGCTCGCCCTGCGATCCGAAGAGCGCCATGCCGCGCTCCCCGCGCGTGACGACGACGTAGCGGCAGCCGAGGAGGGCCAGCAGCGCCGCGCCCGCCCGCTCGAGCGACGCGTCGTCCCTGATCGCGATGCCCGTAGCGCTCGCGGCTTCGTTCGCGTTGGGTGCCACGCACGTGACGCCCGTGAAGAGCGCGATGTTCTTCGGTTTGGGATCGGCGGTCACGACCGCGGCGCCGCGCGCGGCCTCGACGAGGTCGCGCGAGAACAACCCCTTCGCATAGTCGGAGAGGATGACCGCATCGTGGGCGGGCGCGAGTCCGGCGACGAGGGCGCACAGGCGCGCGCTATCCATCGCGGCGAGCGGTTCGGCCGATTCCCAGTCCGCGCGCACGACCTGCTGGTTGTGCGCGACGATCCGCGTCTTGCGCGTGGTCGGCCGGTCGCTCAAGGTGATGACGGCGCCGCGTTCGACCTGGGTCTCGTCGAGCAGCGCGCGAACGCGCCGGCCCTCGGCGTCGTCGCCGACCGTTCCGGCGAACGAGACCGACGCGCCGATCGCGCGCAAGTTGTTCGCCACGTTCCCGGCCCCGCCGAGCGTGAACGAGTGGTCGCTGACGGCGACGACCGGTACCGGCGCTTCGGGCGAAATGCGCGAGACGCTGCCCCAGACCCACTCGTCCACCATCACGTCGCCGATCACGAGGATGCGTTTGTCGCGCATCCGGGCGAACAGCGCGCGCGCTTCGGCCGTCGCGAGCGCGCTAGCGGGCAACGACGTGATCCAAGAAAAAGCGCACGCCCGCGAGCAGCGTACGCGCGCGGAACAGCGGCGGCGGCCCGTCGTAGTGCGGTAACTCGTTGACGAGGATGCCGGGAATACCGACCGCCGCCGCGAGCGCGATGTCGCTGCCGCGGTCGCCGAACACGACGCTGCCCGCAAGCGTGACGTCGCGCTCTGCGAGCGCGCGGCGAATCATGCCCGGCAACGGCTTGCGGCAGTCGCACGCGGCGAGGTGAGTACAATAGTAAAATGCGTCGAGCCCGGCGCCGCGCACGGCCAACTCGTCCGCAAGCGCGCGATTGACGTGGCCGACGTCCGCTTCGCCGAACATGCCGCGCGCCACGCCCGATTGGTTGGTCACGACGATCCGTTCGAATCCGGCGCGTTCGAGCGCGATCAGGGCTTCGGCAACCCCGTCGAGCACGCGCACGCGCTGCGGATCGCCGATGAATCCGGAGTCCTCCATCAACGTCCCGTCGCGGTCGAGGAACGCCGCGGGCTTACTTATGGCCGGACCGAGGCGGTGCGAGTTCGCGACCCGTGCGCATCCGTGCGAGCAGCGTGTCGGCCGCGGGACCCGGAACGCCCGCCGCGAGCAGGCCCTTGCGATCGAGGACCGTCGTCCCCGTCTCGATACGGCACCAGAGGCCGCCGCGTTTCTGCCACAACGATTGGCCGGCGAGCGGCCCCGCGACGAACTCGCCGTATCCGTACGTTCCGGCGGTGACGTAATGCGATGCAAAGGTCTTCGCGCCGCTTCCCGTCCGGACGTCTTTGAGCGCGGGCACGCAGCCGGGCAGCACGGGCGCCGCGGCGATCGCGACCGCGCTTGCAAGCAACGCAACGAACGTCGCGAGGGCGGCGAACCACGTCGTCATTTGCGTTCTAGCAACGCCTGCTCGACGAGATCGCACACGATGTGACCGAGCGTGATGTGCACCTCCTGAACCAGCGCCGAATAACCGTCGGGCCCGACGAGATTGATGTCCGCGACTTCGGCGATGCGGCCGCCGCCATTCCCCGTGAACGCGATCGTCGTCGCGCCGAGGCGCTTGGCTTCTTCGAGCGCGAGGATCACGTTGGGCGACTTGCCGCTGGTCGTCAAGCCGACCACGACGTCGCCCGGCACGACGAAGGCTTCGACTTGGCGCGCGAAGATGCGGTCGTAGCCGAAATCGTTCGCGATCGCGGTCACGGCGGACGTGTTTACGGAAAGCGCTTCGGACGGCAAGCCGCGCCGTTCGCGCAGAAAGCGGCCGGAGAACTCCGCCGCAAGATGTTGCGCGTCGGCGGCGCTTCCGCCGTTGCCGCACCAGAGCACCTTGCGGCCGGCGCGGAACGCGGCGATCATCGTGCGCGCGATCCGGTCGACCACGGCTTCGTAGCGGTCCGCGTCGAGCAAGCCGCGACGATCGTCGAGCATTTCGCGAAAGGTCCGGCGCGCGGCGCCGTCTATGGTTCTATCCAAAACATTTCCTCACCGAGCGAGACGAGTGCGCCGTTCTCCGGCAGAATGCGCTTGACCACGCCCGCATAGTCGCTCATGATCTCGTTCATCAGCTTCATCGCTTCGAGAATGCAGAGCACTTGACCGGCGACGACGCGGTCGCCGACGCTGACGAACGGTTCGGCGCCGGGCGCAGAAGCGAGGTAGAACACGCCGATGATCGGCGCCGTGATCTTCTTCACGTTGGCGGCCGCAACCGGCGCGGGCGGGGCGGCTGCGGGAACGAGCGCTTCGCCGGGCCGGGGTTCGGCAGCCGGCGCGCCGTAGGCGAACGCCGGCGGCTCCGCCCGCGCGACGAACTCGTAGGTGGCGTCGCCGATGCGCACCGTCAATGAGTCGAGATCGAACTCGCGCACCACGGCGAGCATGGCCTCGAGCGCGTCGCGGTCTATCGGCGTACGATCCGCGTGCGGGAGGGACGGCGTCGCTGCCGGGCCGTCATGCTGCGACCTCGGAGAGGCGCGGGAGCGCGTGATACCAGCGCAGGATCAGGTCCGCCGTCTCGTCGCTCGCCGCCGCGGTGGGCGCGGCCAACGTATCTTGCACGCGCGTGCCGAGATCGCGGACCACGACGACGCCCGCCTGCAGTTCGTCGTCGCCGACGATCAGGGCGGCGCGGGCGCCCGCGCGGTCGGCTTTCTTGAAATGCGCGGCGATCTTGCCGTCGCCGTAGTCGATGGTGACCGGGACGTCTCCGCTCGCACGGCGCAACGCCGCGACGAGCGGCACGACCCGCGTGCGCGCCGCTTCGCCGAGCGCGACGACCGCGATGCCGCGCCGCTCGGGCACCGCACCCGACTCGCGCTGGGCCAGGATCATCGCAAGCCGTTCCATTCCCATGGCGAAGCCCACGCCGGGCGTCGGCGGTCCGCCGAGTTCGGCGACCAGACCGTCGTAACGGCCGCCGGCGCACACGGTCGATTGCGCGCCGAGTTCGTCCGAGATGAACTCGAAGACGGTACGCGTGTAATAGTCCAGACCGCGCACGATGCGCGGGTCGACGCGATACGCGATACCGCTCGCGTCGAGCAGCGCGCGAACCCGGGCGAAGTGCGCGGCGCACGGTTCGCACAGGACGTCGAGCATGGTCGGCGCCGTTTCGACGAGCGCGCGATCCTCGGGTGCTTTACTATCGACGATGCGCAGCGGATTGCGATCCAGGCGCCGCTGCGAATCCGCGGAGAGCGACTCGCGATGCGGCGCGAAATGAGCGTGCAGCGCTTCGCGATAACGCGGCCGGCAGACGTCGTCGCCGATCGAGTTGATCGCGGCGACCACGCCGAGGCCCTCGGCGCGCAAGACGTCGTGCGCGAGTCCGATCGTCTCGACGTCGGCTTCGGGACCCGCGAAGCCGAAACACTCGACGCCGAATTGATGCGCCTCGCGATAGCGGCCCGCTTGCGGACGCTCGTAACGGTACATCGGACCCAGGTAGTACAGCCGCACCGGCCCCTGCGCGAGCAGATTGTGCTCGAGCACCGCGCGGACCACGGGCGCCGTCCATTCCGGTCGCAGCGTCATGCTCCGGCCGCCCTTGTCGACGAACGTGTACATCTCTTTTTCCACGATGTCGGTCGTCTCGCCGACACCACGCACGAAGAGCTCGGTGGATTCGAACGTCGGCGTTCTGATCTCGCCGTAGCCGAAGCGCCGGGCGATGCGATGGATGTCCGATTCCAACGCCTGCCGGCGAGCGCTTTCCGGAGGGTAGAGATCGGCCGTTCCCCGCGGGGCGGCGATTTTGTTCATTGCGGCCTCTCTTCGGCTCCGAGCGCCGCGGCTGCCTGTCTCCCGGCGCCGGTCCGCGACCCGCGCTCCGAGAGGACCTGCTCTAGCTACGACGAAAGTCGGAATCAGCGCTTAGGGGGATGACGCAATGTCGCATTTCTTCCGGTACGGCTCTCGGACGCCGTTCGTATTCCTCGCTTCGCTCGCGGGTGCATTGCTGGCAAACCAGACCGCCGGGCTCGCGTCGGCGCCCGTCACCGGAGTTTCGCCGCCTGCGGCGAGTCCGGCCGGCGCGAACGGATCGCTCGACGACGCACGCCGCCGAGCCGCCGCCGGAGACCTCAGCGCGCTCCGCGCGTACGTGGCGGCAAAGCCCGAGGATCGCGATGCCAAGCGTCTCCTCGGCGACTACGCGCTCTCGAAGGGCGATTCGGCGGAAGCCGAATCGATCTATCTCGCCCTCTTGGCGTCGAGTCGGGACGATAAGACCACGCACGACCGCCTCGGCCGTCTCTATGCACGAGCCGATCGCATTGCCGAAGCGATCGCGCAGTTCGAGGCGAGTCTGCCCGACGTGGTCGCCTACGCGGATCTGGTGAGCCTCCATCGCCGGATCGGCGACCTTCCCGCGTTCGTGGCCGCGACGCGCGACCGGGCCGAAACGTTGCCCGACGACGCGATGGCGCAGTTCGGATACGGGGTCGTGTTGCGAGGCATCCACCAACCCGAGCTCGCGCTCGTCTATTTGGAGAACGCCCGGCGGCTTGCGCCGCGCACGAGCGCCGTCCTCGACGAGGTCGGCAACGCAGAGCTCGATCTCGGCCGGACGTCGGACGCGATCGCTTCGTTCGACGCGTCGCTCGCATTCGACCCGCGCGACTATACGGCGCTCGTCGACGAGGCGGTCGCGCGAATCGACGCCGAACCGGCCCGGGCGCGCACCGAGCTGAACCGGGCCGTTTCGATCCGTCCCACCCGCCCCGAAGGCTACGTCGATCTCGGCTACCTGGAGTGGGCCGCCGGCCGGTCCGATGCGGCAACCGCGTACGACAGCCAGGCGCTCGCGCTCGATCCGTTCTTCCGCGACGCCTATGTAAATCTCGGTTTCGCGTATCTCGCGAACGGCCGGCTGCAACTCGCCGAAGAGACGTTCCTTCGCGGTCTCGGCGCCTCGCACGACGACGGTCGAATCGAGTATCTCCTGGGCGAGACCCTTGCAAAGCAAGGGAAGGCCGATCTCGCGCGTAGCGCCTACCGCACCGCCACGCTGAGCGACGAGCCCGATGTGGCGGCCGCGGCGCGCCAGGAGCTTTCCGCGGGACACTAGCCGCCCGCAGGCCCCGTCGCGACGAGGGTTTCGTCGGAGGGGCTCTCGATCGAAATCGCACGTCGCGCACGGGTCACGGCGCTCTTGGGCGCGGCCGTCATCGCCTGCGCGGTCCTACCGCCCGCACGCACCCATGCGGCGCTCGCGTCCGCCGCCGCCACGCTGTTCGAAGCCGCGCCTCTGCTGCTGATCGCGACGCTCCTCCCGCGACCGTTTCGGGGCTTGGCCCAAAGCGCGGGATGCGGCTGCGGAACGGCGCGCATTCCGGGCGCGCTCGCGCCGGCGGCGATCGCGTTCTGTTGGATCGCGTTCGGACCCGCGACGGCGATCGCGCGGGCCGTCGCCGGCACCGCAATCGTGGGGCTCCGGGCGCTGCGTCCGCGCCGCGCCGGCACGGAGCACGGCGGTCCGCGTGAGACGGACCCCTTCGCGGAGCTCGGACGGCTCGGCGCCTGCGCCGCGGGCGCGTCGCTCCTCGCCGGGTACGGCACGCCGTTTGCGGGAGAACCCGTCGCGGGCGCACTTGCGGGCCTGGCAATCGGCGCGACGGCACCCTGCGCGACCGCGGGCGTCGCACTGGCCGCGGGCTTCGCGCCGCATGCGCCCGTCGCGGCGGCGGCGATTCTGGCTACGAGCGGCATCGTTCCGCGGTTCGCCTTCCCGCGCCGGCGGACACCCGGACCGCGACGCCCGGCCGCGGACCTCCGCTTCGCCGCGCTGCTGCTCGCGGTCGCACTCGCGGCACTCTGCGCCCGCGGGCCTTCCGGGCTCGTGAATCCGCGCCTGCTGCCCCTGGTCATGCTCGGCGTTGCGGCGTCCGCAGCGTACGCCGTGCGCCGCCGGTCCGGCCATCCCGCGGCCGCGGCGCTGCCCGCGGCGATGCTCGCGGCGCTGGCCGCCGGTTCGCCGGAACCGCATTACGTGGCCGACGAAACGACCGCGGCCGCGGGATTTCCGGGCGAGTCCGTCCGGTTCACGGGCGTCGCTCACACCGCTCGCGACCGTTCGGAAACGCGCCTCGTCCGCTTTGCAATCACGTGCTGCCGGCTGGACGCGAGCGCCGTTGCCGTTGCGCTCGACCGGCGTCTCGCCGTACCCGACGGAACCTGGATCGCCGCATCCGGAACCTATCGCCTCCACGACGGCGCGCTCGTCCTCGCGCCGGACCATTGGCGCTCGACCCCGCCGCCCGCCGATCCATTCATCTATAAATGATGCGGCCGATCGGCTTTCTAAGAACCGGCTGAGAATTCACGCGAAACCGCACGCCGATGCGCCGCGCCTGCGTTGAAGCAACCATCCGCATCCGGAGCGTTTCCGGCACCTAGGGGGTTCGCGAAGTGCGGGCCCGGGGGTTTACCATGCGTCTCAGAGGGGCTCTCGTCGTCGCGTCGACATTTGCGTTTTCGCTGCAAGGTCTCCCGGCGTTCGCCGATGACGACGGTGCTGCGCCGCCGCAACTCGCCGTCGCCGCGCCGGCAGCGGATCCGGGCGTCGCGCGCATCAGCGTCGCGCAGGGAGAGGTCGACGTCAAGCGCGCCGATACGGACGACGCCTACGCGGCGGTCGTCAACGCCCCCCTCGGCGTCGGCGACTACGTCGCAACGCAAGGCGACTCGCGCGGCGAGGTGGAGTTCGACTTCGGTTCGTCGCTACGCGTGGCGCAGAACACGCAACTTCGCTTCACGGATCTGCGGCCGCACGCGCACCAGTTGCAACTCGCGCAAGGCACGGTGGAACTGCGCGTCTTCCGCGGCTTGGCGGCGCATCCGGAAGTTCAAACGCCGGCTGCGACGATCCGGCCGGCCGGTGACGGCGCGTTTCGCATCACGGTCACGGACGACGGAAACACCGAAGTCACGGCGCGCTCCGGGCGCGTCAACGTCGAGACGGCGACCGGAACGCAAGTCCTCGACCCGGGGCCGACGCTCCTCGTAACGGGAGACGCGAGCGATCCCCAGATTCAAACGATCGATTCGCCGGCGGCCGACGGATTCGACGCATTCAATCAGCGACGCGACGCGTACGTGGAACGCGCGCACGATTGGGCGTTCGTCGATGCCGGGTTCGTCGGCGCCGACGACCTCGACCAATACGGCCAGTGGACCGACGTCGCCGGTTACGGCGAAGTGTGGCAGCCGACCGGCGTCGCCGATGGTTGGGCGCCGTACCAAACGGGCCGCTGGGTCTGGGAACCCTATTACGGCTGGTCGTGGGTCGACAACGCGCCCTGGGGCTACGCGCCGTTTCACTACGGCCGGTGGTTCTATGCGAACGCCGCTTGGTATTGGTCGCCGGGCATCGCCGTCGCCGCGGGTCCCGTGCTCTACTCGGCTCCGGTCGTGTATTATCCGCGGCCCGTCTTCTATCGGCCGGCGCTCGTTGCGTTCTTCTCGTTCGGCGGCGCGGCAGCGGGCGGCGTCGCCTTCGGCGGCGCGTTCGGCTTCGGAAACATCGGCTGGTGCGCGCTCGCACCGTTCGAAGCCTTTCATCCGTGGTACGGGCGCGGTTCCGCGGGTGCGGTGAACGTCGACGTCGACGTGAACATCACGCGCGTCTATCGTAACTTGAACGCGCCGGGCGGCGCGATCGCCGTCGACAACGGCAGCTTCGCGAACGGAAACTTCGCGCACCCGATCGCAGTCGACCGCACGCAACTCGCGAGCGCGACGGCCGTTCGCGGGGTGTTACCGGTCGTGCCGACCGCGGCGAACCTGGCGTATAGCGCGCACGCGACCGCGCCGCTCGGATCCGCTCCGCCTGCAGCTGCGCGCTTCGCGCGATTCACGGCGCAACCGCGGACGGCCGTCGCGCCATTCGCGATCCAGCAGCGCAAAGTCCAGTCGGCCGCGATCGCGAGTTATCCCGATCACGCCGCCGTCTTCCAGCATCCCGACATGCAAGGGCAGTCCGATCGCGAATCCGGAGCGGCAGGTATGCATGCGGATCCGGCTCCCAAACGCGAAGACGTGACGACGCCGAACGACAGCCGTCGCGACGTGCCTGCGGACCGTACCGACCCGTCGCCCGCAGATCGGGCGCCGGCGTATCGGGAGCCCGCCTACCGGACTCCGGCCTACCGTGCGCCCGTCCCACACACGAACACCGTCCCTCCGAAGTATCGTGGTGCGGCGGACCATGCGCCGGCGCACGTGCATTCCAAGAAACCGCCGCCGGCGAAACCGTAACGCTCGCGTTCGCGCGTAGGCCCACAACCTTAACCGGAGGTCGGCAGGGCATGGACCCGTGGATGCGAATCCGCCGGTCCAATGCAAAGCGCCGTTCGTACGATTCGAGCGACGCTCGCCCTCGTGATCTGTCTCGGCGCCGCCTCACCGGCGCGCGCCGAAACCACGACGGCGATCGTCCCCGGATCGCTCTACGCCTCCGTCATGCGGACCATCAACCCGAGATTGCGGCAAAACGAGAGCCTCGCTTATGCGACGGCGCTCTTGGACAACGCGCACCGGATGCACGTCGATCCGACGCTCGTGATGGCCGTCGTCACCGTCGAATCGCATTGGCATGCCAACGCGATATCGTATCACGGAGCCGAGGGGCTCGGCCAACTCAAACCCGAGACCGCACGCGAACTCCACGTGAATCCGTGGTCGGGCAGCAGCAACTTGCACGGCATCACGGTGTACCTGCACCAGTTGCTGTCACTGTTCCGCGACGTGCGCGAACCGATCCGGGCCGCGATCGCGGGGTATAACGCAGGCCCCTACGCCGTCACGTCAGCCGGCGGCATTCCACAGAACGGCCAGACGCCGCGCTACGTACAAAAAGTCATGAGCGCGTGGCGGGCGCTCCGCTCGCGGCTCGGCAGCGATCCGTCCGCGGAAGAAATCGCAAGCAACCTCGATGCCGTCGCCTCCGTTTCGAAGTCGGAAGCAGCGTACTGGGGCGTGCGTTGAAAACGGGGCCG
>Ga0116227_10009405_pt1 | contig 17754 bp, 15 predicted proteins | sample S1TSphgellanicum_FD_89693 | JGI IMG/M metagenome (GOLD analysis project Ga0116227, IMG submission 89693) | Host-associated microbial communities from peat moss isolated from Minnesota, USA - S1T2_Fb - Sphagnum magellanicum MG | ecosystem: Host-associated > Plants > Peat moss > Unclassified... | reverse complement strand
TTATGTGTTTTAGTTTCTTTTCATTGAGTAAGGTTAGGAGTCTAAGGCATAAGAACATATTTTCAAAGGATATTTCATTTTTCTTGGCTTATTAGTTTTTACATCTTGCAAATTGACATCTTAGTGGCATTAAGGTTTGAAATGATAAAACACCCTTATTTATTGTGAATAAGTTTAATGAATTTATGTGATGTGTAGGCTATTGTATATGCTTGCAAATCATGTCTTATTTTTCTTCATTAATCATCAAATTGAGAAATGCAATTTGATTTTACAAAAAGTGTTTACAATATAACCTCTATTTGCATTATGGAAAGGTTCACAAATGGGAGTTGATAATCAAACATAGGCAATGAAATAAACATGTGTTATCACTTTGATGACCATGGTTAGATTATAGTTGATGAGTTTAGCTTGAATGGATGCAAACAAGTTCATGTGTTATTGTGCTCATCATATAATAACCAATGTAACATAACCAATGGGTGACATTATATATTAGGTAAATATTAACTAGTGTTTAAAGGGTCAACCAGTGCATGTAATGAATGTCTAGTTGTTGTTGAGCCATGCAAATGACAACATTACTACTAAAAATCCCATTACTCGTGATAGTTAGTCCCTAAGTTTGGATTATCTAACATAACCAAAAAAAGATTTGGACAACAAAGTTTCATAAATGAAATGTAGTGGACTTTTTTGAATAGATAATACTTGAAGCATCAAAAATGCCAAATAATAATGAAAATGTAACAAAAATTTCCAAATAAATGTGTGTACCTAATAGAAAGCTCCAAAATGGAAGAATATTTATGTTCAAATATCAAAGGATTTTTTTACATGAAAATTCATGAATAGTAAAATTGAATCTATAAGGTATGAATGGTGTAGGGTAGGTACAAAGTAAAATAAAGTATGAAAATTACTAGTGAGAACTCCCTTCCCCTCCTTTAAACCAATTCAAAAACAACATGTTAAACACGACTATTCAAAAACTAATTATGGTGGTCTTGTTTAATAGCTTATTTTTTTCAAGTTTGTTTAGAAGGTGTGAATGATGTTTTGTGTGAGACACCAATAAATAAATATTGTAAAATGTAAGTTAAGAGCATTTAGTTGAATCAGTGTTATTAAAAAAAAAAACATTGCACAACTTCTTTGTGTAATGCTTATAAGCAAATGGGTTTAGTTAGTTAAAATGATGCGACAACATTGGATTGGCTATTCAAAAATAATGTTTTTTACAAATGTGTTCTACAAGTTGATTTAAAAAAAAACAATACACAACATTGCATTTAAAATATTATGTAAATTTTTAATGAAAAGTGTCCCATAAATAAATATGTCATCTTCAAATCATTTAAAGTTATTTTTAAAGTCCATTAAACAATGAAAATATTTGTTACATTGCTTTAAAAGACCTTTTGGGCATTCTATCTTTATTAGATTCATTTCAAACTTAGATATATGTTTTGAAAATATATTAAAAACATTAATATATAAATGCATCAACTTAAACTTGATCTACCGTGTTTGGCATGAAGGGTAACAAGTCAATTATTGGACAAGAGATCAAAATAGTTCCACTAAATGGATGCAAGTGGGTAAAGACCTTTGAACTTGAAAAGACAAAAAATAAAATTGTGCATCATTTCTACACTTCATGTAGGATTCAAAAACAAAGAACAAACAAAAGAATGACACATTTTGGGATCGAGTTTTTAAGCACTATAACAAGTATCAACCTAGCTAGTTTATGTGTAGAGAGGCTAGCTCAACCATTGGAGATTCCAAGTGGGGCATGATCAAATATGATGTTGCCAAGCTCATGTAAGGAAACTTTGGAGTTGTCCCAAGTGTTATTTGAATTTGGAACTAACATTGAGGACACTTTGCAAAAGGTTCTAGAGTTGTACAAGTTGAAACACTCAGTGGGTCCAAGCTTTTACCTTCATTCATTATTGGTTGATGTTGTGAGATGTCTTTCATTGGGTGGGTTCAAGCATGTTAAAGTATGCCAATTGAAGACACTTTTTGATTTTTTGAAAAATATTCATAAAATAATTCTTAATAAATTAAATTAATAAATATTATTTATTTCAATGATCAATAAGACTTATTTTATTTTATTTTATTGCATAATATTAAAGAATCACATGTTTTAATATGTATTTAAATGCAAGTACAAGAATATATATATATATATATTTTAGAGTTATAATTATATGAAAGTAAGACTTTAATTGAAAATTTTATATTTTCAAGTTGATAGAGGCCTAATCAAAGTTCTACTTTTTCTTGATGGAATTAGAGTGATGAGCATTACTAGATAGATTTTGACTAAAGTGGCCACATTATTTCAAAAAAAAAATCCTAAAATTGTAGCTAATAAAACATAAATGTGAGGACACATATCACTTTTAGGCAATTTTTTTTAAAAAAAGAAAAAAAATTGTGACAAAATATTCCATTTTCAGAAAATTGTGTCACCTCATGGCGGAATGTCCTTCCCTTGGTTTTTTTAGTTTCAGATGAATGGCATTTTCCAATCCGGAATCTCCCACCGGAATGTCCTTCCTTGTTCCTTTCACGGACTTCAGATTTGCTGCCGTTTGCTGGCTGGCTGCGTCGTTGCGTTGCTGCGCAGCGGATCTGATGCAATCATGGGGCTTCGCATCACGATTCTCAAGCATCGCACTTGTTTTACTCTCTTTTTCTTCACTACTATGTGTTCGTACTGTTGTTGTTTCTTCAACGAGAAGGAACCAAAAAAAAACAAGTAGATAGTTGTGTTGCAGCAATAGGAAGAGCAGTAAGATGGCTTCAACAGTTTTCCTTTCAATAGTGCTGGAGCGTGTTTAGCCCAAAAAAAAAAGGAGAAGTGCAGGAAAACGGAAGAAACAGAAAGAAAGAGCGTTAGAAATAAATGCAGAAGCATTGAGAGTAAAAGAAGGGAGAAGTGAGGAAAAGTTGACGATTCTGAGAGGCGATGGCGACCCGGAACCAGACTGCATTGTTCAAGCGCTATAGAGAGTCATTACAGAATGTGCGTCGTCCGTTTGTAGCTACCGGAGGTCCTGGTGGAGGAGGTTCGATCGAGCTGGTGGAAGCGCCATTGCTTAACCAAGGTGGTCCGCGAGGATACAATGCAATTGTAGGCGATGACGCCGGCGCTAATTCCTCCCGGTACAGATCCTTTCTTAGATCCTCCCTACTTCCATCCCTCTTGACAATGCCAATCTCGTCTCCGGAGCATGAAGACCTAATCCGAATCCGACACTGCTGGACTCAAGACCACAGAAACCCGTAGAGAGAAAGATAGCTATCTTTCTTTCTCCGGAGAAAGGATCTAAAAGCTATAACGCACAGCACATTTGAAAGCCTGCTACAGTGAGTCAAGGTTTGGGTTAGGGTTTCTACAATTTGTGGCTACATTTATAAAGAATTCGCAGGCATTTGGACTCCAGATCTGTCAGGTTCTCAGTAATTTTCTTTCACAATTCTCAACTGTGAATATCATGGCATATACATAGATCTGATCCACTCCTGCATGCCGAGCTTCTGTAGGATGGAGAAGAACTGTATCAGTCAATGTTCTCTTGCATAGTTTCTTCTTGGAGAATTCATGGCATTTGAAATTGTTGAGAGGGAGGACAAAGCAAGGTACAGAAGTTGTTGTATGGCTGTGGAGCTTGTTATGCAGTAAGCAAATCATGTGGCATGAATGGGTGGGGCATGTTGATGTAGGGCAGGAGGGATGGCAATGATGAATCTTCCCCCAGCTTGGGTGGATATATCAGACCAGGTCTCTGCAGACATGCAACGGGTGCAGGGGAAGATGGTGGAGCTCACCAAAGCACACAGTCGAGCACTTATGCCTACTTTTGATGACACTTCTGGCGAGGAGCATACAATTGAGCTGCTCTCTCGAGAAATCACTAGATTGCTAAAGAAGGCTGAACAGAGGCTACAGCAGCTCTCAAAGGGGACTGCTGCCGGTCAGCAAGATGCAAACATTCGCAAGAATGTGCAAGTGAGATCATGAATGCACTTCAATGAAAAGTCCTAATGAGTCATGGTATTAAGAGAATCATATGCCTCCTTAAATTTTGCCACACTAAGCTCTCTGTCTAGGTTTGTAGGTTTCAAGAGAACAATGTCTTTTGTTTGTCTATGAGAGTTGTAAGCCACTTGTTTTGTCCTTACGATCATCCAATTTGTTCTCATGCAGAGATCATTGGCAACAGATCTGCAAGCCTTGTCCATGGATTATCGCAAGCAGCAAAAAGGCTACTTGCAGAAGTTGCAACGGCAGCAAGAGGTGCTCATCAGTAACATTGGACTTCTACACTAGGAAAACAGCTTTTCTTTGTGCTGGTCCACATAAGTGAGTGTTGCTGTGGGTCTGACGTTCTGATGATAGGAGCTTGGAGCTTCAGCGTTAAGCTTAATGAGCACTTGAGTCATCATTGTTGATGTCAGAGTAACTTGCATTGCCAGTAGAGAGTGGTCCTGGTGCAAGAATCTGAGTACTGTACTTTCATCTATTTTGTTACAGAATTTTTCACCTGATTCTTGAAATTTCTGATCTATTTTGTATGGAGAATTTGCTGTTTGTTTCATTAGTCTTGGCATTGATCATATTGTTACTCTGAATCGAATCCTGCTGCGGGGTGAAACACACCCCTACAATCATCTTTGTTATTTAGCTGACAGTACATGTTATGTTTGCTGTCGCTGTCACATAAGCAGGGCCAGTCTGTTGATGATGGAATTGGCATGGGGAAGAAAGTACGACAAGATGATGATGATGGCTTCTCTGAGGTTGTACCTATCCCAGGTCTGTGGACTATTTGCATGGTAATGGATGATGGTGGCTCATATTTGACTTTTGATGTAGTCAGCCATTACCAATGTTGTCAGTTCAAAAATGCTTGTGAATACAGAATATAATAGTGCAAGAGGAGTTAAGTGACATGCATCAGGGAATCTCAAACCAAAAATTTACAGGATGTTTAGTTTCGCAAGGATGTGCTGATTGGTCAGTTGACATTTTGAATGGTCCTTCTACTGGTTCGAGAGAGTGCTGGTGTGAGGTTTGGCACATTCTACTGTGGTTGTTGAGGACTTCTTTTCTGTGGACTAAAAGGCCATTATGGGTGACTACTCACAGGGTTTGAAAGTTCAGCAAATGGCACAGCTGAGGCAAACTGAAGCTCTGTCAGTGGAGCGGGAAAAGGAGATTACAGAGGTTGGTGTTAACTGTGAAGTTGAGGACTGGAAACAATCATGGGAGTACCCTGGATGGAACTCCTGGCAATTTGAGAGATTGTATGTACTAGTTCTCTGATGTCAGGCTTGCTTGTCCTCAGAGGTGCACGACACATTTGCCAAGTCTGTACAAAAACTTCTAGTTCACATGTGCAACTTAAGTAGTTGTCTGTTGGTAAAATAATAATTATTTCTTTTGGGGAATGATCAGATTGTGGAGTCAGTGACTGACCTTGCACAAATCATGAAGGACCTTTCTGTCCTTGTGATTGATCAGGTATTTCACTTGTATTTCCTGTAACTATTATTTGCAACTTTTATTTTCTTGGTTTAGCTGCAGTCAGATCTTGAGATAGTGTCTTGTCAGAACTTCTGAGGACAGATGTGCTGGGTGGAGCATTTCTACAGATTTGACTGGATGAGACCTGAATAGTTTGAAAGGGAAGTGACAAATACTTGAAAATGGATCATACAGGGGACAATTGTGGATCGGATAGACTACAACATCACAAACGTTGCAACATCGGTGGAAAAGGGAGTGAAAGAGCTAGTAAAGGTATGCTTACCACCCATATTAGATTGATGCCATTAGTTCCCTTGAAGTGGTTTTGCACACATCTCTGATGGTCTCGCATGTTTGTGAATAGGTAAGGAAAGTCAAATATGAAGGAACATGATAAGTTGGTCACTTCCATGGTCAAACTGGACCTTGAGTTGACATAATGTAGCAGCTTTCCAATGTTGTTGAGTCTTATGTTTCTGTGCTAATGACTGCAGGCAGAGGAAACTCAGAAAAAGGGAGGCATGGTGATGTGTGTGATGGTGCTTATTGCACTCTGTGCTTTTATGCTATTTGTATATGTGGTGAAGAAGATACTTGGATTTTGATCACTGCTAAGAACTGGGATTTTTGGATTCAAAGCAGCCCAGAAATGGAAAAGCACACATTGTGAGGAAAATTCTGCCATTTGTGCTACATGATTGCTTTCTATTGCAAAAGCACCAAAGCCCAAACTTCTGCCCTCTTGGCTTTGTCTTCTATTTCAACAAAGCCTCTCCAATGCTCCAACCATCCACACAACAGAAAATTGACCAAGTTTAAAATGACCCTTGTACACCCTTAATGGAAAGGGACTGAAATCATCTAATACTATTGCAGTAACAACTGCTTCCTTGTTGTTGAGGACCAGTACTAGCACAGAGTGTTGTAGGCCAGGGGATTGACGGACTACTATGGTGCAGAGCTTCCTGTGTGCACATTGTAATCTAAGCTGTGTGAGTGATGTGATGAGCAAGCAAGGCAAGTCTGAAGTCCAGAAGGGAAGACCAGGCAATACCCCAGGAAATTCCGGACTGGAAAGTGCTTTCAATCTGGTAATTTTCCCTGCTGGAATTTGGGCTAGAACTATCATTCTTTCCAGTTGGAAGGGTATTTATTGTAAGTGCAATTCCCTCTGAATACAAATAAATAAAGCTTACTGAAATTTTTCTGTACCAGATAGATGGGTGGGTTCAGATCACATGTCGTGGAGATGCTTGCAGGGTTGAAAGTTCTAGCTTGCAAACTTTATTGCTTTCAAAAACTGATCTGGTGCACTCTAAATCTGATCTGGTGAAATCTGATTCAGTGCTTTTAGTGCATCGGGTGTTTTTGGGTAGAATCACTCCATTGGCAACATTTGGTGACGCAAAGGAGCAGTGGTGCTAAATATCTTGTAAGTGACTTCAGAACTTTCTTCAACTATTCCAAAGTGTGTGAACATGATTGCAGAGAGAACAAAACATGTGAGTGTAAGGTAACCAAACTAATGTTGTGTTAGTTTTGTTGCGATAAGCATAAGTGAAATCAAAGCAATCATGACAAGAGTGTGTATGGTTATATAGCATTATGTTCCATAACAACTAATAGCCATTATGTTATATAGCAAGTAATAGCCATTATTTAAGGTCATCAAGGGCAGCAAACTATTCACATGAAGATCATAATTTTCTTTGTTCAATTCAAGTTTACTAGCAATCCTTGTTTTGGACAGGAAAATGTTCCATTTGGTGAAATTTCAACCTGATATTAAACCCTGCACTAGTTGTTTTTTTCTTTTTCTTTTTTTTTTCCTGGCTAAATTTTGCCACTTGGCTAAATTTTTTTTCAAAATGGCATAAAATATGTGGTCTTTTTTTTGGTTTTCAAGGAAGGAAAGGGGACATACGGCTTGGTAGGTTTTGGACTCCCTAGAATCGTCAAGGAGCTTCAAAATTTTCAACCTTTTGGTTTTTTTTGGTTTGTGGTTGCTTGCTCATAAATTGTAGTTTCTTGTAAAAAAATTGAGGTATTAAAAAAAATAAAGCTTTTTTTTATTTTGGTTTCTTTTGGGGTTGTGGTTGCCTATAAAAAAATTTAGTTATTACAAAAAATAAATTTTTTTCTTTTTTTTCCTTTTCTTTTGGGGTTGTGGTTGCCTATAGAAAAATTTAGTTACTACAAAAAGTAAAGTTCTTTTTGTTTTTTTGGTTTCTTCCAAAGTTGTGGTCTTCAAAAGTTGTGGTCATCTTTAAAAAAATAATTTAGTCATTAAAAAAACAGGTCTTTTTTAGGTTGTGGTTGTGGTCTTTACAAATTGTGGTTGCTTGTAAAAATAACAATAAATAATATTCAACCTTTCTTTTGTTTTTTTTGTTTCCGAGTTGTGATTGCGTTTTCACAAATTGTGGCCATGTAACAACAAATTAATTATTAAAAGTTGTAATTGTAAATAATAGTATTTTTACTTGGGGTAATAATATTGATAAACATGAAAATTAAAATATTTAACCTCATGGGACTTAGAATGAAAATCTTTTGATTAAAAACATAAAGTTTGATTTATGATTAATTTAGATAGTTATTTTGGGTTAGTAATAATTGGAGATGAAGTATGTACAATTGATCAAATTTTAGACTCCAAATAATGAAAGTTCTATCTATAGAATGATGAAAAAAATTAGAAATGTCATGCGATGTTTGGCTTGATTTACAGGGATAATAAATTGGGAATGAATATAAATGAATGTAATTAATTATTCATTCACTTTGTTCCTTCAGGTATATATAATGGGTATTGATTATAGTTTTAAGTTCATATTTTGAAATAAATAATTTGATGTTGTTCATTATTATCAAAACTTGTATAAATACCATATGTGATAAAGAAGTTTTTGAAAAAATAAATATAATGTGAAGATTATTGTTAATACATTATGAAAACGTTATGGTCTTTGGTGAATAATCTTGATAAAGGAGATTCTTTAGGTGTATGTGATGAATTTCATTTTGGGGTGCAATTTTCACATAAAGATTTAATTTTAGATGTGTGCACGTTCCTATTTTTAAAAATGTAAGGTTTCATATGTAGGGATTATGTGAGTGAAAATATTATAAATGTTATGTTATAATATGGTTGTATAGTGTACTTATATGTTAGAAAGAATTTAATAAAAAATGATCCTTTTAATCCCAAATTGCCTTAAGTTATAATCACATGTAAAAAAATTTGACTTATTAGAACAAATGAGGTTTTGTTTCCTTTTCAGTTATGGTCATGTGTGCACAAATTAGGGTTGCATTAAATTAAACTTCAATTATTGAAAAAAATTGATGTGTTTTTTCCTTTTTTTTCCTTTATTTTTTCCTAGTTGTGGTGGGAATCCCCACAAATTATGGTTGCTTGGAAAAAAAAAATTCAATTATTAAAAAACATTCAAGTTTTCTTTTTCGTCCTTGTTAGGATATGGTTGGGTTTACACAAATTTTGGTTGCATGTAAAAAAGATTTGATTATTAAAAAAATAAATTGGGTTATGGTTGAGTTTCCACAAATTATGGTCGTATGTAAAAAAACATTTTAGTTCCAAAAAACATATTCAAGTTTTTTCCTTGTTGTGATTGTGTGTGCATAAATCATGGTTGCATGTAAAAATTAATTTCAATTATTTTTTAAATCAATTTGGTTTTTTGGTTTTTTTTTTGGGTTTTGGTCATGGGTACACAAGTTGTGGTTGTTTGTGAAAAAAAATCAGTTATTTTAAAAAATCAAGTTTTTATTTTTAGTTTTATTTTTGGTTGTGGTTAAGGTTTGCACAAATTGTTCTTGTTTGTAAAACAAATTTCAGTTATTAAACAACAAATCCAAAAATAATTTTTGGTTTTATTTTTGGTTGTGATTAAGGTTTGCACAAATTGTGCTTATTTGTGAAACAAATTTCAGTTATTAAACAACAAATCGAAAAATAATTTTTGGTTTTATTTTGGTTGTGATTAAGGTTTGCACAAATTGTGCTTGTTTGTAAAACAAATTTTAGTTATTCAATAACAAACTGAAAAATGATTTTTCGTTTTATTTTTGGTTATGATTAAGGTTTGCATAAATTGTGCTTGTTTGTAAAACAAATTTTAATTATTAAACAACAAATAGAAAAATAATTTTTGGTTTTCTTGGGGTTGTGTTGTGTTTAGACAAATTATGGTCACTTGTAAAAAATAAAATTTTGATTATTCAAAAACAAACCAATTTATTTTATTTTATTTTGGTTTTCTTGGGTAATGGCCGCCTATAAATTTTTTAAAAAACAATTATTAAAAAAACTTCAAGTTTTTTTTTGTTTCTTTTTAGGTTGTGGTTGCATCCACATAAATTATGGTTGTTTGTAAAGAAAATTTTCAATTATTTTTAAAAAATCAATTTTACTTATTTTTGGGTTATGGTTATGTTTGCAAAAATTATGGTCACATGTAAAAAAAATATTTTCAATTATTTAAAATAAAAATTATTATTATTTGTTTTTATTTGTTTTGTTTTGGGCAGGAATTATGATCATGGGTTTTTTTAACTCAATTATTAAAACAAATTCAAGAAAAAAAAAAAGGTTATTTTGTGGGTTGTGGTCGCATGTGCACAAATTGTGATGCTTGTAATAATTTTTTGTTTAAACAATTCATTGTTCTTTTATTTTCATTTGAATTTATCTACATCTAAATAAGTTGTGGTCGCATGTGAAAAAATAAGTCCATTTAAAAATAAAATGTAATGAATTCTAATTGTTTTTTTTTTTTAGGTCATTAAAGTGCATCATTTTAATAAATATGTAATTGAAAAGGATGGAACAATATATAAATAGTGGGACTTCACATTTCACTTTTCACTTTCTTCTTTGATGTGTGAAGTCTTGTGATTATTTAAAAACAATCCCTACCCCACACTTTAGAAAGAAGTGAATCCTTTATGAAAGGGTGTATTTTTTGTCATTGAAATCACATTTTTTGATAATTGATGCGAGATTTTGATAATGTATTGTTTCGGTTTGTTTTGTTTTCATTACTCACTTTGATTTGTAATGTTGTTAATTAGGTTAGTTACATTTGGTATTATTTTAAGCACTTGTTTTTTCGATTCATTTTCATGCCCATTTTGTTTTCCTTTGTTATAGAAGTTTTATGTTTTTTATGAATACAACTATAATATAATCATTTTATACTTTAGTTCATTTTAGGTAGGAAAGAAAGAAGTAATAACATTATGTAGGATTACATTAGGGCACGCTAATCTTGGCCAATAAAAAATAAGTTAGTAAAACAAATATTTTATTAATCTCAACATTAAAATGCACAATTGTTCAATGAAGAAGTTATTTAGTACAAAAACCTCATAATGGAATACTATGATATTTTTGTTAAATCTTATAAAGATCTCAAAAGAATTCCTTTTAAAGTCATACCATTCCCTTTGTTATAGGTGTTAGGCCTATTCATCATAACGAACATTGAATGAACCCTTGCTTGCAATTATTAATTTTTTAAAAATTGAATTTTTTTTATTAAAAACTAATTCAATAAGCCAATAGAAATACATTCTCACAAATAAGGGAAAATGCAACTGATGAAGCCTAATGACTCCTAAATGCACTCTCACTTTGGGAGTTACACTCGTGATGGAGTTGTGAATGTTTAGAACTTTGGTTGAAAGGGCACACTAGTGCCAAATTGGGCTTCAAAAAATCATTAAAAAGGTCTTGAAATTTAGATGCTTAAGGTGTCCTCGCATTGTTCATTTAAACCCAATTAGCATGAATCATGATCAAAAGAAGGGGGTGGGAATCAAATTGAGAATTTGATTATTGATCACAAATCCCTAAAAAATAAGGGTCAAATGAAATTCGATTGGGGCATGTTATACATCATTAGAAAGGTCTTTTTAAGAAATATAAAATATTACCCTTACATTTTCAAAATAAACTTGATTTGAAAAATATATGAACGGGCCAAAATTTTGGGACAACAAAAATCCCAGGGAAAAGTGACATTTGAATGTAGTCATGTGAGCCATACCGACATAGCCATGTGTGGTAATCTCAATTTTTAAAAATTACATCATGGATATTTGAATGTGGTAAGGCTATTAGGGGTTTTTAGTAACTTCATGTTAAAATAAAAAATGATAAGTGTGCATGTTGCGTGAAAGGGTTGTTTTTTCTTTTTTTTTTGAAATTTGATATTAAAGAATAAGGTGTTAAGTTAATCTTTTTCTTTAATAAAATGTTAGTAATCATAGTTTTAGAACCTCAGTTGCATGATTAAATATGAAAAATCTCTAAAGGGTTGAAGTTAGAAATAAACACCAAAATTCTTAATGTTTAGCAAAACATTAGTCTGGAATTTGGTATTTAGTGGGTAATGAAGATGTTTGAAATTCGTGAAGCAATTGAAGGGGTGTTAATGAAAAGTCCAATGAAGATAAAATAATTTTCAAACATTATAAGCGTAAGATTAATTTGAAACAACTTAACGACTAAATAAATAGTGTGATAAGGTGACAATGGCAACATGAATTTCATAATGAATGAAGCATTTATTCAGATCATGGATAAGTTCAACAAGGAGCTACAATTACATGTTTAGTCATAGGCAATGCCATAGTGATAGTTCATAATTGCAAGAAATCTAAAATATGACGAATGGTGCAAACTAAATAGATCGTCTTGCTATTAAGAGGTAGTCAATGAATCGGATCACATAACCAACAATAGTGTTCAATGTTGAGAATTGAAGACCATGCAAAAATAAAATTATCTTTAATTTCGTAACAATTTTCACAGACAGTTTTAAGTTCATCACTAGAAACAAGGTCGACTTGTAACAAAATCATCAAGGTGCGAAAGTTCAAAGAAATACGATAATACCAAGCTTGAAGGGGTTCAACTTCAAAATGAGGGTGCACCTCTCATAATTCGAGATTTTCATCATGAGGATGTTGTGTCAATGTCAAATCTAAGAATAACTCCAGAGGCGGTTCTTCATTCACTTATGTAATTTGAAGCTCGTAAGAAGTGATCACGCATAACAATATGAATTAAAAAAAACGAAAAAAAAAAGTTCAATCAAAATTAATTCAATGATGAATGTGTGGAAGATTTAATACGTCAAGATACAAAGTTGTAATTTATAGGTTAAAGAAAAATAAAAATACGTGTAAAGTAACGATCTAAAACCATGGTAAAGTAAAACCTTAAAATCAATGGGGAAAAAAATAAAATCAAATAAAATTGTTAGGGGGGGAAATGGAAAGGGGTAAAAAAAATGTTTTTCCTTTTCATTTCAAAAACCCTAAAGCATTGGGACCTTTCAAAGACCATTAAGCATTGGCACCTTCCTTTGGCCTCCAAGCATTAGAACCTTCCAAGACCATCAAATTGTGGTCTTCCTTCATCTCCTTCTTTTTAAAGGTGTGAATTCGGGTTGTTTGGGTCTTTTTTTCCAAACATAACTTATGACTTGAATATTAGGAAAATTTATTCCTATAACTTTCCTTGCGAAAATAATAATGATTAGTTTTAGTAGATGGTGGAAAAAGGTAGAATAAATTGGATGGTAATGGTACTTTTGAAAGAAAAAAAATGAGTAGGGATAATTTTTGAAACTTTGCTTAACCATATACCCATAAAACAAATGTGAGTAAATGATACTATTATATTGATAAAAGATGTACAAAAATGGGTGCATGAAAAATTACTAAAGAACCCAATGAAAAAAAAAACGTTGGTTTTCTATAACATATCAAAAGATCGAAATTCGAAATTGGGTAGTCCAAAAAATAAAAGGGCTACAAAACATAACTAACTATATAGAATGAAACCTTAACCCATATCAGTATCTACAATCTCGTGTTTAGCTCAGTATGCAGCTGTTGCATTTGCAGCCTTTGTTGCATGACGAGCAGTGAAAAAATGGCGACGTTGCATTTCAACCTGAATTGCATTTGCCACAAATTGGGCCTTTGTTTGGTCCTGAACCCTATAAACACCCAAAAATCACCAAATAAAACCGTAACACACCTTGGATGAAATACAATAAAAAAATAATAAACATTGCTTGTTATTGTTTCTTACCTTCCATGAATCATTTTAGATTCATGAAAATCCAAAACATCTGCTTATTGTTTTGTCCGATTTGTTTTACTGGACTCTCGATCCCAATTTTTAACATCCCATGCCTTCTTCAATTGTCGTGCATATACACAACGGGTGGATCGGATCATCCTTTGTAAATCTTCATCCTTCTCCATCCTTGATGTTGCATCTCGAACCACACTGCCCACGCCCCAGGCATTGAGGCCCAACACCTTCAATAATTGCTCTGAAGCTAGTATAACCAAAGCTGGTTTTGGCAGTGGTGGACATTGTTTTGCAACAACTACCAGGTGATTCCACTCGCGCTCTGCTTTGACACGAGCATGACTAACAACTTTTTGATCATTTCGCCTTTGAACAGCCATGGCATCTCCTAAGATGCGAGCGTTCATCTTGGCATAGTCTTGATGTTGAAGACCTTCTGCAGAAGTTGAAGGCCTCCCAGGTTTGGACTTTTCTACCACCAAGCCATGCACTTGTGCCAAATGCTTGGTCAACAACCATTGGGCACAATATGCAATAGTGCAAGTGCCAACTTTGCACTTCCATTTCGACCCGACCTTTGTCCATTCCTTGTCCTTCCGAGCCAAATTAGGTGGACAAAGAAGTGCAAGTGCCTGAAAAGCCTACTCAGTTTCCAATTCCGGATCTTAGAGAATTTTCACAAGACCTCTCAGATTTTGTAACATAATTTTTTACTGATTTGGGTGTGGAGCTTAAAATTTGGTAGGCAGATCGCCTTGTAACTAAATTTCTAATGAATTAAGGCAAGCTGGATTTGCATAACGTATGTGATAGGATTAATATTTTAAATGTCTAGAGGTCTACTGTCAAATTGAACATGGTGTCGAATCCTTAAAAGTTGGTTTAAGTGGGTGAAAATTTAACATAAATTTCTAAAATTTAGAATGTTTCAATTTAGAAAATATATCTATTAAATCCAAATCATAAATGATGCATAGGAGGCAAATCATTTGGTTTTAACTACACTCGCAACTTAACATTTAAAGATACACTTGCATTTTTCCTTGAATAGTAACATATGTACTTTCAAATATAATCACCTCATAAAACTCAAAATAAAGGGATAAAAAGTCACCTCACAATTCCCCGCAAACAGGCATAGAGTATACTATAGGGAGGGGAATGATGCTTCTTCCCAAAGGTTGTGAGTTGTGTAAAGCTTATGCTTGAGGTTGTCCTTATTAAGTCCATTGCACCACTTTCATTCAACTTACACTAACCGCCCTTTTTTTCAATTGTGTAAGTTGATTTCATTTTGAGCTATTGTTTGAAAGTTCATTTTAGTCCCCATTCTGAAGTTCCAGCATGCCTTTTTTACCTCACTAAAATGTTGCAAGCTAAAGAACGTATTTTTTTTTCTTCCGTTATTTTCACCTTCGAACTCACATTTGAGTCTTTCAAGGAGTTTGGGGGTGCGTCATTAGCCATGGTTTGTAATATTAAAAACTTTTGACACGACTTATTAATGAATCCAATGGTGTTTTTTATTGATCACATGGTGTGAGACATTTTTGCACACTTTCAACATGAAGATATGCACTCACAAAACCCACTTGGAAGTGGAACTACTACGTAGTTGTAGTCTAACAAGTAAGGTGGTTTAATATAATGCAATGAAGTTCACTAAGAATCTAATGCATTGTGTTCACTTGGAAGATACAAAGACATTGTGGGAAAATCATAACTCACCATGATGGAATGTGAAGGGGCATTATGTTGATGTTCATTCAATGTCACGCTTGATGGTTGAATCACTTTTGTTCCATTCGTCATAACATTTACATATAACCTTCTAATATAACATGCATTAGATTTTTGAAAATCTAATCTAAAAAAACGCCATGTTACAAAATCTTATAAGTTTTTTTCTCTTTTTTTTGATCAAGAGTTAAGCCTTGGGACTAAAAATCATTTTGCTTAAATTGAGTAAAAAACAGACAAATTCAACCCCCTCTACTTTCGGCAAGTGTAGCTCCCTTACAGCAAACCCGATGATATTGAAATTTGGAGAGAACCTTCTACACCTTTTAAAAAATAATTTTTTAAAGTTTGACCCAAATCCAACGGTGGATTTGAGAGGAACAACTATTTGAAATAAAACTCCAGAGGCTTTGTCATGGAAATCTTTCCATGAACTCCCCCTACAACACCCTCTACTCCCGGCAAATGTAGCTCCCTTACAACCAAACCGATGATGTTAAAATTTGGAAAATACTTTATACACCTCCTAAACAAGAATTATTTTAAGTTTGACCCAAATCCAACAGTGGATTTGGGAGGAACAACTATTTGAAATAAACCCCAGAGGCTTTGTCATGGAAATCCTTCCATGCTTATTTCTTACACACATCTTTTTCATGAACAACACCTTTTAACACATAAAAACTAATATTTTCCTCACATTCCTTCTCTTCCTTTTCCCTTCCCCCAACACAAGAGACTCCTTTCTCCCTTGGTAAACCTCCATGACCTTTCCTTGAGCTTGTTTCCCTTGTCCAATGAAAGCTTCAAAATCCTTCCCTCCAATCAATGGCCTCCTTATCCTTCAAAAGCCAATGAAAATTGAGAATGATTTGTCTTCCAATTGATTTTAGGATGAGAATTATTAGGTTCAACGAGACACAAAAAATGTTCCATCCTCCAATCAAATAGGATGACAATCCTCATGACTAATGGGATTGGAGGACTCATCCTTCCCCTTATCTTGGATATATCTTGATGAGGTTCTCGAGTTTGATCCTTATCCTTTCCGTCCGTTGACCCTCACATCCTACTTCTTCCTCCTAATTATTTCAAATAACTAATTACTAATACAATTTATCGGTAATAACAAATAAATATCCTTGAGTCCTTACTTGATTAAATCAATTCAATGGTTAAAGTAACATCCTCGCGTACCATTTACTCTTTTGATATCCCCTACTTATTTTTTCTTCCATGCACTAATTAACTATGTAATACATAGTAAATTAAAATTAAAATTTGCATCACCAAAAAACCCCACATACTTTTAAATCCACCGTCGAAATTAAGGTTCGATGAATCCATTAGATCTAGGATGTTCGAGTTTTCATGAGGTTCTGTCGTCACTCCCACACTTTACACCTACCCTAATTTGTTAAATTAAAAAGCTTCAACCCTTTTTGAACGCAAGTACCCCATTGTTTCTACTACCCTCTTGGTTTTTATTGATGCAGGTGAGAATTTAGTCATGGCGGATGATGTTGCTACACCCTCAAATCCTCTAGTTTCACTAATAGAAAAGAAAGAGCACCACTTGACGTGAATGTCTCTCAACAGTCGCACGAAAAATAACTGTCCCGAAGAATGGTGCACATTCAAATCAATCGTTCAGCATGGGATCGTCCATTGTCTCCTAACCCACATGCCTTAGTAATCTATTTAGAATTTGTTCTTGCTTGTGGAGTCGCATTAAAAAGGTTTAAAGAGTGTCAATGTGAAAACAACGATGTTCGTCTTCATTGTCGAACTTGGGTTCTTGGTGATGGCCATTATCGTTGGTTATGAGGCCTAATCAACCCCCTTTCCATGGAACATCGAGTCGAATACCTAGTTCGCACCATTTGTCACATTCTAGAATTTTTGCAATTATGATCTATCCTCTTAAAGTTGTTTACTAAGTTGTAATTCACCTGAAGCCACTCAGGTGGAAATGTTAATACCTAAGTTTGATTTTGATTATATTTAAGAATCTGATAGAAATGAAGATTAAATAAAAATGTATCAAGACTACATCTTAAAAATCTTTCAAGTACATCATTTGTGCCTAAAGATTATTCTATAGATTAACTTAATATTGTCATGGCGAAATGTTATTGTTAATTATGGGCTTGTATTCCCAATATATCAATAAATCACATCTAATTTTACATCCCTTTTCCCTTCTCTACAACATAAAATGATAATGCACTTAAAAAGGTTTACTAGGTCCTAAAATTAACTAAGCCTTGCATCAATTTAAATAAAAGAGTCTTCTACGCTGAAATATCCAAAGGCTAATTCA
>Ga0116227_10009403_pt1 | contig 17755 bp, 9 predicted proteins | sample S1TSphgellanicum_FD_89693 | JGI IMG/M metagenome (GOLD analysis project Ga0116227, IMG submission 89693) | Host-associated microbial communities from peat moss isolated from Minnesota, USA - S1T2_Fb - Sphagnum magellanicum MG | ecosystem: Host-associated > Plants > Peat moss > Unclassified... | reverse complement strand
GTTTAGGTTTTTATTTTTTTTTTTTGGTTTTTGTTTTTTTTTTGTTTATTCTTTTACTTTTTTTGTTTTTTTTTTATTTTTTGTTTTAGGTTTTTTGTTTTGTTTTTAGTTTTTTTTTTTTTTTTGTTTAGGTTTTTGTTTGTCTTGTTTATTCTTTTAAAAGTTAAATGTTTCTTTTTATTATTAGGTTTAGGGTTTTTGTTTAGGTGTTAAACTATTTTTATCTTTTTTAACTAATTTGTGCTTCTACAGGTTTGAGCTTTTGTTGTGTTTCTTGACTTGTTTTTTTTGCAACATTCAAACCTTGATACATGGTATTGGAAAACTTATTAAATAGAGGCAAAAACAAGTGAGTCGTGGAATCAAGTAAAACACTTGTAATTCCTTTTAACATATTCACAGATGGAAGGTACCACTACGTGAAAGTTGTTAAAATGAAGCAGCTTTTCAAGCATTGATAACTAATGTTAACAAATCAATTAAGAAATCTGACATTTTATCCATTAAAGAAGAACAAAGGATGTTAGCACAGCAATATGTCAACCTACATTTCCTGTCGGTCTAAACTTAAGATTTGGTTATTTTTACATGTGGAATTTTTTCATCAAAGGGTCCAAAACATTGATTTTGATGAATTTAGTTTGGTTTCACTATAAGTGTTATTCTAAGGTTTTATCAAGGTGTCTCTAAAAACTAGTAGATTGACATCACCCATTGTTCTACTAATTAGTTAAAGCATGTTATTGATTACTTAATTGTTGATGTTATTGCAACTTTCAAAGAACTTGGTTCATTGTCGTCCTACTTTTTGGCCTACTAATAAGCTTGGATGACATCCACTATTTTTGCAATTTAAACCTAAATGGAGGATTTTTTACAATGTTTAATTTTTTATTATTCTAATTGGTTAGAACCAATTATGTTTAATTGTGAAAAAACTCACTAGTGATTTTCTAGATCTTTGAATGATAATGTATTTTTTAATAAAACTAGCCAAGGTGTTGGAATCACCCAAATGAAGGAGGCACTTGTGCCCTACGAACATGGGATGGAAGTAATTAGTCGTCAAGATTTGATTTCATATGAAAAGTAAGTTTTAATTTTATTTTTTTCATTTTCATTTTTTTCCTTTTGTTTATGGCTTCTAGTTTCTATCATCTTCCTTTTATGTTTATCTTGTTTGTTGTGTGTATAGGTTTAACCAAATAATTAAGCATCTTCAAGATCAGGCCATGCAAAGTATTATTAGTGGAGAGTCTGGTTGATTATTATGCTAAGAAGAAGCATTTGCTAAAAAGATGTTACATATGAGAAAACAAAGGTAAATAATTTCATTTAATTTTTTAGGTTTTGTTTTTTATTGAAACCATTTTTTGAATGTTGTTTTGTTGAAAGTTGCATGAAGATATCAAAACTGCCTACAACAATTCCAGATTTCATTATAGATTGCTTTGAAGCTTATGCAAAAGGACATGAAGAAGAAAATTAGGTTCTTTTTCCAAAACTACTTTAGGGTTTCATGATAATGTTTGTCATATTGTTTGTCATATGAAAAGTTGTTTGAAGTTTGTTTGTCTTTCATTGTTAATTTTTTTTTTTGAAATGCAAGTTGGAAAAGATAGAAATGTTGGTGAAAACAAATTTTTTGATGGAGTTCTTAATATTGGTTTTGTGACTATTTTTACTATTATGACAATTGATTGTCATCCTATGAATGATGGCCTTTCTATTATTGTGTTGACTCCTAGAATTATTGGCGGTTTCCTTTTGTTAGTGTTTTTGGAGCTTCTATTTTTGTGAATATTATGAACAATGTGTCACCTATTGTTGCTTCTACAAATGAAGAAAATGCCTTTTTACTAGTAACAAATATTGGTGGATTCGCAATTGATTTTAAAAACACATTTTGGAACAACATGTTAAAAAAAAAGTTGCCCAAATACAAAGATAGGTTGGATGCCATCTTTTCGTGGCCACCGCTTCATATTATCAACATTAACACAACATTTGGCCATGACTTCAATAACCTTCAGAATTGTCCTATTAACATCACTTATGTTGTTGATCCAAAATCAATTATGGTTTAACATTATTGGACATTGTTGATAGTTTTTGATTTTTTAGCTTTTCAATAACACCTCATTGTGTAATCTTTTTGAGATTTTTTTTGGTTGTTAGTAGTATGGACAAAAGTCAAGAACATTATTGAGACATATTGTTGTTTCAACAATAATCTCCTTACAATAACACATGCACAATAAAGATTTTAGGGAAATAATGTGGAGATTGACAAAGTGAGGAACATTTGGATTTCATGAAGATGCATGTTTGGAATTGTGTATGTTTTTGAGAGTGTTTATCCAGATAATTTTGCCTTAAAAACTCTACATTGTGTATGTGTATTTTTTAAATTACTTCTTTAATTTCTATTGTATTTGTAAATTTTACCTTTTTTGAATAAAAAATGATTTGTTGAAAAAAAATTTCATGCATCCAACAACATTTGTTTAAACTCCATTGTTGGAATTTTTTATTTGTAGAGTTTATGTTTTCTAATAATAGAAAAAAATTTGTGATATATATATATATATAAAATACATGTTTCATCTATAGTGAAAAGAAACTAAAAAGAAAAAACTATGAAAATGAAAATGAAAAAAAATAAGAGAAAAATATGCGAAGAAAGGGAAGAACTTTTGTTAGGTGTAAGTTATTGTAACAGCTTGGAGAGTGCCTTCCATGTGTCAAAAGTTTCTTTGCCAAGCTATCCAGAATTTTGGATTTCTTTGGGTAGGTAAGGGACCAAAATTAACAAAACAAAAAAAATTGGAATGATTTATGTATAAACAATGTATCAAATTTTGACCATGCATAAATAAATGTTCATGTTTAAAAGAGTTTTTATATGTTGGTGTGTTTGTGCATGCGTGTCAATATTGTTTGAAAGTTGTATGAATGTTTGTGAGTTAACTATTCATGACAAAAGTTTTAAAAACCTTTGAAAAGAACCAACAAACATTAAGAAAGTAAAAAATTACACCTATTCAATCATAGTAAATCTAAAACTAATCAATCGGTCATATACTTGTGACAATTTGTATTTACAAAATAAACGTCTATTCACATTAAGAATTATAACAATTAGTGTTAAAACACTTATTAACAAAACCCTAATGACTAAATGACCTAACTTAACAACAACAAAGTCATCATTACACATTTAATTTGCACCATTGACATCAACATGAATCCACACCTAGATTCAATGGTGCACTAGACATTGTTGTCATATCTTTGCCTTTTACACCTAAATGTCATAATAAGTAAATGAAATGTTTTCTTCTTTTTTTGATCTCCATTTCTTTTTTGATCTTCTTCCATTTTTTTCATTTTTTTCAAATTTCTCTTTCCCTATCCTTCTCTTCTTTTTCATTTCATTCCTTCCTTGTGATTTTCCTTGTTTCCAACTAGGATTGCACATTGCCACACAACATTGATAGTTCAACTCCATTAGAAAAATTTTAAATTTCACAATGCCAACCTATAACAAATGTAAGTCAAATTGAAAAAAAATTGGAAACCATGATCATAGAAGAAGAAGAAGAAGAATGCAAAGGTTGTTTTTTATTCATCCTCATTGCAACACAACTACTACCAATAGAAGAATTTTTGTAAGGTACACCTATAGCAAAATGGCAACAACACAACCTCACACCATTATAACCTTGCAACTTGCTTCCATACCCACACATTCCATTTATAACAACACTAGCAAATTTGACTACACAAAAATTGCACACCCATTGACCTTTGAATTTTCAATGTTCAACTACAAAAAAAATATCTTCTACCATCACATTAACCCTTAAAAAAATACTTAATGAAAAAGTGCAACAATGAATCTCAATGAAGTTCACAATCAATGAAACTTGGTGAAGGGTGGGGAAATAAGGGGAAAAAAATGAACACAAATTTATTTGTTCATCTTTTGTGTCTATATTTTACCATTGTAGTTTATGAAAAAATGTTAAAACAAAGATTTTGAATTTTCCACTTGGCGATAATATTAAATTTGTTTAACTTTCTTATAATTCCATGTGCCACATTAAATATCATGTCAGAATTATTGTTAATGTAAAGACCAAGTGTGGATTTTTTCTTTTTTAACTACAAATTAACATTTTTTCGCTTCTATGTGTGAACCAACATTGTTTTGAATGGAAATTCTCCAAAATGTGATTTAAAAAAAAACTCCATCATAATATTTTCATTTTTGAAAAGAAATTTCCAAATTTTGAAAAACAAATTGGGAAATATTTTCATAACATTTGGATTCTAATTTTAGTTTGGTAACAAAATTTTAACTATTGAGATATGTTTTAAAAACTTGTTGTAATTTGATAACAATTTTCCATTTGGATGTTAGCCAATGACACAACATTAGAAAATTGAAAAAAATAATCATTGATGTGAATAGACCTTAAACCAAAAAATTCCAAGGTTTAGTTCCATTTTGAAATATCCAATTAAGGTTTCAACCAATATTGGGTGGTTTTTAATTTTTATGAAGAACATATGGTTTTGATTTCTAAAAATAAATTAAAATGGTTCTAATTTCACCCATAAATGGAACCTATAATCTAGTTTTGAGTTTAATTTTTCAAAGAACTAGTTTTGATTTTGATTACGAAAATTAGATCTATTTTCAATCTAGTTTTTAATAAACAAGATTGGAATTTGCGATTAACTATTGATGAACCTCTTGTCACCCCGTTTTTTTCAAAAATCTTTGTTCCAATTCCATGGATAAATAAAACTAAGAACCTAGTGCAATTTTTAAAAATAATCAATTCCCATTCTAAAAATTAAACTTGATTTTAATTTGGATTTTACTAATGGGAACTAATGGTTCTAACTAGTGAAACCATGTACTTGCCCAACATTGGTTCCAACTAACTCTACTTTTCACACAACCTCATCAATTAGATTAAATTGAATCTCTCCTTTGATTAAACAATAATACCCTCCAACTTTGCAAATGTAAAATTAACAAATTTTATTGTCACAAAAAAGAAAGAGAAAAAAACGAAAATGATGGAAAATGCATTACAATAAAGACTTTTTAAATTTTAGGTCACTAACCAACTTAAAACTCAACTTATTTATCAATAAATAATACAAAATCAAATGTGAAAACATATGAAAAATGAAAAGTGAGTTTCTAAAGAGTGAAAATTGAATGATAACCTATTCTAATGCTCTTGGTACCATTTGGAAAGCCCTAAATGAATAGTAGTGCATAAGAGTGGTTTGGTAATGTTTACATTTATGATGCCAAATTTATTGAATGTTGAACAATTTTGTGATTGAAAATTCAATGAAAATCAAAACTAAGATTTTTTTGGGGGGGATTGGGCCAAGATCCTAGTATTTCTCTTTTAGAACCCAAAGTGGGAAGATATTGAGTTTTGAGTAATTTTCATCATAAGAAATTAATTTGAAATTTAAAACATTTTTTTTCCACAATTGGGCTTGATCGTTAAAGTCATGTTCACACTTGGGAATAATTACATAATCATGTTCACACTTAGGCAAATGACACAAGTCACACTAGCAATAGTTCATTCAAAAACCTAAAGTGGGCTTGAGTGACCTAGTCGTCATGACTACACTAGTTCCCTTTGGGATGAAATGGTTCATCCAAGTTACCAAAGCTAGTGTAGTCAGAGCGGTTGAGTCAAAGTTTTCTTTTGCCTACCCTTTAACCTTTAAACTTTTTCTATACCCCCATACCTACCTCGTTTGCCCATCAACATTTTTTTTTTTTTCCAAACGTTTATAAACCCTAAACCCCAAACCCACCATAGGTTGTCATCATTATTGTCACAATCTATTGCTGTGGTTGGTGCATGGGAGCATTCTAGAATGAAGGAGGCATTGTAAGGTGAAGTTGTGAGCGATAATACCAGGGGAACAATGTTGTTGCATAAAAAAATGGGGAGCAATGTTGTTGTGGAAAAAATGGGGAACATTGCTATTGTTACTTGCGGGGGGGGGGGACATTGATGCATAATGGAGCATTGTTGCGAAAGGAGCTGGGCTACAAGAGGAGCATAACAAAGATGCGGGAAGAGCATTGCTAAAATAAGGATTCTACATCTTCTACATTTTTTTTTCCCCCTTTTTTTATGTAGCTATAAAAGTTTTTTTTTTTGTTTTTTACAAAGTTGTAGAAAAAGAAGAGGATGATGAGTAGTTGCTCGTTGTCATCTTCTTTTTCTTCTTATTTTGCTCAAGAAGAAAACGACAACAATGATGCTCTCCATTGTCATCTTCTTCTTCTTATTTGCTCCTAAAGAAAATGACGAGGTTGAGCATTACCATTGTCATTTTCTTCTTCTTATTTACTCCACAAGAAGATGACAATGACAATGTTCATTGTTGTCGTCTTCTTCTTTTTACTTTGTTCCAAAAAGAAGACAACGATGATGATGATGCTCACCATCATTGTCGTCTTCTTCTTCTTAGTCTACTCTAGAAGAAAACAACAACGAGTGTTGCCTAGAAAAAGAAGACAACACCAGCGACACTTGTTTTTTTCTTCTTCCTAGTTTGTTCCAAAAAGAAGCAGATGATGATGACACTTATTGTTTACTTTTTCTTCTTTTGATTTTACTCCATTCATCCCCACCAAAAAAACATTAGTTAGTTCTTAATCCCAAATTTGTTGCTTTTGTGAATGTTCACCACTTTGATTACATCATAAAATTTGAAAAAAACAAAGTTAAAAAAAAAGGATTGCAATTAGCAATAGGCAAGCAGGGAGGTGTGAATTCCATAAATTAAAAGCTTTTTGCCATCTCTACATTCAAATCCTCCATCACATCTTTGGAATTCCAAGTCTTCATTCTCCCATGCAATAGGTGAAACTGCTCATTTCAAAGTTTTCTTTGAGTTGATAGTGCTTAGATTTAATAATCTTAAATTCTCTAATGACATCACAAAATTTGTTTTTCTCTTGCATTGCTCATGTAAATAATCATTTTATAAGTCTAGTGAGAGCTAATCTTGGAGTTGTAAGGTTGAAACTAGTTGTTACAACTCAAGCTTCTTCTTTGTATACTTGTTGTTCACATTGTTGACATTTTGAAATTTCTAACGTTTTATCTTAGTTGACAGTTTTTCATTTGTTTTGGTGCTATTGTAGGTGATGTTGAACTACTATTGAAACAATCAAGCTAGCTTACTTTTGTTGTAAATGTGAATAATTTCCAAGGAGAATTTCTATTGTAGCTGCTTACATTTATTGAATTTTCAATGACAAAAATCATTTAAAAATCAATATCTCCCACATTTTGAATCCAAATCTAATTTTTGTCGTTGAACAATACCTTCATCTAATAAAGTTAGCACATTCTATGGACATGATAGAACATTTAAGCAATACCTTCATGAATGTTAGTTAAAGTTCATTATTCTTATCATGAAGTAATCACACAATAACCTTAAAGAGATATTATATTTGAATACTTATATATAATTAGATTGTTCGCCTTCATGAAATGACCCCTTTGTGCATAAACTAGTTTTTCTATGCAAGTATTGCAAATTCTTGATCTTTTATTGTTAACGGTTTGGTTCTTCATAAGCCTTTGAAATTGCAATACCCACATCATTAACCAACCCATGTTAAAGGTGCAATTTGGCCACCTTTCTAGGGAGGACTTGGGTTATTTATAGTTCATATTTCTAATAGGTGCCCCATCTTGACATGGGGGTATTGTAGAAACTTGGTCCATTGTCATTCAAATCTCATCACATCATGATTGGTCTCAAGTATGCAATCCCTCATCCATCCTTTGATCGTTGTAATGAGAAATATTTAAAAGAAGCAAAAAGTAGAAGAAAATTATGCAATACATGCATCTAAAGCATAAAATGCCGATTAGATTTCTTATGTTTTAGGTAAATGACTAGTTCAACAAGAGGGCATTGTGGAAACTTGGTCCATTGCCATTCAAGTCTAACCACATCATGATTGGTCCTAGGTATGCAATACCTTCATCCATTGTTTTGCCATTATGACGAAAAATACTTTAAAAAAAAAAAAGTAGAATAAAACTATGCAATACTTGCATCTAAAGCCAGATGAATTTCTTATGTTTCAGATAGTACCCATCTCAACATGAAGGTATTATGGAAACTTGGTCCATTGCCATTCAAGTTTACCACATCATGATTGGCCTTGTGTATGCAATACTTTCATCCATAGTTTGGTGGAAATTTAGTCTATTAGAAGTATGACATAAAAAGGGAGAAGTAAAATATATGAATATTATATAGAGTTTTGTCATACTTGTGTATTAATTTTTCTTTTCTTTTACAAAATCTAAGTGTTATTTATTCTTTTAGTTAAATATTGGAATATGAATTACATAGAAGAAAAACAAGTAAAAAAAACAGGGTATGCCAAGAAAAAGAAGTTAACCAAAAAAAAAAAAGGTTTAGCCAAGAAATATACGTTTAGCTTTAAAAAAAAAAAGGTTTAGCCAATAGATAGAAATTTAGACAATAAGATATATAGATTTTGCTATGAGATAGAAGTTTAACCAAGAAGAAACATAAGTTTAGCCAAGAAAAAATATAGTTTAGCCAAGAGATAGAAGTTTAACTAGTAATATATATAGGTTTATCCAAAAGATAGTAATTTAACTAGTAAAATATATATGTTTTGTTAAGAAATAGATGTTTAGCCAAAAAATACAAGTTTAACCAAAAAAAAAGGTTTATCCAAGAGATATAAATTTAGCCAAGGGATAGAAGTTTGGCTAGTAAGATATATAGGTTTAGCCAATATATAGAAGTTTAGCCAAGAAATATAACTTTAACCAAGAATAAATATAGGTTTAACCAGAAGATATAAGTTTAGCCAAGAAAAAAATACAAGTGTAACCAAAAGATAGAGGTTTAGTCAAAAGGAGATAAGAGTTTTGCCAAGGTAAGTAAGGGATTAGTTGTTAGTTTGTAGGTAGGGCTAAGATTTAGGTCAATAGGGTAGCTAGGTAGGTGGGTAATACATGGAGGTCAGGGTTGGGAAAAAATTGGCAACAAAAAATAAAATGATCAACGGTCAGCAGCCAGAAAAGATTGACTGTGGTAGAATGTTGGGTAATGTAAAGTAAAGAGACGGATGAAAAAGAGGCGAATCATCCAGCTCATCCTATGGACAGAACAGCCAACTGGTGCAGTCATGGGGGCTGGTTCACTCTGGCCCCTAAAGTGAACGAATGAAAACTCCAAACGTAAAATTGGAGAGCAAACCAAGAGGACAGATGCAAAACAGTTATCGTCATAAAGTGAACGAACGAAATGACGACGAGAACAGAGCACAAACGAGGACGGACGCAAAACAGTTATTTATCCTCATAAAGTGAAGGAACGAAAGCACGACGAAAACAAAGCACAAACGAGGACGGACGCAAAACAGTTACCGTCGCAAATTGAGCGAACGAAGACGAACGAAAGAGCGAGGGGGCAGTGCAAGGAGAGGAGAGAGAGAGGAAGGGAGTGTGGTGTTTCGCTAACGTTTCTGTGTCTCTGAGCTTGTTTTTTTCCATTTTCTTGCGCGTCTCCAATTTGCCGGAGTGCCCAGGAGCACTTTATTTCAAGCCTTGGCAGTTCGGAAATGCTATAATTTTTTCCTGTGGGTCGTGGCCAGTTTTAGTTCTAGTTTTCTCTTCTCTGAGCAAGACACACCAGAAACACCAGCTCTCTGCAAAATGGCGGAGCTTCGACCCCGCAAAAGAGCGAGAGAAGATGATACTGGAGGAGTATCCGAGACGGAGGAGCAAAGTTCTCGTCGTGCTCCAGTCGTGGTTTTTGCACACGGTGCTGGCGGGAATTCATCTCACGAGTGGATGGTCAGGTCTGGTTCCTATCCTTTTGTCTCCTTCTCTTCTACTTTGCTTTTGTCCAATTGTGAAATGCTCTCCTTGCCATTCTTCTCTTCCGTCTCTTTTTCATTTCTTTTCGTTCTCTGTCCGGTTACCTATTATCTTTTAGCTCTGTCGCGGTGACCCCTTTTTTCCCATGACTGCTGATGCAAGTGAAACCTTGTGGGTACGCTATCCTAAACCCTAAACCCTAAACCTCAAACTCCAAAAGAACTCTTCTATACATGAGAATTTGATGTATGCATTTTGCATTCACACAACAAAAAAGAAAACTGATGCAGGGGTTGTGGGCATGTGAGGCAGATGGAAGGAGCTTCTGGCATCTGCCACCAATGCTGTAGAGGTGGTCACATTCGACTATCCATGTAAGCCTTTTGTTGTCACCATGTTGTTTATCCCTTTTTCTGCACCATCCCTTGTTGGGTTATCCATTCATGATGCAAAAGGAGATACACGAGAGACATCACTTCATAATGCAATTGGAAATTCAACTGCAGATTGTGTCAATGGAAAGCGCGGTCCACCTCCAAAAGCAGAGAAGTTGGTGGACAGCCACATAGCTGAGATTGAGAAAGCTGTTGAAAAGCATTCAGGTCATCCTTTGGTGCTCATTGGCAAATCCATGGGCTCAAGGTTTTTTCTTCCTGTTTCTCCCCTCCTCTGTAGAGCTTCAGACTTTTGTACTGGCATTGTCTTACCCTTTGGTGCTCATTGGCAAATCCATGGGCTCAAGGGTTTTCTTTCAGACTTTTGCACCTGCACATCATCTTAGATGTTGTAGACTGTAAATCCCAGCAGCAGCTGAGAACCAAGTCCTCATGAGCATTGAAGTCTTGTCAGTCCTTTTTCCATTCTACCAAATTGGAAGTTTAAAGAAGAAACCTGCAAACTCTCTAAGAATGACATCTTGGATCCAAGTTCAGGACACAATTTCTGTCTATAATACAATCGTGCTGTATTTGGGCTCGTCTGAAGAGGGTAAAGGTGTGGTGGGGGAAAGGGTGAGCTGCATGGTTGCAGGTAAGAAAGACACCAAAGTTGCAGCAGTGGTGTGTTTGGGTTACCCCCTGAAGGTGCCCTAACTCCACCCTCTCTTACCACAGTCTCTAGTATACTTCTATGACATGTCCTTGAACCCTGATATTGTTTCCTAAGTTTCAGTCCTCCTCCATTTCCTTACAATGAATGAGTGATGGTGTTTTTTTTTCCCCCCCACAACAGGGAGATAAGGGACCACTTCGTGATACAACACTGTTAGAGCTTCAAGCTCCAGTCTTGTTTGTGCAGGTACTGTAAGGGGGGTGGGGGCATTTTTTTTATACCTGAATTCTCATGTGTTGAATGGGTGATATTGTGCTCTCCAGGCTATGTGTGTACAACAACAAACACCCTTTTAAATCGAAAGTCATAATCATTGTGGGTTTTGGCAGGGAAGCAAGGACAACATGTGCCCCTTGAATGAACTTGAGAAGGTCAGGAAGAAGATGACAGTCAAAAATGACCTTCATGTGGTTGAGGGGGGAGATCACTCACTGAAAAAAAGGAAGCGAGTTGATGGCATGACTCAGGATGATGCTGAGAGGAGTGCACTAGACCATATTCAGCGATTTCTGGTGGAAGTCTTGGATGATGTTCCATAAGAAGCACACGCACACTGAGGTTGTGCATGTATGTATATAAGGACCTAAAAATGCAAAGTTCTTGTGCACAGGAGGTATGAAGACAGACTGGGTCCCAAACCACATGAAAACATTGGCATTAGAAGTTGGAAGTGCATACACGACATGGGTGTTTTCTGACAGCTTTTTGTTTGCAGTTTTGGAGATGTGCATTTTGAACAATCACTGAAAATTTCGGACTGTATTATCTTGGCTTCTTTTTTGTTATGTTTTCAAGTTTCAAGTTTCTTGAACACCAGAAATTCCAAAAGGTACTTGCTATGATGAACTCTCTACGGACAAATGTGATGCACATTAGGGTTCTCATTTTTCAATTGGGATCTAGTTTCTATCTACTTTTCCCAAATGATACTTTATGGCATGCCTGGTTCAAGTGATTGATGGTACATTTTTTGTGAATATCCTTCTCTGTGTACAATGATGCCCAAATGTTGCAACTCTTGGGGACTGTGAAGCTACATGCCAGGACTTCCAGGATACCAGTGTTTGCAAACCTCTGTGGGGGCAAAATCCAGAAACTTAGGTGATGGATTAATTGTGGTCTATTGATCTGTATGTAGGTGTCAGCTGCTGAATAACCCATGGTTTGTTTCTTTCAATTTTGTGATGTAGCCACACTGGAGATTCGGCCACAAGAGGAATCAGCCAAATTTGGCTACAGGTCAGAGAGCAAAGTAGAAAATTTTAAGTATCCTGCTATATTTTGGTGACCAGCTGAAACCTATTGTCTAAATATGGTGATTTCAGAAAGAAAAAAAAGAATCCTTTATATGTGTCATACTGGATTTTTTTTGTTGCCAAGTGGTGAAAATCTTTTCATGAAAAAAATTTCACTGGAATCAACCCCCTTTAGTATTATTTTTTAGTTATAGACTTCCAGGAATTATAGTTTTAGGGTTAGAGATTGAAGGTACTGTAACCGAGGGTGTGAATGTACCATTGGTTACAACAACAATTGAGAAAGATACTTAACAAGCTCCCTAATTGGATATGGTGTAATAAAATTGATTTTTGAGGCCAGTTAAGTTCAATTAAGGGCTGATTAAGGTTGTGTTATTAGGGCTGATCAAGGTTGTGTTATTAGGGCTGATCAAAGCTTTGTTTTAACGCAGATCATGTTTCTTATTAGATGTAATCAATGTTAGATTAAGGCAGCCCTAACCCTTAATCAAAAAGCTCATTAAAATCTAACAAATGTCAAATTAACATGACCCAAGGTAATTTGAACCCTAAAATTGCATCTAGTCATGCATATCTGCAATCTTATGCAGTTTTATTCCAGTTTTGTGATGTAGCTGAAGTGGTGATCATCTGTCCATGAAAAAGTTAAAGTGTAAAATCTTGTCAATTTTTTTTCCGGTGATACCCACCTGGTATGACAGGGTAAAAGGAATCACCACCTAATTTGAGCACTTGACTTTGAAGGTGTGGACAAGTTTAAGTTCATCATGTGTTTTATGGAGACACACCATAATTGATTCATTCATGTTGTAATCTTCCTAACAATCAACATCGTCTTGAATGATTGTAGCATAGCCAAGCAATTGAGCTACCAAAAGATAGAAAACACCCACATCATTTCAATAGTACCAATTCCTTCCAATTTGTGATCAATACACAACAATGGAGTTATGTCATTTTTTTTCGTGTTTTGGAAATGTGAGTTTGTGAGGTAGAATAAACACCACATCAAGAATGTTTCTTGAGTTGCTCACAAGTTTGGGTATGGAATATGGACCCATTTTGACAACAAGCCATAGATAGCGAAACCAATGAAGTTAATACCATGGTGGAAAATGAGGACTAGAATCCCCTCATGCAAAATACTTCAAACTCACTAGTAGTTAACCCTAAACCCTAAACCAATCAAACCTGCAAAAATTCTCTCACAAAATTGGATAATATGAAGGTGTCATGCTTAACATTGCTAATTGGGGACAGCCTTAGTTTTGAAGGGCAAAATATTGCTATCCTACAAGTTGATTGTGTTATTTGGATTCTAAAGCTTGTGATGTTTGTTTTTTTCATGATACTGACAAATGGATGGTAGTCTTCATGTTTCAATAACAAATCATGGTTATAGATTTAAGAAAATCTTGTAACAATGGAGGTTATAGGCCAAGAATTCAAGTTTAAAGCACAAGGGAGAATGAAGAGACCCAACACAAAAAGTTGTATTAAATGCAATATTATTAACAACAAATATAGTCACAAAATATACTTGGGATTTGAAGTTGGCCTATCATTAAGTATGTTAAATCTAGCAAGTCTAGTTGTGAGCAATTTTAAATATGTTTAGGTGTTTCATTTTGTTGTACATTAATTAAATGTAACAATGAACAAAGAAAAAAAATTGTAATGTACATATGGTTATATTTGTGTTGATGATCAATTTAAGGAGAAAAAATGTAGCGATAAGGAGAATCATTGAAGCAATAATTGATGTAAATGATTCATTGGAAATGTGTATAAAATTACTTTGTTTAAGGACTGCAAAAGTTTTATTAAATTGTGAAAAGAAAATGATACACAATAATTATATGTTTTTGATTATTTGAAAGAGATCAAAATAAAACAAGATAAAATACTTGAATATCTTTATTTTAAATGGCAATTGTCCATTTTGTTGGAAATGTTGAAATTTGTGTGCATCAATTGTCTTTTTTGCTATTTTCACTTTTATGATTTTCAAGATACCTCCCAAGTTCTTCTACATTACACATTCAATCTTTTGACTATTATAATTTAAACATCATAATTTTGCAAATAACCATTGAATTGTGAAGCATTTCAACTTTGAACTTATTTTGTGGGTGTTCTTGATAGATGTACTTTGAATTGCAAAACCCATTAAACAAAATGATTAAATAATGAGGGGGAATAAATGAAAGTAGATGCATATGTTCCAACACCAAGTTGCAAACGATGTTTTAAGAATCAAGACCAAAGTAAGTATGCAACAATTGTACTGACAACATTTTGAATACAAAGGATTTAGAATGAATTACACATATTGTATACACCATCCGACAAAATTCTTAAACACCATCACATTTGATGCATTCCATTCTCTTCTTTCAAAAACAACTTGATAAAAAATTCTTACAAAAAAATTCAACATTATAATCAAGTTTTGAAAGAAAATATTTAAATGGGATTACATATAACCTTGATATTCAATCAAATAGTTGCATGTAGTGAGAATGAAGTGTTAACAAATGACCCTTTGATGTTATAACTATTGATTCAACTATTTGTCCATAATCGATCAGAATGACAATCATACATTTGTTCTTACATTTAAGTTCTCAAAAATTTATTATTTTAAACTCTTAAAACATTATATGCACAATTTGCATGACCTTACAATATATTTATTAGTGAAACTAATGGTTTACATGCAAGTTATAGTTTTGCATGGGCATAGAACTAAACAAGTTTTTGTAAGGACATTGCAATGAACCTTATTTTGCAAACACAAATGCTAAAAAAAATCAAATACGAAGATTAGATTGGGTCGGCACAAGGAATGTTGTTAATATTTAATTGTGACCTACAACAACAAACTCATAATTTACGTGTCATGATAAAACATCTCTTGTTGTTTTATTCGGTTCATTGAGGCCCAATGTTTTTATTTTCATGTTGATTCTTTTTGAATCCCATAAATCATGAATTTCAAAATGCAATACCTTTAATGTTATACTTTTCACCTTTGGACCTTCTAACATTAGTCAATTGTTAATGGGAACATACCAATGTACACCAATTTCACTCTTCAAGCTCCAAGCTTTTTATAGTCCTGCAATGTACACCTTGAACCCAAAACATTTTCCAACCCCTAAAATACAACCAAAATTTTGAAAGCATGGAAGAATCACAAAATCAACCCTTAAGTTTTGAAGTATGGATGTGTTACAAGAAAAATTCACAAAATAAAATGATGTTGGGAAAAGTAGATATGACACAAAATGAACATTAGGGTTGATCTAGTAAGTATCAAAACACTCATGAACTTGGCAAATCAATGCAACTATCCTTCTAAAAACCACAAAAGTAAATGGTCACATTCTATTACCTTAACCATTGCGCTCAATTTCACAAAAAAACAAGAACTAAGATTAAAACTTAAAAATCTAAACTTCTACCTTCCTTCCATTTCATTGTGTGCAACTGATTTCTAGTGCCAAATTTTTGAGGACCAAAAAACACATTCAAAAGTTTTGAACAAACACAACAACCAAATTTTTTCGTCAAACTCAATGACCATTTGTATTCAAGAGCTCACTTTTAAGACTTTGCTTAAAACACAATGTGGCTAACTATGGAAATAGAAAATTTGTTGGTATTAGGGTTTAAGGTTTAGGGTCAACAAATTCTACTAGGTGCCAAATATGAGTTGGCACCTAGAAATTTGTCGACCCCAAACATTTGTATAAGTAGCTTAAGGTCAACAAATCTTCTAGGTGCCAAACATGATGTAGAGACACATTTTCACAAATATTCCAAGCATATGGCAAATCTTTCAAATTCTCACTTCACTCAAATATATGCATGTAACCAATCAAATAAAGGGTTTGGTGATAGTTGGAATCCTAAACCCTAAACCCAACATTGATTCAAACCATATTGCCCTTTGATATAGCACCATTTCCATCAAAAGATATTCTTGCCAACAATGTGACAAGTTGTAATTATGCTACTTATGACAAAGGATTAGTATCTCACCTCAAGGATAATCATCTTTAAATGTTGAAAGGGCTATTTATGCATTTAAAAAAAAGTCTTTGATCAAAATTCTTGAAATTGGGCAAACATTGGTCAAGAGCAACAAATTAATTGTGGCAATATTGACCTTGACAATACTACAAAACAAGTGTTTGATTGAAAGTGTTTTGTCTACAATATTTTAGAATGAAAAAACCATTGAATCAAACAAGTTAAATAATAAACACATTCTTTTAGGCTTGTGGGACGATCTAGTTTGTCTAGGTTGTCTCTATATCAAGCTTTTGAACTTTTGAGGGTCTATAGTTCAAACTTTATTGTTGAAATCTTGCAGGTTTTAATTTTATAAAAATTTCTACACAAGTAATATATAGCATTTCATAAATTCGGCAAAATAAAAATTAATTTAATTTATGCCGAAATCATTTAGGTCCTACAATAATGAAGGAGTGAAAATTAAAATAGGTTTCTTTGGGAGAAGAAAAATTGAAAACACATTTTTTACAAAGACCTTGTTTTCAGTTCCCATTAGGAATGTGTTTAGGAAAATCATAAGGCCTTACAATTTTCAAAGGTTTCACAATGGATGAATGTGTTACATTTCATCTCTCCATTCCTAACTTTTTGTCCATTGTATAACTTGAACTTTCAACATTTCATCCTTTTTAAACGTTCATTCATTATGAAAATTTCTTTTTCAACTTTTCATCCAATATATGACCCTTTTCCATAAATTTTCATCTATTTTACAACATTAGAAATACATTGGAACCTTCACATACTTTGATTGTTGGTGGAAATTGAATATTAAATAAAGTTTTCATCGAAAATCCATTGAAATCAAAATTATAAATTATAAACAGAATTTGGGGGCCTTTTTGGTATTTTTGGAAAGTGATTTAATGAAGGCGATTTGAAAATGTTTAACCTTAATGAATGAGATTTGAAATTTCAGTATTTTTTTGTCATTGAAAATTCAATTAAAATATAATATATGATTTTTTTTGTAAGGAAAAAATAGTTAGGTAAATAGTTAACACTTGGATCAATGGCACATGTTATAGTAATCTACATGAAAATTATGCATGAAAGACATGGAAAAGCTAACATGCAAAGGTGGTTGCCCAATTTACAATTTTAGCCAATAAGAGTTACAAGCCAAAAAATGCAAGGGCGGTGACAAACAAAGTGCACAAGTAATGTGTTAGAACCATGTCTTTACATATTGAACTATTAGTCCACTCAAGATAATTTTTAAAAAAAATAAAAATTTAAACCACCAAATCCAACAATCCCATTGGCTTGAATTTTGTAAAAAAGGTTACACACAACCTTATTTTGTTGAACATGGAAAATAATGCTCCCTTTCTAAGGCTTCCAATGGTCCTTTAAAAT
>Ga0116227_10009402_pt1 | contig 17756 bp, 12 predicted proteins | sample S1TSphgellanicum_FD_89693 | JGI IMG/M metagenome (GOLD analysis project Ga0116227, IMG submission 89693) | Host-associated microbial communities from peat moss isolated from Minnesota, USA - S1T2_Fb - Sphagnum magellanicum MG | ecosystem: Host-associated > Plants > Peat moss > Unclassified... | reverse complement strand
TCGGCCCCGATCTTTTGCCGGATCTCCTCGATCGTAAAATTCGCGGCGATCAACTCCTCGTGCGTCGCCATGTCCACGCCCAAGTAACACGGATGGATGATCGGCGGTGAGGTGATGCGCACGTGCACTTCGCGGGCTCCCGAATCGCGCAACAGCTTCACGATGCGCGGCGTCGTCGTGCCGCGCACGATCGAATCGTCCACGACGATCACCCGCTTATTCTCCAAGAGCTCCCGGATCGGGTTGAATTTCAGTTGCACCCCGCGGGCCCGCATCCGCTGGTCCGGACTGATGAAGGTCCGGCCGATATAACGGTTCTTGATCAATCCCTCGACGTACGGCAAACCGGACTCTTGCGAATAGCCGATGCCGCCCGGCACGGCCGAATCGGGGATCGCCATCACGACGTCCGCCTCGACCGGGTGTTCGCGCGCGAGTTGGCGGCCCATCTCGAGCCGCGCCATGTAGATCGACTTGCCGCTGAGCACGGAGTCCGGCCGCGCAAAATAGATGTACTCGAACATGCAGAGCGCCTGCGGTTTGCCCGCTTTGGCGACGTCGACGTGCAGACCGTCGTGGTCGACCCACATGATCTCGCCCGCGCCGAGTTCGCGGATGTATTCGGCGCCCACCGTCGCAAGCGCGCACGATTCCGAGGCGAACATGTACCCGCCGCCCGGGAATCGCCCGTAACAGAGCGGCCGCACGCCCCAGGGATCGCGAAAGGCGTAGAGCGCCTTCTCGGTCGACATCACGATCGAATACGCACCCTCGGCGCGCGACATCACGTTGCGAATGCGCGCGACCATATCGACGCCCGGCGCCTGCACGACGGCCTTGGCGAGCACCTCCGAATCGGACGTTGCCTGCAGCACGGTCGCGGCTTCCAACCCGGTTCGCAAAGCGTCCGTATTCGTGAGATTGCCGTTGTGCGCCAGCGCCACGTCGCCGAACTCCGTGTGTTCGAGCAAGGGCTGAGCGTTGAGAACGACCGACGATCCCGTCGTCGAATAGCGCGTATGACCGACCGCGATGTACCCCGTCAACGTTCCGAGCACCGCTTCATCGAAGATGCTCGAGATCAGCCCCATCTCGCGATGACAAACGATCGTCGCGCCATCGGAGACCGCGATCCCCGCCGACTCCTGGCCCCGGTGCTGCAATGCATAGAGCCCAAAATAAGCGTGCCGGGCCACTTCGTTGCCCGGCGCGTAGATGCCGATGACGCCGCACGCTTCGTGCAGCGTGTCGCCCGCCGGCTGCGGCGCTTCGCCGTCGTAGCTGCGGGCCACTACGGCCCCGAAGCCGGCTCGACGCCGTCAGTCACGGTCGCGCGAACCGAAGATCCGAAGCAAGGCGAGAAAGATGTTGATCGAATCGAGATAGATCGATGTCGCAAGTTCGATCGCCGTCGCGCCGCCCCCACCGGCCCGGATGCGGCCGAAATCGACCAACACGAGCAACGTAAACACCGCGAGCGTAATCCACGCATAGACCTGCGGGTGCAAGAAGTGGGTGAAGGCGGAAATGAGACCCACGATCACGAGCGCGAGCAACGCACCGAACGCGATTCCGGAAAGTTTCCGGTAATCGAAGCTCGTCAGGTAGACGACGGCGGCGAGGACGAGCATGCCGAGGCCGGTCGTCGAAGCAGCGTCGACGACGACGGCCGAACCGTCCAGCCGCGCGTATTGCGCAATCAGCGGACCGATGCCGATGCCCTCGCACGCCGTAAAGGCGTAAAACATCAGCATCGAAAGGCCGGGATTGCGACGCGTGCCCGAGATCGCGAACAGGAAGCCGAAGCCGACCAAGAGCGCGATCAGCGAGGCGCCGGACGGGAAGCCCTGCGCCAGATAGCCCGTCACGGCAGTGACGAGAAAGCCCGCGCCGGTGATGCCGAGGACCTGGCCGAGCAACGCCGGCGTTGAGGTGGAGGTGGCCGCACCAAAACGCGGCCGCTGGTACTGATACATGCTATTCTCCTCTACCCAGAGCCCCCGACTTCAGTTTCAATGCTCGCTTCAAGGTGATGCGTTCAACCCCGCCGCGATGTCGCTGCGATAGCTGAGCGTTAGCCCGGCGCCCATGCGCCGCGCCAATTCGTCGACGGCGGCGTAGGCATTGGTTCGGGCCGTATCGAGGTCGACGCCCTGCGCCGTCACCGTGAGGACGCGGCCTCCCGCAGCATCGACGACCCCGTCCCGGGCACTCGACGCCCCCCAAAAGGCGACCCGGCCGGCAGCGAGCGAAACGTCGGCGCCGAGGTCGCGGAGCGGCGTGCTCGAGCGCGGATAATCGGCGGTCGCGAGCACCACGCCGACGCACGGGTCGCCGTCGAACGTTGCGGCGCTCTCATCGAGAGCGCCGTCGGCCGCCGCCTTCAGGAAGCGGGCGAAGTCGCCGCGGATCCGCGGGACGAGCACCTGCGTTTCGGGGTCGCCGAAACGGACGTTGAATTCGATGACTGCCGGGCCCGCCGCCGTCCACATCAAGCCGCAGTACAGGATACCGACGAAGCGCTCGTTCTCGGCGGCGAGGCCGCGCAGAACCGGCTCGAGCACCCGCGTTTGCACGACGGCGTGCAGGTCGCCCGGGAACCCGCACGGCGGCGAATAAGCGCCCATGCCGCCGGTGTTCGGGCCCGTATCACCGTCGCCCGCGCGCTTGTAGTCGCAGGCCGACCCGACCACGGCGAATCGTTTGCCGTCGCCGACGGCGAACACGCTGACCTCGCGACCTTCGAGCTTCTCCTCGAGAAGCACGTCGCTGCCGCCGCCGGGAACGCCGCCGGAGCCGTACCAGTCGCGCAGCACGGCGACGGCGCTCGGCGCATCGGGGGCGACGACGACGCCTTTGCCGGCAGCCAGCCCGTCGGCTTTGACCACACACCCGCCGCGCCAATCGGCGAGCGCCTTTTCCGCGTGAGCGAGCGAATGGACGACGCGGGCTTTAGCGGTGGGGACGCCGTTACGCTCCATGAAGCGCTTCGAGAAAATCTTACTGGACTCGAGCCGCCCGGCGGCGCGATTGGGGCCGAACGTCGGAATCCGCGCGTCGCGAAAGCGGTCGCCGACGCCGGCGGCGATCGCCGTCTCGGGTCCCAGGACGACGAGATCCACCTTCTCTTCGAGCGCGCGAGCGACGAGCGACTTCCCGTCGGTCGCCGAGATCGGCCAATTGGCGCCGCGCGCGGCCGTGCCGGCATTGCCCGGTGCGGCGAAGAGCGCTTCGCACGAAGGCGATTGAGCGAGCCGCCACGAGAGCGCGTCTTCGCGCGCGCCGTTTCCGACGACGAGAATTCTCACTCCCACTCCACGGTTGCGGGCGGCTTTGAGGTGACGTCGTACGCGATCCGGTTGACGCCCGGAACCTCGTTGACGATGCGCGTGCTGATGCGTTCGAGCAAGTCGTGGGGCAAGCGCGCCCAATCGGCCGTCATGCCGTCTTCGCTCGTGATCGCGCGGATCGCAACGAGATTCGCATAGGTCCGGCCGTCGCCCATGACGCCGACGCTTTGAAGCGGGGTAAGCACCGCGAAATACTGCCACGGGCGCGGCTCGAGCGGCGCGGCTTCGATTTCGTCCGTCACGATTTTGTCCGCGGCGCGCACCGTTTCGAGCCGCTCCGCCGTCACTTCGCCGAGCACGCGAACCGCCAGGCCCGGGCCGGGAAACGGCTGGCGCTCCACGATCGCCGGCGGCAGTCCGAGCACCCGTCCGACCTCGCGCACCTCGTCTTTGAAGAGCGCGCGTAACGGTTCGACCAGCGTCAGCGCCATCTTTTCGGGCAGCCCGCCGACGTTGTGGTGCGATTTGATCTTATGTCCGGCTTTCGAACCGGGCGTCTTCGATTCGATCACGTCGGGATAGAGCGTGCCCTGCACGAGAAAGCCGACGCCCGGAATCTTGAGGGCTTCTTCTTCGAAGATCGCGATGAACTCGTGACCGATGCGAATTCGCTTTTCTTCGGGATCGATCACGCCCGCGAGGCGCGCGAGGAAACGTTCGCGTGCGTCGATCTTCTTCACGTTGAGATGCAGCACGTCCGCAAACGCCGCCATGACGGCGTCGCCTTCGGTCGCGCGCAAAAGCCCGGTATCGACGAAGACGCACGTCAATTGCGCGCCGATCGCTCGCGCGACGAGCGTCGCGGCAACGGCGGAATCGACGCCGCCGGAAAGCGCGCAGATCACTTGCCCGGCGCCGACCTGCGCGCGAATCTGGGCGACCGTCGTATCGACGAACGATTCCATCTTCCAGCCGGGTTCGATACCGGCGACGCCGTGCAGAAAATTGGCAATGACCGCCTTGCCGGCTTCCGTGTGAACGACTTCAGGATGGAACTGCACGCCGTAGATCTTGCGTACGGCATCGCCCATGGCGGCGACCGCGCATCTCACAGTTCGCGCGAGGACGGTGAAGCCCGGCGGCGGCGCGGATACCGTGTCGCCGTGCGACATCCAGGCGCGCGACCGTTCTGGCAGCCCGTCCATCAGCGGCGAAGGCGCGACGACTTCGAGCGCGGCGGCGCCGAATTCGCGGTGGGTCGATGCGACCAGCGTTCCGCCCAAATCGCGCGCGATCAATTGCATGCCGTAGCAGATGCCGAGGATCGGAACGCCCGAGCCGAACACCGCGGGATCGATTCCGAGCGCTTCCGGGGCGAGCGTGCTCTCGGGGCCACCGGTGAGAACGATCGCTGCGGGTGCGCGCGCGGCGATCTCGCTCCACGGCGCGTCGTGCGGCAGAATTTCCGAGTACACGTTCGCTTCACGAACGCGCCGCGCGATCAGTTGGCTATATTGCGCGCCGAAATCGAGGATGACGACCGTGGCCGGCGGTGCCTCGGCCCGCATCGAACCGGTCGAATCGAAGATTGGCGTCGACATGTTTGGGAAGCGGCTTCCCTCCGAGCTTCGGTACGGCCTCCGGCGTAGCAGTCCGAGTCGGGCAGGGGCGAGCCCACGGGAAACCCGGCGGCTTAGTCGAGGAACCGGATGCCGGATCATTGAACCGCGCAAATATCTTTCACCTCAAAAACTAAGGTGGACGAGAATCCGTGTAGCGAGCATTGACACGAGACTGGGCCGACACGACCGCTACGGAATCGTCGCCCAGAGCGAGCCGTAATCATGAATCCGTATGTTAAGTCGAGACTTCTGGTTCCGGCGCTTCTCATCGTGCTTGCGGCCTGCGGCCGAAATACGACTGCGCCGCTGCCGGCGCTGCAGAGAACGGCACAATCCGGTTCGCCCGAAGCGGCATCACGGTCGCTCGGGCTTCGCAACGGCATCGAAGTCGTCGCCTCCCCCGCGCCGCCATTTTCCGGGGCCCCGGCAATGCTGCATCGTGACTCGACGCGCGCCCTAAACCTCGACCCGCTGTCGCGCGAAGCCCCGCCCCACTGGCCGTTCGAGCGCAGCGGATCGCAATTGCGATCGCCGGACGCGATCGTCAACCAGTACGACACCGGCGGCCAGAGCGGCATCACGATCCCGGGCGGCAACGGCTACACCGGAATCTACGCGAACAACACCGCGTATCAACCGGCCCAAATTTCGTTGCAACCCGGGAACGATCCAAACAATCCCTTCAACACGCTGTATGCGCCGACCACGAAGGGATCCGATGGCTCGTGTCTCGAGAATGGGACCGATTACTGGCGCTATATGGGCAATAGCGTCGCGGCCGCTTTTCGAGTCTATACGTTTTGCAACACGCCGGGATTCGTCGTTTCAAAGAGCATCAACTCGACATTCACGAAAGCGTACGTGCGCTATTTCGGTAACGGGGCGTCGCCGCAGTATACGACCGAAATAGCGCTTCTGTCGGACGGATTATGGCACGCCCTCATCTTCAATTACACGACGAACGCCTACGAGGACCTATATTCCACCTCGGGATCGAATAATTACAACCTCGGCGGAGGCTGGTCGATCTTTGAAACCCACTACGCAACGGGTCCGTGCTCGAGCCCGCCGCCGATCGTCTCGCTCAACATCGAAGTCCAGTCCGCAACCGGCCTGTGGGCGCCGATCAGCCCGGCCAATTCCGATTCGACGTACAATTTCGGCACGTGTTTCGATCCGACGCAAGGCGCTCCGTACAGTTCGAAGGTCGTCGGAGGCAACGGCTCACTCTGGGACGTGACCTCGGTAACCGCGCCGCTGACTCCCTACGAAGCGACGATTCGGGCCAGCGCGCCCGTTGCGTACTACCGGCTGGACGACAGCGGCCCGAGTGCCGTCGACAGTAGCGGCTTCGGCCTGACCGGAACGTATGGAACCGGGGTCGCACATCCCTCGACCGGCCTCTTGGCAACGGAAACAACCGATGCGGCAGCGCTCTTCGCGGGCGGGACGAACGTTTCGGCGAGCCTCGTTACGGTTCCGACATCGTCGCTTTTGCAGCCGGCGACTGGTGTCTCCCTCGAAGCCTGGGTGCAACAAAGTCTGCCGAATCCCGGCCAAACGAACGACCTCGTTGCCTACGGCTCGAGCCTGACCGGGCTGTCGTATACGCTGCAAGTGTTAGGGAACGGCACGATTGGGGGGTTCGTTACGACGGCCTCGGGATACGGCTTGGTCCTCGGCAAGACGGTCATTCGTCCGGGTCGCGTCTACCTCGTCGATATGGTGTACACCGGCTCGACGATCGCCGTTTACATCGACGGCCGCTTGGACGCGTCGGCTCCGGCGACCGGCACGATCGCCTATTTTTCTTCGGTCGTGCCGAACGGGCTCGCGCTCGGCGCGGCGTTCGGCACGAACCGGCCGGTGTTCTCGGGGACGCTCGACGAGGTTGCAGTTTACCCCGCCGCGCTTAGCGCCGCGGCGATCGGTGCGCACTGGACCGAAGGCTCGGGCAACGCCGTAGCCCCCGCCACCCCGGCCTACGTCGGCACCGTGCGAAGCGACTCGCCCGTTGCATTCTACCGTCTGAGCGACGCCAAAGGGCTCGCCGTGGATCTTGCGCCCGAACCGGTTAACGCCACCTACGGCGCCGACGTTGCGAGAGACGTTGCGGGCATTTTGCCGGCGGACGTCACCAACAACGCGGCCGGCTTTCCCGGTGGAGCGTCGCGGCCTGCCACGTCGATAACGACGAAGCGCGAAGCGAAGTTCGAAATGGCGCAGACCGTAACCGTTGAAACGTGGGTCGACGTCACCAAGAGCAGCAGTGGAACGATCGATCTCGTATCGTACGGACCCGAGGGACTCGGGCAGCCCTACACGTTGCAACTCTTGCCGAACGGAACCATCTGCTTTTTTACGACGACGACGAGCGGCTACGGTCTCGTCGCCGGAGGGACGGCCCTTACGTTGAACGTCCCACATCTGCTCGATGCAACGTATGACGGAACCACGATGCAGGTATACGTCGACGGCCGGCTCGACGGAAGCGCTGCGGCGACCGGGGCACTCAAGTATGCTGCGGAGAAGCCGCAGTGGGGCCTGAGCATCGGCACGGCGTACGACACCTATCGTCAAACATTTTCGGGCGTTCTCAGCGACGTCGCCATTTACGGATCCGCATTGACGCCCGCGCGGATCGCCGCACATTGGAGCGCGGGTTCGGGTAACCCGGGCGGCCCCTGACGTTCGCCCGGCCTAGGGTCGCCGTCGCAAGCGCTCGTCGAAACCTTCGAACGCTCCGTAAAATGCGCCCGCCGCCGCCACCGCGCACGCGCCCGTGCCGATGACGACGAACCACGGCGAACTCGTCGCGACCAGCGCGCAGAAAAGGGCGACCCCGCTCGCCGTCGCCGTCGTAATCAGAGCGATGCGGAGCGCGCTCCGGCGCCGCTGCGGCGTCATGAGCGATGCGTTCGCCGCTTAGGTGACCACGTCCGCGAGCCGATCGGCGTCGCGAGCCATGGCCACTTCCATCGCAATGCGTTCGCCGACCGAGACGTCGCGACCCCAGCGATAGGCGCTGTAGGGCGTGTAGCGCGTCCCCGGCGAACCCGGAATGCGCAGCGAGACGTCGTACACGACGAAATCTTTCGGCGGCCCGGCCGTGACGATGCACTGGAGCGCGAACGGCCCGATAACACCCGGCGGATTTGCCGCGCCGGCGGCGCGAACGAACCGTTCGCCGAGGTCGAACGCCTTCTCGAGCATCGACTCGGTCAGCGTCGTCGCGATGTGCCCCGCTTCTTCCATCCGGACCGGGATCGCGGCCGCGGCCTCCAGTTGTCCCGGCGGCAACGCGCGTAAACCGTCGAGATTCGTTTGCCGGCGCGTGTCGGTGCCGCAGAGTTCGAGTTCGCCGAGAATGGGCGACCAAAAAAAATTGAGGTTCACGCTCGGTCCGAGCGCGTATTCCTCGATCCGCGCCTGCGCGAGACCCGCCTCGTCGACCATCCCCGCGGCCAAGAGCCGGTCGGCCTGCACGCGATATTCGGCGGGAGACGAACACAAGAAAAACGCCCGCTCGAACGAAACGCGTGCGTGCGGCGCCTTCACCATCACGAGCGTATCGATCGCCTGCGGTGCGTCGAAAGAACGCGGATGGCGGATCCCCGCGCGCGCGAGCAAGGCGTATTGGTTGGCGGGCTCGTCGCGTTCCTCGGCCCGCAGCAGGCGGCGGTTTCCGAAGAACGGCACGAGCATGCGCCGCTCGATCTCGTCGTACGAATAGCGCTCGTGCAAATACACCTCGAAGGACCGGTTCGCAACGAAAAGGACGTTCTCGGCGAGCAGGCGCCGTTGCACGCCCGCGTCGAGCAGGTCGGCGAACGCCTCGAGCTGCAGCGTCGCATCCACGCAGCCGCGTGGCGGCGACCCGCTCCGCGCGTAATACCGGGCGTACGTGCGCTCTCGTCCGCTCGCCGTGACGATGAGGTTGCGCAAGCCCTGCGCCCGCGCGCCGAAGGCGACGTCGAGCGCGGAATGACTGCCGACGGAGCACAACGTGAGACTCGTGCGATCGTACTCCGCGAGCGCCGCGGCAATCGACGGCTCAAGCACGGCCGCACCGTCGCCCCGCGCAACGCGACCCGCACCGCCTTACGACGACGCCAATTCCTGCGCTTGCCGCGTACTCGAATACTGCACGAGCAGAATCGTCTTGATCCGCTCCGCCGCCACGTTCACTTTGTCGGTTTCGATGCGGCGCATCAAGCGATACACGTCGAGCAGCGTCGCCGGCAGCGTTTCGTCGTGCGGATACTGTTTTTGCCAATCTTCGACCGCCGAGTCGACTTGGATGACGTCGCCTTCCATGCGCGTGCCCCAGCCCTTGTCGAGATACTTGTTGATTCGCGAGACCTCGTTGCGCACTCCGAGCGGTGAATACTTCAAATTTCCGAAGTACTCGTCGGCGGGCGCCGTGCGGGTCAGCCGCAGGGCGTGGGGGATGGCCGACACGCGGGCGATCACCTTGAGGTCCGGCGTGTGAGCGCGTCGATAGGCGATCGTGCGGGCGGCCGCGCGGTCGGCGTCGGTAAAGCCCGGATCGGCAAGCGCGCTCTGGGCGAGCGAAAACATCTCGCCGTACTCCGGATCCGGAACGCGCACGAGCGGGGAATCCGGGTCGGCCGCATGCGCCAAGAGGGCGCTGCGGTACGCCGGGTCGTGCGTCAAATTGTACGCGCGGACGTCGGCGACGATCAGCGCGACGAGCGCATCGCCGTCGCGGTGAAAAGTCTGGGCATTTGCCAGGGCGTCCGCTTCGGCCCCGGCGGCGAGCGCCTTCGGATCGTCGACGACTGCATCGAGTCGCTTCGCGAGCGCGTTCGCTTCGCTTTGGTGGGCCGCGTCGCCGTTCTTGGCAACGTAGTCGGAGGCTTCCATGACGTACCAAAGCGATGCGTCGTTGTTGGTGAGCGGGTTGTAGTGCAGCATCGTCGCGACATCGACGGCGAGCTTCGCCAATTCGCCGTACTCGGGATCGGAGGGGCGAAAGAGCGAGTACGCGCGGCCGGCATCGAGCACGGTCGACTCGTAGTACAATTCGCTTGCAAACGGCCAGCCCTTACCGGCGCCCCGGTCGTAGGCCGTTTTCATCGTTGCGTACAGCGCCGCCGGATCCGTTTCGATCGCCGCCCGAGCGGACGTCCATCCGGCTGCGACCGTCCCGAACGCGACGGCGGCAAATGCCGCTCCGAGCCGTCCGAAGCTCCGCGGAGCGCTAAAGAACGCCTGAATCATCGAGAACCGCGTGCAGGTTGTTGGAAAGCAGCGCGTTCTTGATCTCGCGCGCGATGCGGCGCCCGGTCGACATCGGTTCGCTGTAGTTCAAGTACGAATACGGCGAGCCGTCGATGAACGGATTGGTTCCCGCTACGATGCGCGCCGAGATCTCCATGACGAAGAATTTCGCCTCCGACGTGATGATCGTCTCGATGCAGAAGGCGCCGAAGAGCCCCTTGGGCCCGCAGATCTCTTGGCTGACGCGCACGACGTCCTCGCCCATGCGGTACGCTTCGGCCAGCATCGATTCGCGCAGCACGAGCGGCGAATTTCCGACGACCACGTAGCTCGGCTCGATCTCCATGTTATGCTGCGCGTCCGCGGGAATACGTCCGAGCGAATCCACGTTGGTTTCGTAGCGCCGGTCCATGCTCATGATCTCGAGCTTACCCGTCAAGGGCGAATAGAAATAGTGGATATAGGCCGGCACGCCGATGATGTACTCTTGAAGGATGTAATTCTGCTGAGCGAGGTGGCCGGCGCGCATCTCGAAGTCGTGGGCGTCGCGCACGAAGAGATAGCCCTTTCCGCCCTGCGCGCCGTACAGCTTCACGATGACCGGGCGATCGATCTCCGCGGCAGTCCGGAATTGACGCGGAACGGTGAGGCCCGCGCGGGTGAGCCACTGACGCTGCAGCTCGCGGCTCGCTTCCCAATCTAGAACCGCTTTATTGCCGAAGTATGGGATCGACATCTTCTTATGGTCGTCGAGCGAGAGATACGCCACGAACGAGCCATGCGGCACGATGATGATCTTGCGCGATTCGAGGGCGGGCACGAGGCCCATGAACTTAGAGTAGTCCTCGATCACGATCACTTCGTCGACGAAGGCGAACGAACGGTACAGGCGTTCGGTTTCCCGGCTAGCGATCGCGAGCGAGCGGAATCCCTCGTCGTGCGCCCCCTTGAGGATCTGCAGGGCGGAATGCGAGCCGAGCGTCGCAATCGTATAAAAGTCGCTCGCTTTACCCTGTGCCGGAGTGCGAAGAAGTTCGGGTGCGATCATGTCACGGTTGCTTTCTGGAACGCGGGATTGCAAAGGAGCGTTTCGACGGCCGCCGTGACGACACTCGTCGCGGCGGGTGCGCCGTCCCGGTCGAACAACCGCCAGGCAGTAAACCGTTCGAGGCGGCGAATGCCAGGCAGGCCACGCCCCCGGACGGCCGGCACTGCGGCGCCGGCCAGCGAATCGCCGCCGTCGGGCGCGTCCAGCGCGTCGATCCAGACTTCGCCCGCGAGGGGATTCGCGCCGGTTCGAAGCGCGATGCGATGTTTGTTCGGATTGAAGATGCTCTCCGAGCCACGCAGGATTGCAAGCAGTTCGTCGCCGCCATCTCCTTCAATGTCGCAACGGTACAGGTCCGCGCGCGTCAACGCGTCGACCGGCACGCCCAGACGCTGCAAGGTCGCCAGTGCCGTCAACGCCTCGTTATCGGGAATCGTCAAAGCGACGTCGACGCAGCGGATCATGCGCGCGCGTAGCGCTCGGCCGCGGCCGCGAAGCCCGCGAAGAGTGCGATGCCGCCGGAGGCCGCGAGCATCGTTCGCGCATCGCCGCGCGCCCGGTCCCGGGCGACGTCGTGGTGCATGAACGTCCAGGCGTCACGTTCGGGATGGGGCATGATCGCGAGCACGTTTCCCCGCCCGTTGATCAGCGCCGCCGCGCCAAGGGCCGAGCCATTTGGAACGGACTGCGGCAGCGACCGGCCATCGGCCTCGCAATAGACGAACGCGACTCGCCCTTCGTCCTGCAGACGGCCGAGCACCGCCGCGGAGGCGGCAAGACGGCCTTCGGCGTGGGAGGCCCAGGCCGGCAGCACCAACCCGTCCGGCAGCGTCGCCGTGATCGCCGAACGCGCGGGCGGCAGAACCAATTTGACGTGGACGTGCGTCGAGCGGAATCGTCCGCCCGGCGCGTTACGCGCGAAGCCCGCTTGCGAGCGCGCCGCGTCGTCGAGTTGCGGCGCGAGGCCGCTTTCGAGCAAAATCTGGGCGCCGTTGCAGATGCCGAGGACGGGTTTCCCGGCGGCCGCACCTTCACGGACCGCGCCCATCAACCGGTCGTGCGCGGCGATCGCTCCGGCCCGCACGCGGTCCTCATACGCGAATCCGCCCGGCAAGACGTACGCGTCGAACGCGCGCACGTCGTCGAGCGGTGCGTTCCAGCCGACGAGTTCGGCGGCGAGGCCGACCGCGCGCGCGGCTCGCAGCGTCTCCTCTTCGGAGTTCGTACCGGGGAAGATAAGGATCCCGGCGCGTGCGCTCACGCGGCGTCGCCGTAGAAGTCGCGGAGCGGCGCGCGATAACTTTCGTAGAGGCCAAACAGATCGAGTATCTCGCCGCCATCGGCTTCAAGCACGATCGTCGGGGCGGCGGTCGTTTCTCCGACGCCGACGACATTGACGTCGAATTCCGCCCCGAGCGCCGCGAACGCCGCGGCGTCAGCCGTTTCGATGACGAAGCCGCCGTACTCGGCAAAGTAATCCTCGAGATGCGACGCGACGCCGTTCGCCCACACGGACGTGTCGCGCAAGCGAACGCCGACGACCGTCCCGAGCGCGATGCCGGCGAAGGCCATCTCGGCAACCGTAACGAGAAACCCGCCGTCGGAGACGTCGTGCACCGCTTCGACGAGCCCGCGTTCGTACGCCGCCGCAAGCGCGCGCAGCTCGCGCCGCATATGTTCGTAATTCGGCTGCGGCAAGGTGTCCGCGACCCCCCGGATTTCGGCATAGACCGAACCGCCGACCGAACTTTGCACGAGTCCCAAAAAAAAGAGTGCGTGGCCGGGGCGCTTGAGCCGGTGCGTCGTCAAGGTCGACACATCGCTTGCGGTTCCAACGCAGGCGATGATCGGCGATGCGGGAATCGCCGAACCGGCGGCGGAGGTGTTGTAGAGGCTGACGTTGCCCGATACGAACGGCACGCCGAGTTCGCGCGCCGCGTGCGCGATGCCGTCCACGCCGGCCACGAACTCCCCCATCTGCTCGGGCAGTTCGGGATTGCCGAAATTGAGGCAGTCGGTCAGTCCGGCGGGCCGCGCCCCCACCGCGGCCACATTGCGGACCGCTTCGCAGACCGCAAGTTCGGCCGCGCGCCGCACGTCGACCGCGGCGTAGCGCGGATTGCCGTCGACCGAAAGCGCCACCGCAAACGGCGCGCCCGGAATCGGCACGATGACGCCCGCGTCGGCGTAACCGCACGGCATCGAGGTCGTACCGCGCACGACCGAATCGAAGCGTTCGTAGAGCGGCGCTCGGGAACAGACGTCGGCGTGGCCGAGAATCCGCGTCAAGAGTTCGCCCGTCGACCAGGTCCGCGCGTCGGTCGGCGCCGGATCGTTCGCCCGTAAACTATCTACGCCGTTCATCTGCGCTTGGTTCGTCACCGGAAATTCCGGCAACGGCGCTTTGGGCATGACGGCCGCGCGATCGTACCGGATGCCGCCGGTCAGAAAGTCGATATCGACGCGCATCACGTCGGCGCCGCCGGAACGCAACACGTAGTCCCGCTCCCCCGTTACCGTGCCGATCACGGCGGCGCACGCGCCGCGCGCGACCAGCGGCAGCGAGAATTCGCTGTTGTAGATCTCGAGCAGTTCGGCCGTGAACGACGGCGGCACGATCCACGCCAGCCGTTCCTGCGTCTCGCCGACCGCGATGACCGCGGGCGGCAGCCCGTCCACGGCGACGGGACACCGGTCGAGATCGACGACCGCGCCGAAGCCGCCGCTCGCGACGAGTTCCGCCGTGCAGCCCATGATGCCGCCGGCGCCGAGATCCTTGAAGCCGACGGTCAAGCCGCGTTCGGCGATGACGTCGAACGCCCGGTACGATGCGCGCATGATGACGTTTTTTAGAAACGGGTCGGGGACTTGCACCGCGCCTTTGTTCGCTTCGGCATCGGCCTCGTCGAGCGCGAGCGAGGAAAATGCGGCGCCTCCGAAGCCGCTGCGATCGGTCGCTTTTCCGACCAGCACGATGTCCCAGCCCACCGCTTCGGCCGGCGCGGCGCTATGGATGATGCGATCTTCTTCGACGAGGCCGAGCGCGACGACGTTGACCAGCACGTTGTCGCGGAAGCCTTCGTTGAAGTACACGTCGCCCGCGATATTCGGAACGCCGATCGCGTTGCCGTACGCCGCGATCCCGTCGACGACGCCTTGCGCGACGTAGCTACAGTGCGCGTCGTCGCGCGGCCCGAAACGCAGCGGGTCGGCGACGGCGATCACGCGCGCGCCCATGCACAGCACGTCGCGCACGACGCCGCCGATGCCGGTCGCCGCGCCTTCGAAAGGCACGACCTGGGAGGGATGATTGTGCGATTCGTGAGCGATCACGACGCCATAGCGTTTGCCCTGCCACGTGCCGAGATGGACGATCCCCGCATCTTCTTGCGGACCCTGCATGACGGTCGGGCCCGTCGTCGGCAAACGCCCGAGGTACCGGCGCGAACTCTTATACGAGCAATGCTCGCTCCATTGCGCGGCGAATGCGTGCGCCTCGACGAGCGTCGGGTCGCGCCCGAGTTTTGTCGCGATCGTCCGCATTTCGCTCGCCCCGAGCGCCACGCCGAAGGCGCGCAGTTCCCGTTCGAGCGACGCATCGTCGGGCGCCGCCGAAACCCGAACGCCCTGGCCGAGCCCCTCAACCAAGGGCGGCCTGCGCCGGCGGCGCGTTGATCTGCGCGTCCGCGTGCAATACGGCGGAACGCGCGTTCGCCTGAACGAGCAAGACGCGCCCGAACATGACGGTGTCGTCGAGGGCCAACGTCTTCGCAACCGCGAGCGCTAGTTCGTCTTCATCGAACTCGGTCGCATCGAACACCGGCGTCGGAGTCGCGGCCGCGAGCATCGCGGCGAGCTGCGGCCCCGAAGCGACGAAGACCATGCGCGAGAACGTGCCGTCGAGCTGCTGCACGGCCTGCAGCACGTAACCGGGAACGAGGTGCGTCGAGACGACCTTGCGCAGCGTCTGCAAGCCGAACACCTGGAGCGCGCGCGCGACCGGATCGAGCAGGCCGAGGGCCTGCGGACCGTCGGCAATCAACGCCGCCATACCGGGACGCAACGCCGGAAAGGTGCCGACGAGTTCCGCGACCGTTTCGTAATTGGCGCGAACGCGCTCGAGGTCGGCGGGCGTTACCGTTTCGAGATTCCGGTAGGCTTGCTTATCGAGCATCAATTCTTCGCGACCTTGCGGCCAGATGCGCCACGAATCGTTGTCGATCACGTCGGCGATGACGAGACTGCCGCGGCCATCCCCACCGATCAAGCGCCCGAACTCCACCTTGAGGTCGACGAGCAGCGTCTCGCGGCGGCGCCACGCGTGGGCGAGAATCTCGTACGCGATCCGCGCGACCTCACTCATCATCCCGATCTCTTGGGGGCTCGCGAGGCCGCGATGGACGATCTCGTCGGGATCGATCAGCGGGTCGTGATTCGCGTCGTCTTTGAGGAAGAATTCGACGAGCCGCGGCACGAGCACCGTTCCGGGCGCGATGCCGGGCTTGCGCCGCACGAACGAGCCCGCCGCCACGCCGCGCACGACGACTTCGATTGGAATCATCGTGCACCGGCGCACGAGCATCTCGTTGTCGTCGTCGTCTTCGCCGCCGGAAAGATAGTGCGTCGGAAGTCCCGTGAGGTTGAGCAGACGAAAGACGCGCCCCGTGGTCTTTGCGGCAATCCGCCCCTTGCCGGAAATCTCGTCGCGCCGCGCCCCGTCGCCCGAGGTGATGTTGTCGAGCGCTTGGACGATCAGCACATCGGGCTGTCCCGGTTTTTCGTATAAAATCTTCGTCTTGCCGCGCGCGACTTCGAGGCCTTTGTTCAACGCGACGCCTCCGCGCGCACGCGCGCCCGCGGCGGAAACGGCGGCAATTCTTTGATCCGCGCCGCAAGCGCCAGCGTGCGTTCGGGTGCATCGCCGATGTGACCGGTCGGTTCGAGCAAGGAATGAATCTCCGAAGGGGATAGGTAGCGGTTGAGGTGCTCGTCGGCGGCGAGGAACGCGGCGAGCGGATTTTCGCCGCCGCTCGCGATCACGTCGTACGCTTGCATCGCCGCGGCGCGAATCGACTCGTGTAGTTCTTGCCGATCGCCGCCTGCCTTCACCGCTTCGAGCAGGACGGCCTCACTGCCCGCAAACGGACCGTACGCTTGCAAATTCGCGGCAATGCGGCGTTCGTCGACGCGCAAGCCTTCGACGATCTTACGCGCGAGCGTCAAGATTTCATCGGTGCAGAGGAACGCTTCGGGCAGAATCGTGCGCCGGTTCGCACTATCGTCGAGCGTACGTTCGAGATAGTTCGTCGCCGCGTTCTGCCACGCCGTATCGGCGTAACCCACCAGCAGCCGGGCCAGCGAATCGATGCGCTCCGACATCACGGGATTGCGTTTGAACGGCATGGCAGAACTGCCGACCTGTTTTGCGCCGAACGGTTCGAAGAGTTCGCCGAATCCGGGCGAGGCGAGGATACGCATGTCGGCGGCGAATTTCGAGAGCGACGCCCCGACCCCGGCGAGCGACGTGAGCACGAGATAATCCAGCTTACGCGGATAGGTTTGCGTCGAGACGTCGCGCGCGCGCAGGTCGAATTCGTCGAGGATTTCGTCCTCCTGCTCCCGCGCGCTGCGACCGCTGCCGCGCAAGAGGCGTGCGTACGATGCCGACGTTCCGACGGCGCCGCGAATGCCTTTGGCCGTGAGCGCGTCGTAGGCGGCCCGGAGCTGCGTTTCATCGATGAGCAGATCTTGCGCGTAGACCGCCAAGCGGTAGCCCACCGTCGTTGGTTCCGCCGGCTGCAAGTGGGTGTACCCCATACAGACCAGCGGCGCGTATTGCTCGAGGCGCGCCGCGAACGCGCCGAGCAAGGCGTGGAGACTCTCGCCGAGCAGCGCGAGTGCCTGACGCAGACGATACGTCTCGACCGTATCCTCCACGTCCATCGAGGTCGCACCCAGATGAATCTTGCCGCCGCCGACGCGCGCCTGCGACGCGAACACACGGATCTCCGCCATGAGATCGTGACCGATTTCACGTTCGATCGCGTGCGCCGCCTCGATGTCGATGTCGTGCGCGTGCGCCGCGATGTCGTCGAGTTCGGCAGCGGTCACGAGGCCGCTGCGCGCTTGCGAGCGCGCGAGCGCGACCCAGACCGCACGCCACAAACGCCGCCGCTGCGTTTCGGAGAAGAGTTCTCGAAGTTCGGCGCGTCCATAGCGCCAAGAAAACGGAGACGCGTACGTGGATTGGTCCATCTCCGAACGGCGCGTTCGCTCCCTACGCGGATGCGGCCTCGCAGCCGGATGTCGGAACGTTACTGGGTCGCGTACACGTCCCCGACGTCGAGGACGTTACCCTTCTCCGACGACAGCACGACGTTGCTGTAATTGAGAACGATCGTGAACTTCGGCGAGAGGTTTGTTGCGGGATCGAAGCCGAGCAGCGTCCCCTGTAAGAGGAGACTCGGGCCTGCAACGTTCGAGACCGCACCAAGGGCCGGGAGCGGTCCGCACGTGACGGGCGCAGGCACGACCGTTCCCGGCGTACCCGTG
>Ga0116227_10009401_pt1 | contig 17757 bp, 15 predicted proteins | sample S1TSphgellanicum_FD_89693 | JGI IMG/M metagenome (GOLD analysis project Ga0116227, IMG submission 89693) | Host-associated microbial communities from peat moss isolated from Minnesota, USA - S1T2_Fb - Sphagnum magellanicum MG | ecosystem: Host-associated > Plants > Peat moss > Unclassified... | reverse complement strand
GCCCTTGGGCCCTCCCTTAGTCTGCCCCTTCGCTTCACCGTTGCGCGTCCGCAGCCATTGCTGATAGTCATCCAGGTCGCCATCGAAGGTCTCGAGCGTACCGTCGGCCACCAGCCACAAGCTGTCCGCCACGGATTTGATCAGGTGACGATCATGCGAAACGATCACCAAGCCGCCCTCGAAGCTCTGCAGTGCAACGGTGAGCGCCTGGCGCATATCAATGTCGAGATGGTTGGTGGGCTCGTCCAGCAGCAGCAGGTTCGGACGACGCGCCACCAGCAGCGCCAGCGTCAGGCGAGCCTTCTCGCCGCCGGAGAAGCGGCCGACGGGTTCGAAAATACGCTCGCCCTGAAAACCAAAGCTGCCTAAGTGGTCGCGGACTTTTTGTTCCTCGCCGGACGCGTAGTCGGCGCCGCCCAAATTGCGCAGATGCCAAAAGGCGTCGCAATCGGGCTTGAGCTGCTCCATCTGTTGCTGCGCAAAATAGCCGATCGCCAGATCCGCGGCCGGCGTGCGTTTACCGGATAATGGCGCGGTCGCACCGGCCAGCAACTTCGTGAATGTGGACTTGCCGGCGCCATTGGGACCGAGCAACGCGATCCGGTCGGTGGGGCCGATCGACACATTCACGCCGCCGACGATCTCGACGCCGTCGTACCCGCACCCGGCCTCCTCGAGAGTCAGCAACGGCCGCGGCGTCTTCAAGGGAATGGCAAATTGAAATTCGAACGGACTGTCGACGTGCGCCGGCACGATCCTCTCCATCCGCTGCAACATCTTCAAGCGGCTCTGGGCTTGGCGGGATTTGGTGGCTGAGGCACGAAAGCGATTGACGAAGGTGGTGATCTCGGCGATGCGCCGCACCTGGCGCGCATGCAAGGCGGATTGCAGCGCCAACTCCTCGACGCGCTTCTGCTCGAACTGTGTGTAGTTTCCCGCGTAGGCTCGCACGGCGCGATTCTCGATATGCAGCACGCGATCGATGATGGCGTCCAAGAACTCGCGGTCGTGCGAAATCATCAACAGCGTGCCGGGAAAGGCGCGCAGCCACTCCTCCAGCCAGACGATGGCATCCAAGTCCAGGTGGTTGGTAGGCTCATCGAGCAACAGCAACTCGGCCCGCGAGCACAGTGCCCTCGCCATGCCCAGTCGCACGCGCCAGCCGCCGGAGAATTCGCTCATCGATCGGTCGTGGTCGCCGGCGGTGAATCCGAGTCCGTGCATCACCGCCGCGGCTCGGGCCTTGGCGCGATAGCCGTCAATGGCTTCCAACGAAGCGTACAAATCCGCCAGCTCCAACGCCGCATCGCGCTGCTCCGCGGCTTGGATGGCGGCCTGAACCGCGCGCAGCTCGCCATCGCCGTCCAGCACGAATTCGATCGCGGCCCGATCGCTGGCGGCAATCTCCTGTTCGACGTAGCCCAGTTTGATGTTGCCGGGCAAATCGATGTCGCCGCGGTCCGGGGTGAGCTGGCCGCGGATGGCCGCGAACAAGGTGGTTTTGCCGGCGCCATTGGCGCCCGTGATGCCGACCTTATTGCCGCGAAACACCGTGAAGTTGACCTGCTCCATGAGCGGCACCGGACCGCGCCGCAGGGTGAGATCCCGAGCCGAGAGCATGGGAGCGGATCAGGAGGACAGCCGCATCGGCCTGACCAATGTGGGAGTACAAAGGTTGGCGTGATGTGCTGGGCCGTTTTTCTGGCCGGCCAGAATCGCGAGCAGTTTCGAGGCTTCCATGGCATCGCCGAACAGACGCCCCTGGGCATAGAAACATCCGTGGGTGCGCAGGAATTCCAGTTGATCGGTGTCCTCGACACCTTCCGCGATCACTTCCAGATCCAGGCTCTTGCCCATGTCGATGATGGTGCGCACGATGGCTGCATCGTTGCTGTCCACCGCCGCGTCGCGCACGAAGGATTGATCGATTTTCAGGGTACCGATGGGAAACTGCTGCAGCGCGGACAGCGACGAGTAGCCCGTGCCGAAATCATCGATGGCCAGATGCAACCCCATCGCATACAGCTCATTCAGCAGCCCGATGGTGCGCTTCGGATCGGTCATCAACGTGGTTTCCGTGACTTCCAGCTCGAAGCAGGTGGGCGAGACGCCGTTCTTGCGAAATACGTTGCGGCAGCGCGCGATGAAGCTCGATTGCTTCAATTGGCGCAGCGATAAATTGACGGCGATGCGGCCCGGATCGGCGACCACCTTCTGCCACTCGCGATAGTCGGCGCAGACGCGGTTCAAGACCCATTCGCCGATGTCCAGAATCAGGCTGGTCTCTTCCGCGAGCGGAATGAAGTGCGAGGGCGAAATATCGCCGTGTCCGGGCAAACGCCAGCGCAGCAGCGCCTCCGCGCCGATCACCCGCCCGCTGCGCAGGTCGACCTTCGATTGATACAGGATCACCAGCTCGTCGCGTTCCAGGGCGCGGCGCAGCTTGGATTTGAGCATCAGGCGCTCGACCGCTGCCGCGTTCATCTCCGGAACGTAGAACACGCAGGAGTTCCCGCCGTTCTGCTTGGAGTGATACATCGCCGCATCGGCGTTGCGGATCAGGTCGATGACATTTTCGGCATCATAAGGACAGATGGCGACGCCCGCGCTCGCCGTCAGGTACACCTCCTGTTGATTGACGAAGAAAGTGCGGCTGATTTCGTCGAGCAGTTTGCGCGCCAGCGCGGCCAGCCCGCTGCGATTGTCGGTGTCGACCGGCAAGTCGTCGATGAACATGGCGAACTCGTCGCCCGCCAGGCGGCCGATCACCGTGTCCTTGCTCAAATTGCGCGTGAGGCGTTCGCTCAAGATCTCCAGCGTGCGATCGCCGGCCGCATGGCCGAAGGTGTCATTGACCTCCTTGAAACGATCCAGGTCGAGATACAACAGCGCTAGCGAGCGCTGGTTGCGGCGCGCGCGGGCAATCGCCTGTTGCAGCAGATGCTGGAATTGCATGCGGTTGGGCATCTTGGTGAGCGTGTCGTAGCGCGCCAGATAGCGGATGCGACGCTCGGCGCGCTTGCGCTCGGTGATGTTGCGCGCGACGTAGATGCTGCCCTGGAACTGCGGGTCCTCGGAACTGATCGCCGAGCTCGCCATGGACACCGGAATGGTCTGGCCGCTGGCGGTTCGCAGCACCGTCTCGCGTGCCTCCGGGGCGGCGTGCGACGGGTCGAACGCGGCGCGGTGTGCGTCGTCGATGAATCCGGTCAACGGCTTGCCCACCAGTTCGTCTTCGGAAAAACCCAGCAGCTGCTGGGCCGCTTCGTTGCAGCTTTTCACGATGCCGTCCGTCGAGGTGACCAACACTGAATCGCTCAAGCTGTTGAGCACGGTGTTCAGGTAGTTCTTGGTGATGGTGGTTTCGTTGAGCTTCTGCCGCATTCGCTCGAGCGCAAACTGCAGATCGCCGAGCTCATCGTGGCGAACCACCGCCAGCGGACGCGTGTAATCGCCTTCGCCGATGCGATCGGCGCTCTTTACCAACGCGGCGATCGGACCCGACAGCTGCCGCGCGATGAACCAGGCGCCGAGCAGCGCCAGCAGCACCAGCGGGATGGCGATGACCGCAAAAACCCCGCGGATCCGCTTGGTTTGCACGTCCTGTTTGGTTTCCAATTCGGTGTTGATGCTGGACAGCGTCTGCTGCATGTCCGCCCGGCTCATCCAGATCTCCAGGCTGCCGATGCGCTGTATCGTTCCCGGGGCGCCGCCGGAGCGGATATTGCTTTGCAGGACGTAGGGGCCGGCTGCCGTGGGGCGGGTGGCGGGATTGCTGTGCGCGTACAGTACGTTATTGTGGGCGTCGAGGACTTCGACTCGCTCGATGTCCGGTTCGTCGAGCAACCGGCCCGCGATGCTGCCGATCGCGGCTGTATTGCCCTCTTTGAGCGGCGTGGTCAGTGACGCGCTGGTGATCTTACTCAAGGATGCGGCGCGTGCTTCGAGATCGGTTTCCAGCTTGCGTTCGACGGCTACATGCGTGAGGTGGTTGGCATCCGTGGTGTTGACCCGATGCTCGTAATAGGCGAAGCCTCCCAAGGACAGTAAGAGCACCGCGCTGACAGCCAGGGCCAGCAGCAAATAGTTGGTTTTCAGGCTTCTTGCCATTGACTCGGCCGCTTGATCGATTAAACCTTTGATCATACGCGTTCAAGCCAAACCCTATAAGGGGCGAGGGTACAATCGGCTCCCAATGGACCCTCATCGTGCGCGTTGACATCTACTCGGATACGGTTTGTCCCTGGTGCTTTCTTGGCAAAAGACGCCTTGAGCTGGCCGTGGCAGCACGCCCGCAATATGAAATACAAATCATCTGGCGCCCCTTTGAACTTAACCCCGAAGTGCCGGTGGAAGGCGTGGAGGCCCCGCTATTCAACGCGGCCAAGGCCGTCGATCTGCCGCGCTTGGCGGAAACCAACGCGGAATTGAAGCGCCTCGGCGAAGCCAGCGGCATCGACTTTCGCTTCGATTTGATCCAGAGAGTTCCCAACACCCGGCGCTCCCACCTGTTGATTGCGCTCGCCGGCCGCAGCGGCGTGCAGGGGGCGGTGAAGGATCGCATCATGCGGGCCTACTTCGAAGAAGGCTGCGATATTGGCGACCTCGAAGAGCTGGTGCGCCTGGGCGCCGAGGCCGGCTTGCCGGAAGGAGCCGCCCGCAAAGCGCTGATTCTGCGCGCCGGGCAGGACGGTGTGGTGGCCGCCGAGCGTCACGCGCAAGTTTTGGGCATCACCGGCGTGCCCACCTTCATATTCGATGGGACATACACCATCTCTGGCGCGCAAGAAGTGCAGATTTTCGCTCGCGTCTTCGATCAAGTGGCCGAATTTGCGGCCGCCAAGTCGGCCTCGCCGTGAATCCGGCCGAACTGACCGGGCAGGCGCGCACCCATATCAGCGCGATCGCGGATCCGGCCTGTGTATTGAACACCGCCACGATCGCGCCCTTCCTGGGCTTGCGCCGTACCGCGGCGGCAGCGGGGTTCGACTTGATTCCCGTCAGTGCTTTTCGGGATTTTTCACGCCAACTGCTGATCTGGAACGGCAAGTTTGCGGGCGAGCGGCTGATGCGCGATGCCAATGGAGCGCCGCTCGATGCCGGATCCTTGGCGCCGGGCGAACGAGTCGACGCTATTTTGCTTTGGTCGGCGCTGCCGGGTGCAAGCCGCCATCACTGGGGCACCGACCTTGACTTCATCGATGCCCGGGCCGTGCCACCCGGGTACGAACCTCAGTTGACGCCCGAGGAGTTTGCCGCATCAGGGCCATTCGCCCGCTTAGGGGAGTGGCTGGAATCCGAAGCGCCGCGCTTTGGTTTTTTTCGTCCGTTTCGAGGCGTGCGTTCCGGTGTGCGGCCGGAGCCCTGGCATTTCAGCTTCGCACCGGCGGCCGAGCCGGCGCGACGGCGGTTGACTCCCGCAGTGCTGCACGATGCGATCGCCGCTGCGCCGTTGCTGGGTAAGGAATGGGTTCTGCCGCGCATCGAGGAGCTGCATGCGCGCTACGTCGCCACGGTGGAAATCCCTTGAAGGAACTTAGGCCCAGAGCGCCTTGAGGCGGTCGAGCATCAACCCGCGGACTTCGCCGATCTGCGTGTCTTCGGAGGTAAACAACGGTGGATTCCGGCGCAACATGGGCCAGCGCTCGGTTCGCAGGATGCGGCTCAAATATCCCAAATTGCGGTCGATGGCCTCGAAGTAAGGGTTGCGGCCGCCAAACAGCGGCTCGACATAGCGATAAGCATGTTCGAATTCCCGCTCCAGCCGCTCCACCCGCGTTTCGCGCACGAAGTCGGGCGTCTGGCGCAGCAAATCCAGGCCGGAGCTGTAGCGAACCTGCAGCGCGCCGTCGGTGCCGGTCGCGGCGGCGACTCCGCCCAGTACGAATTCCGGATACAGCCGGTCGCGGCACTTCTCCAGATAGCAGCGATCCGCCATCTGCGCGATCAAGTCGGCGGTTCCCAGGAGATGCCCCAACTTGCGGTCGCGTGAGTCGGCGAGCTGAATCTGGCTGAGCTTTACCTCATAGCCGGTGAAGTGCACGATGCGAGTCGCGATCGGAACCCAGGCTTCCATGCCGATCCCCGGCAGGTAGCGGGCGAGGAATCGCGCGCTGCGCGTCACGTGATACAGGGTGAACTCGGCGCCATTGCTGTGCTCGAGATCGTCGAATTCGCGGATGTAGCCGGCGTCGTGAAACAGCGCCGTGATCAGAGCCATGACCGCGCGCTCGCCGCCGAATCTCAAGCGGCTGTCGACGCTGCGCTCATAGCCGACCATCAGGCGTGCCATCGCGAGGCTCATGTCCAGTGAATGCTGGCGGTCGTGATACAGCGTATCGACACCGTGATAGCCAGGCATGTTGCCGGTGAAAAGCTTCTCGAAATCGTCGAAGGCTGCGGCAACTTTCTCGAAAGATTCCGAGGGCCAGGCCGAGACGAACAAATCTCGCACGGCGGCGCTCGTCGCGGCGGTGGAGCTTACCTGGATCGTGTTGGTGACGTCGTAATCGTTACGGCGGAGGTCATACATCGGCGGAAGTCTAATCTCTTGGGGCTCTGGACGCCACGTGTCCAGTTCTCTTTTGTAGCGCCTATTCGAGCATTAAGTCAACGCGATAAGTCAACCGGCAGGTCAGATTCCGCCTACACAGTCTTGCGAAGTTTCAGTACACACGAATCCCGCCGAATTTTCTTTTCACTCGCCGCGCCAAGGTGGCATAACCCAACCAAAATCCTGCGCATAGGGCCAGCAGCAGCGCGCCGCCTGCCACCGCGACCTGCACGGGAGTGGCAACCTTCGGAAGGGTGTTCGGCGCAACAGCCGGATTGGCGTCCAGCTGCGCCTGCTTCAACGCCAGTTCACGACTCAGCTGATCGATCTGGCTGCGCGCCGCCGCCTCGGCCAGGCCGGGGGACGTTGCACGCGTGCGCTCCAACTCCTCTTCGAGCTGCTTCACCCTCACGCTGGCGGGCTCCTTGGCGGTTAGAAAGGCGGACTTGACCCAACCGGTGGTCCCATCGCTCAGCCGCACCTGCGTGTAATCTCCATCGACGCTCAACGTGTCGACACCGGCGCCGGAATGCAACGTGGCCAGGCGCTGGCCTTGGTTGTTTTCCTCGGCGTAAACGTTCAGCACCAGCTCGTCGCTCACATAGGCGGTGGCACCGGCCGCAGTGCTCGACATGAACAGCAGCCCCCAGGCCAGCGCTAGAGCGGAGCCCAGCGCGCGGGGATTCACGCGGCAATTCCGGTCTGCTTGAGCAAAGGCCGCACATCGGGTTGCCGTCCGCGAAACCGAACGAATGCGTCCATCGCATCGATGCTGCCGCCGCGCGCGAGAATCGAATCGCGGAAACGCAGCGCGGTCGCGCTGTCGAATACGCCGGCCTCCTCGAACGCCTCGAAAGCATCGGCAGCCAGCACTTCGGCCCATTTGTAACTGTAATAGCCGGCTGCATAGCCGCCGGCGAAGATATGAGCAAAGCTCGCAGGCATCCGGTTGAAGGGCGCCGCGGGCACCACCGCCACTCGTTGCCGCACGGCGGCCAGGGTTTCGTTGACGCGCGGACCCAGCTGTGGGTCGAAATTGGCGTGTACTTCGAAATCAAAGCTCGCGAGCTCGATCTGACGCAGCGTATCCAGAGCGGCGTTGAAGGTACGTGTGCCCACCAGGCGCTGCAGCAGATCCACCGGCAGGGATTCGCCGCTGTCGACATGCGCCGAAATGAACGGCAGCACCTCAGGACGCCAGACGAAATTCTCCATGAATTGACTGGGCAGTTCGACCGCGTCCCAGGCAACGCCGTTGATTCCCGCGATGCTGGGATAGGCCACGCGCGTGAGCATGTGATGCAGCCCGTGACCGAACTCATGAAACAGCGTGATGACTTCATCATGGGTGAGCAAGGCCGGGGCGGCGCCGGTCGGCGCGGTGAAATTGCACACCAGCTGCGCCACGGGCAGCGCCTTGCCCGACGGCAGGGCCTTCGCGACCACGCATTCATCCATCCAAGCGCCGTTGCGCTTCTCGCTGCGCGAATAAGGATCCAAAAAGAAACCCGCAACCACCTGCTCGTCCGGGTCGAGCAGGTCGTAATAGCGCACCGCCGGATGCCATACGCCGACGTCGGCACGCTCGCGGACCGTGATGCCATACAGGCGCTGGATCAAAGAAAACAATCCGCTCAACACCTTGGGCAGGGGAAAATACGGCCGCAACGATTCCTGCGACACCTTGAAGCGCCGCTCCTGCAGGCGCTCGCTGTAGAAGGCCATATCCCAGGCGTTCAACTTGCGGCCGGCAAATTCTTCCAGATCGGAAAACTCTTCCCGCGCGGCGGGCAGGCAGCGTCGCGCCAAATCGTCCAGGAATCCCAGCACCTGCTTGCCGCTCTTGGCCATGCGGGTGGCCAGCGCATAGGCGACGAAATTCTCGAAGCCCAGCAGTTTGGCCATCTCGTCGCGCAGCGGCAGAATTTGTGCGATCACGGCGTTGTTGTCGAAGCGGCCGGCGCTGGGGCCGAGTTCCGAGGCGCGCGTGACCCAGGCCTCGTAGATGTCGCGGCGCAGTCTTTCATCTTCTGCGCTGGCCATGATGGTGACGTACGTGGGCTGATCGAGCTTGAACAGCCAGCCCATTTGATTCGCTTCGCGCGCATCGGCCGCCGCGCGGTCGATCACGTTGGCAGGCAGACCCTTAAGTTCAGCGCTGTTGGTCACGCTGCGTGAATAGGCGCGCGCCGCGTCCAGAACATTTTCCGAAAACTTGGTGGACAGCTGTGCCAATTGCTGCGCGACTTCGCGGTAGCGTGTCTTCTTCTCCGGCGGCAGGTCGACTCCGGCCAGGCGAAAATCCCGCAGTGCATTTTCCAATACCTTGCGCTGGGCAGGCTCCAAGGTCGGTCCTTCGTGCTCGAGCACGTAGGCATACGCAGCTTGCAAGGCCTCGTTCTGGCCCAGTTCCGAGGAGTATTCGGTGAGCAGTGGCACACAGGCGTTGTACGCCTCGCGCATCTCGGTGGAATTGGCAACCGCATTCAGATGGCCGATCGGGCTGAACACCCGGTTCAAGCGATAGCCCAGTTCCTCCACCGGCACGACCAGCGAGGCAAAAGTGGGCGCGGTTTGCTTGGTCAATTCCGCCAGGCGCGCGCGATTTTCCGCCAGCACCTCCTGCAAAGCCGGGAGTGCGTGGCCAGCCTCGATCCGCCCAAACGCGGGCAATGGACCCATTTCCAACAGTGGATTGTTCACCGCATGATTCTACCAGACCGACGCGCCCATCCACCGCAGCGCGGCGTGGAGCCCGAACACGTATCATTGCGTCAAGCGAATGTTTCGAGGGTAAGTCAGTGAGCGAGTCAGTTTTCGATCTCATCAGCGTGGGCGGCGGCAGCGGCGGCCTGGCCTGCGCTCAGCGCGCGGCCGAGTACGGCGCCAAGACGGCGGTGATCGAATCCCATCGCTTGGGGGGCACTTGCGTGAACGTGGGGTGCGTCCCGAAGAAGGTGATGTGGAACGCCGCCGGCCTTGGGTTAGGGCTGGGGGATGCCGCCGACTATGGTTTTGAGGTCAAAACGGGCGCGCATGACTGGGCACTGCTGAAAGCCAAACGCGACGCCTATGTGCTGCGGCTGAACGGAATCTACGAGCGCAATCTCGCCGCCAAGGGAGTGACCTACGTGAGCGGCGCCGCTCGTTTCATCGACGCGCATAGTGTCTCCGTGAATGGCAGCGTTTATCGCGCGCGGCACGTGGTGATCGCCACCGGCGGCAAACCCTCGAGGCCGCTGCTGCCGGGCGCCGAGCTCGGCATCACGTCGGACGGATTCTTTGAACTCCCGCAGCGGCCGCAGCGCGTGGCCGTCATCGGCAGCGGCTATATCGCCTGTGAACTGGCCGGTGCATTCCAAGAATTGGGCAGCGAGGTGCAGTTGTTCATCCGCAAGGATCACCTGCTCACGCATTTCGACGTCATGTTGGGAAAATCACTGATGCGCGAGGTGCGTGCGCAGGGGATGACCGTGCAGGAACACGTGGTGCCGGCGGCGCTGCGCGAGGAGTCGGGTAAGAAGACCCTGGTGGCGCAGGACGGACGCAGCTTCGCCGGATTCGACTGTGTCCTATGGGCCATCGGGCGCGACTCCAACGTCGGCGGCTTGGATCTGGAAAAAGCCGGCGTGGCGCTGGATGAACAGAATTTCGTGGTGACCGACGGCTTCCAAAACACCTCCGTACCGGGCGTGTATGCCATCGGCGATGTGACCGGCCGAGCCGCACTGACGCCGGTGGCGATTGCAGCCGGCCGCCGTTTGAGCGACCGCTTGTTCGGGGGCAAGCCGGACCGGCATCTCGACTACCACACCATTCCCACGGTGGTGTTCACCCATCCGCCGATCGGCACGGTGGGCGCCAGCGAAGCCGAGGCCCGGGCGCAATACGGAGACAGTGTGAAAGTGTATGTGGCGGATTTCACGCCGATGTACCACGCCATGACCACGCGCAAGGCCCACACCGACATGAAATTGGTCTGCGTGGGCACCGAGCAGCGCATCGTCGGCTGTCACATCATCGGCGCCGGGGCCGACGAGATGCTGCAGGGCTTTGCCGTTGCGATCCGCATGGGCGCCACCAAACAGGATTTCGACGACACCATCGCGATTCATCCCACCAGCGCCGAGGAACTGGTGACGATGCGCTAAGTGTGCTGGGCCAGCGCCTGCAGCACGGGCTTGGTGTCCGGGCGGATGCCGCGCCAGAGCAAAAATGACTCTGCCGCCTGCTCCACCAGCATGCCCCAGCCCTTGCAGGTGCGCGCCGCATGCAGCGATTTGGCCCACAGGGTGAACGGCGTGTGACCCCGGCCGTAGGCCATGTCATAGCAGACGCTGTCCTCGCCGACCAACCCCGCGGGCATCACCGGCATGTCGCCCTGCAGGCTGGCCGATGTCGCATTGATGATCAGATCGTACGGCGGTCCGCGGACTTCCGAGAATCCGCAAGCGCTGATGTTACCGATGTCCTCGAATTCGGCGGCCAATTTGCGGGCGCGATCGGGCGTGCGGTTGGCGATCACCACCTCGCGCAAATCCCGCTCGAGCAAGGGCCCCAGGACGCCCCGCACGGCGCCGCCGGCGCCGAGAATCAGCACCCGCTTGTCTGCCAGCGTCATCCCCAGATTGCGTTCCAGGTCGGCGGTGAGTCCCAGACCATCGGTGTTATCGCCCAGCAGCGAGGTGTCGTCGAAAAAGGCAATGGTGTTGACGGCCTGGGCGCGAAACGCCCGCGGCGTCAGTTCATTGACCAGTTCGGCCGCGGCCTGCTTGTGCGGCAAGGTCACGTTCATGCCCCGTACGCCCGCGGCGAACAGCCGCAGCGCCTCGCCGCGAAACTGTTGCGGCGAAATGTCGAACAAGCGATAAACCAAGTTCTGTGCGGTCGCTTTGGCGAACATGCCGTGTATGAAAGGCGACCAGCTGTGGGCAACCGGATGACCCGCCACCCCGTATTGATCCGGTGCTTCGTGACCTACGCCCGCGTTCACTCGGCCAGCCACTCGGCCGCGCGTTTGGCGAAGTAGGTCAAGATGGCGTCGGCGCCCGCACGCTTGATGCACATGAGGGATTCGAGCGCCACGGCACGTTCGTTCAACCAACCGTTGCCGGCGGCCGCCATGATCATCGAATATTCGCCACTGACCTGGTAGACAAATGTCGGCATGCCAAATTCGTCCTTCACCCTGCGCACGATGTCGAGGTAGGGCAATCCCGGCTTGATCATGACCATATCGGCGCCTTCGCCGATGTCCAACGCCACTTCGCGCAGCGCCTCATCACTGTTGCCCACGTCCATCTGATAGGTGTGCTTGCCCCCGCCTCCCAACTGCGCCGCCGACCCCACAGCGTCGCGAAACGGGCTGTAGAAGTTAGAGGCGTACTTGGACGCATAGGCCAGGATCCGCGTATGGATCAGTCCGGCGCTCTCCAGGGCGGCGCGAATCGCACCGACCCGGCCATCCATCATATCCGAGGGCGCAACGATATCGGCGCCGGCGTCGGCATGCGAGCGAGCCTGGCGCACCAGTGTCTCGACGGTGATGTCGTTCTGCACGTAGCCCAAGGAATCGATGATCCCGTCCTGACCATGGGTGGTGAAGGGATCCAGCGCCACGTCGGTGATGACGCCGAGCAGCGGGAATTCCTTTTTAATCGCGCGCGCAGCGGCCTGAGCGATGCCATCGGGATTCCAGGACTCGCGCGCATCCAAGGTTTTCTTGGCTTCGGGCGTGACGGGGAACAGCGCAATGGCGGGAATTTTCAGCCGCACCAGCGCCTCGCATTCGCGCAGCAGCTGATCGACCGAGAGCCGTTCGACGCCGGGCATGGAGGTCACGGCCTGACGCACGTTGCGGCCCTCGACCACGAAGACCGGATAAATCAAGGAGTCGACGCTCAGGTGGGTTTCGCGCATCAGGCGGCGCGAAAACTCGTCGCGGCGCATGCGCCGCATGCGGCTGCCCGGAAATGAATTGCCGGCCATTCCGGTCATCTGTTGGTGACTCCTTTTCCCACTGTTCATGCCGCAAACCCGCAGTCTACGACTCTAGACGGCCCATTTGGCGGTCGGTTCGACCGCCGTAACGCGGTAGTATCGCGCGGGCGACATATTATGCCGGGTGCTGGCTCGTACATGAACGATGTGGTGGGTGGAAACGCGAAACGCGCTCGGTTTGAAAGCTTGTGCCAAGCCCTGAGGCCAGACCTGCTGCGATTCGCCTTCTGGCTGTCACGCGATCGCGCGCTGGCTGAAGACGTGGTGCAGGAGACCATGGTGCGCGCCTGGAAGGCGCAGGATTCGCTGTTGGACGAGTCAGCGGCCAAACCCTGGCTGCTGACCATCATTCGACGCGAATACGCCCGCACGTTCGAGCGCAAGCGTTTGGTGACCGTGGACGTCGATGAATTGATTGCCAACGAGGAGCCTTCGCTCGCGGCCGCCGGCGATCAGGAACTGGCCGATATGCGCGCCGCGCTGTTCAAGCTGCCGGACGAGTATCGAGAGCCGCTGGTGATGCAAGTCCTGATGGGGTATTCCACCGCCGAAATCGCCCGGGAACTCGGTTTGTCCGGGCCGGCCGTGCTGACCCGCTTATTCAGGGCGCGCAAGCAGCTGCGCACGCTGTGCGGCGAAGACGACCCAGGATCGTCAAGCGAATGATGGACCACTCACAGTACCGCACCGCCGTGTTGACGGATCCGAACGACCCTGATCCAAAGCTGCGGGCCCACCTCGAGAACTGTGCGCAGTGCCGCGCTTTCACGGCGAAATTACAGGGTTTCGAATCGAACCTGGCGCGGGCCTTGCGGATCGATGTGCCTGCGGCGGCGCCCGCCGACGTGGCAGCGCTCGCTTCGCGGCGCAGCCCGGCGCGCCAACCTGCGGCGGCCGCGAGATGGTTGGCGCTCGCGGCAAGCGCGTTGCTCGGCGCCGTTCTGGTGGGGACGATTTGGCTCGCCCTCCCCACCCGCAGTCTGGCGGCGGCGGTGGTCGCGCACATGGCGGGCGAGCCGGAAGCCTGGACAACCGAGGCGGCCGTGCCGGTGCCGGCGCTGGCTGCGGTGCTGCAGAACGCCAAGATCAGGCTGATGCCGCAAGCCGGTACGGTCAGCTATGCCAGCAGCTGCGCGTTCCGCGGCTATGTGGTGCCGCACCTGGTGGTGCAGTCTGAATCGGGGCCGGTCACGGTCATGGTGCTGGTGCACGAAACCCAAGCCAAAACCACCCAGTTCGATGAGCAGGGTTATCGCGGCGTGATCGTGCCGGTCAAAGACCACGGCGCCCTGGCGGTGTTGGTCAAGGACCCGCAAGCTGACGCGGCGACCGTCGCGAAGATCGCGCAACGGGTGCGCGAATCCATCGTCTGGACCCGCTAGCTTCAGATACCGACTTCACCCAGCAAATCGACCAGGCGTCGCGCGCTGGCAGCCAGCGTCGGATGATCAGCCTCGAATTGCACCGCGACCTTCTCCAAGCGATCCGGCAGCGACGCATCGCCGGGCCGCGCCAGGCCCGTGTCCGTCTGGGGTTGATCGGCCATGCGCTTGATGTGCGGCAAGATGTCAGCCAACGATTCGCGCGCGGCGGGATCGTTCTGGTGTGCCTGATCGAGCTCGGCGTGCAGTTTGGCGATTTGCGCCCGCAATTGGTCTTGGTCCATGTCCGATCCTCGAATACTGATTGGCGCCTATTGTGCCACTCGCTCCGGGGTAAGGCGCGCCACTTCGACGTACCCCGCTCCAGGCGCTGCGATGCTTGCGTGGATCACGCCATAGGCTTCCTGCAGATGCTGATCTGCCCCGAACGGCGGATTCACGATGATGAGGCCACTGCCGGCCAGACCCAAGCCGGCATCGTCCGGGTGAATGGCGAGATCCGCGAACAGCATCTTGGGAATTTTCAGCGCCTCGAAGCGCGCGTGCACCAGCGTGCGTTGGGTCGCGCTGCGGATCGGGTACCACATGAGGAAGGTGCCCGTGGGCCATCGCGTGTACGCCTCGCCAAACGCAACCAGCATCAACTTGAGCTCATCGAGGCTCTCGTAGGGAGGATCGATCAGCACCAGCCCGCGACGCTCCGCGGGCGGCAGGTAAGCCTTGAGCGCGGCGTATCCGTCATCGATCTCGGTCCGCAGCCGCCCGAGCGATGAGATCTCGCGTTCTGCCGCGCGTGCCTCGGCGGGCATCAGTTCGACGAACAGCGCACGGTCCTGGGGCCGCAGCGCGCCGGCGATCAATGCGGGAGAACCCGGATACGTATTGAGCCGCTTGCCGCGGCGCGCGCGGATCGCCGCGAAATAGTTCGCCAGCGATTTCTCACCGATGCTGCTGACGATCAGCCGCTGAATGCCCCGTTCCGCCTCACCGGATTTCTGTGCTTCGGCGGCCTGCAGTTCGTAATTGCCGCGGCCCGCGTGACTGTCGAGCACAAAAAAAGCCGCATCCTTGCGCTTCAGCGCATCGAGGCAATACAAAAGCGCGACATGCTTCGCCACATCCGCGAAATTGCCGGCATGATAAATATGCTTGTAATTCATTCGCCTCATTGTGCCACCAATCGCGTAATCCCTTGTTGCACGCAAGCGACTAAGTCGGCAGTCTTGGGTGCATGACAGGCGGCACATGGACCTTTGACGGCGTCGAGTACCCGGACAACGAGGCATCCGACCCCAACAGCTTGGGATGGATGCAGGGATCGCCGCCGCCGCGGGAAAAGCAGATCCGATTCGAGGACGACCGTCTTCTCGGATTTCCCGAGTTGCGCTGGACTTTGTCGCATATGCGCGAACTGGTGCCGACCGCCCGAATCTGGCGCGGAGCGGAGGAACCCAGCGATTTGGGACTGGCGACCCACAATAGTGAATCGGCGGTCGAGGCCTTGTCGTTTTTAGACCTGCACGGCAACCGCATGAGCTGGATTGAATCGTTGCGCCGTACTTATACGGACGGGATTCTCCTCATGCATCGCGGCCGTCGCATTTATGAGCGCTATTACGGCGCTCTGCTGCCTCATGGGATGCATGCCTGCTTTTCAATCACCAAGTCCTACGCAGCCACCCTGGCTGCGACGCTGCTGCACGAAGGCACGCTGGAGGAATCAAAAACCATTGCCCACTATCTGCCGGAAATGGCGGATACCGCCTACGCGGACGCAACGCTGCGCCAGGTGCTGGACATGCAGGTGGGCGTCGCCTATTCCGAAGTTTACGCCGACCCGCAAGCGGACATCTGGAATTACGGGCGCGCCGGCGGCTTGCGGCCCCGACCGCCTGGCTACCGTGGGCCGGGTAATTTCTATGAGTACTTGCGCACGATGCGCAAAGAGGGCGTTCACGGCGCGGCGTTCAGCTATAAGACCGTCAACACCGACGTGCTGTGCTGGGTCATGAAACGCGTCACCGGCGTCGCACTGGTGGACTTGATGAGCGAGCGGATCTGGTCGCGTATCGGCTGCGAAGAGGATGCCTACATCGCGGTGGATGCCATCGGCGTGGCCATGGGCGGCGCCGGCCTGAGTTCGAACTTGCGTGACCTCGCCCGTTTCGGCGAGCTGATGCGATGTGACGGCGCCTTGAACCGCCGACAAATTTTACCCGCCGAGGTCATCGCCGATATTCGTCGCGGATCGGATCCAACAAAATTCACCCCCGCCGGATATGCACTGCTGCCGGGCTATTCCTACCGCAATATGTGGTGGGTATCGCATAACTCGATGGACATGTTCGAAGCGCGGGGCATTCACGGTCAGCGGCTGTACATCGCACCGCGGGCCGAGTTGGTGATTGCGCGTTTCGCCTCGCATCCCATCGCGAGCAGCGCCGCCAACGACGCCATTACGATTCCGGCGTTCGCCGCGGTCGCTCAATGGCTGTCCAAGCCTTAGCCGGTCGCGCCTCAGCGAAGTGCCCGGTAAAATAACGTGGTATCGCAAAGGCCGCCGTGAGGCAGGAGTGCGTAGCCCGGAATGACACCGCAGCGCTGCCATCCCATCCGGGCGTAGAGTCGTTCGGCGTCGCCGCTGGCGGTATCCAGTACCAGCAGAGTTCTGCCGGCTTGGCGCGCCAGGATTTCGGCCTGCGCCAGCAAGGCTGCACCGACGCCGCGTCTGCGTGCCGCTCGATGCACCAGCATCTTGGCAAGATCCGCGCGATGCGGCTGGTTCTCGTAAGGCGCGAAAACCACTTGCACCGTTCCTAAGATGGCGCCCGTGCCGTCCGCGGCGATCAGCAGCAGGCGCTCGCCACGCGCGGCACCGGCGATGGCTTCGCTCCAGAAGGCGCGCGCCTTGTCGTGCGACAACTGCGCCATGAAGCTCACTGACGCACCCCCGGTCACGCAGTCGATGAGCACTTCGCTCAAGCCATGCAGCGTTGCTTCATCTGCGGCGGTGACGAGACGGATATTCATAATGTCATGCGCAAGCGATCCACGAGGAATGCATACATGTCCGCCGTCTGGTCGATGTATTGGGACACCGTGGAACCGCCGCCGTGTCCCGACGAACTTTCGATATCCAGCAAAATCGGCTCGGGTCCCGCTTGTGCCGCCTGCATGGCGGCGGCGAATTTGAAGGAATGCGCGGGCATGACACGCGTGTCGTGATCTCCGGTGACGATCAGCGTCGCGGGATAATGGGTGCCGGCGCGCACATGATGCAAGGGCGAATAGGCAAAGATGGCGGGAAAGTCAGCGGCGTTGCCGGGCGTGCCGAACTCACCGGTCCAACCGGCGCCTTGGCCGAACAAATCGAAACGCAGCATGTCCATCACGCCGACGCCCGCGATCACCGCGCCGTACAGGTCGGGCCGCTGGGTCACGCAGACTCCCATCAACAAGCCGCCGTTGGATTCCCCGAGAATCGCAAGCTTGGGCGTCGTGGTGTAGTGCTGCGCGATCAGCCATTCGGCGGCGCTGATGAAATCATCGAAGGCGACCTGGCGATGTTCGTGATAGGCCTGACTGTGCCAGGCCTCGCCGTACTCGCCGCCGCCGCGAATATTGGCTACCGCGTAGATGCCGCCAAGATCCAGCCAAGCCATGCGTGCGGGGCTGAATTCCGGCAGCATTGGGATCCCAAATCCGCCGTAGGCATACAACAGCAGCGGATTACTGCCATCCATTTTCATGCCCTTACGGTAGGCCAGCAGCATGGGGACGCGGGTGCCGTCCTTCGCAGGATAAAAAACCTGGCGCTGCTCG
>Ga0116227_10009400_pt1 | contig 17758 bp, 15 predicted proteins | sample S1TSphgellanicum_FD_89693 | JGI IMG/M metagenome (GOLD analysis project Ga0116227, IMG submission 89693) | Host-associated microbial communities from peat moss isolated from Minnesota, USA - S1T2_Fb - Sphagnum magellanicum MG | ecosystem: Host-associated > Plants > Peat moss > Unclassified... | reverse complement strand
TTTTTCTTTATCCCTTTAATTGGTTTTTTAATTTTTTATTTTTTTAATTTTTCTTCATTATGTTAAAATATTATGTTAACCCATTTTTTTTTTTTTTTTTTCATTTTTTTGATTTTACAAAAGTGGATGACTCAATTGTGGATGAATGCCAACTGAGTGGACATTGAGTTTCACCTTGGTAACCTATCCTCTAAAGAATAAGTTTTCTAGGGTGTTCGTTATGGTGTTTATTTTTTCATATTGAAAACTTTGAGGAATTTTGTAAAACATTTTCAAAATTAGTTGAATTCACATTAGAAAAAAAAAAGATCAAAATTTTCCCAATTTTCTTCGTCAAAAAATTGAAAATAAAACACTATATAGGATATGAATGTGGTTACTAGGTCAGTAGCATGTAGATGGTTAGGACATAGGTGGAAAGTAGTGAGTTGTTACATTGTTATTACATCTATGTATTAAGGAAAGTAGTTTGTTTGTTTTGTTTCTCATGTTGAGATCTCCCAAATCATAGTGCCCTTGTCGTGGTCTTCTTACCATTGGAAGGCCCTCAATGAGGGCCATAGTGAACCAGCACCCACCAATGTACCAATTGACTGATATGTCTATAGGATGGGTTGGGTTTTTCCATCCAACTCATGACCCTGCTTTAACCAACATTGTATCGCAGTGAACCTTTTCAGGCTGCTCATTTTAACCTTTTTCTTTCGGCCAATCTTTTTCCAACCTTCACCTCCAAGCTAGCTATCCTATTGACTTAGCTACACTATTGACCTACAGCTTGGCCCTGCCTACTAACTAACAACCAACCCCCTTACCTAATCACCCTATCCACCTACTCTCTATCTTTTCCTAGTTAAACCTTGCATTTTGGCAAAACATTTATCTATTCTAGATTAAACTTTTTTTTTTGGGCAAAATTTTTATCTCTTCATGTTTAAATCTTTTGCTCTTGACAAAACCTTTTTTTTTTTTTTTCAAAACCTTTATCTCTCAACAAAAAAATTATATTCTTAATTAAATTTTGACCTTTTGACAAAAAAAATTATCTTTTGTCGACTAAACCTTCATTTGTTGGCAAAACTTTTATCTTTCTTGGCTAAATTTTTTGCTCTCAACAAAACCTCTTTATTTCCTTGTTAAAACCTTTATTTTTTCTTCTTAGCTAAACTTCTATCTTTCAACAAAACTTTCATCTTTTGTTGGCTAAACTTTTTTTTTTTACAAAACCTTTTTTTTTTTGGCTAATCCTCTATCTATTACTGGATAAACCTCTACCTCTTAATAAAACATTTTTACTTTTTGGTTAGACATTTACATTTTGAAAAAACCATTGTACTATCTAACTAAATTTCTACATTTTAGCAAATCCTATATACTAGCCTCCTACCTACATACCCACCCACCCACCTACTTACTTACCCACCCATCCATCATTGTGCCTACCTAGCATTTGCACATTGTCAACTTCATTGATGAAATTATAACATAATTTGCATGTAGCATGAAGCAAACCCATTAATAATTATTTTAAATATTATTCGAACCCATCATGACAGTAAACTATTGACCCCAAATGTGAATATTTCAATCACAAGAAGTTTTTCAAGATCAAATCTAAAACTCCACCTCCACTTGGGACCATTTAATGTATCATGAGTTAATTTAATTAAATAACAAATATCTAATTTAATTAAACAATAAGCTTGATAAATTGAAAATTAGGGAGACAACAAACATGTATGAATTTTTGCACAATTTTTTATTAATGGAAATCAATCCTAGGTTGGATTTTGAAAGGAAATTTTCATGTATGTAATAAATATTATTTTTTAATCATTAATCTGTGATAACTCAAACACAATATCAAATTTTACCTCCAACAAAATAGTATACAATTACGAATTAAAATTGTACTTTCATTTACATTTTTGTATTTTGCACAAAAGAAAACATACTCCTTCAATGACATTTTTTGTTTTTTTTCATAAATCCAATGTGTGCAACATATCAACAACAATAATCACCAAAATTCTATTAAATGTCTTAATCCCTAAAATCAAATGGGAGAATAGGTACATCCCAATCCTCTTTCCAAAACCTAAATTCAGAATATACTTATTAGATGTGCTCCTTAACCAACTACTTTCTTCCTTATTATTACTTTGATTATTTTTTAAACATTACCCTTCCTATATTTTGGATTTCATCCTTGAAACCCTTGAAGTTCAGAGCATAGAAAGCATACATGTTAAGTATTACAACCAAAATTATTATTTAACACCTACTTCCTAAAATATTTGCATACCTATATATGGTTGTGGGTGTAATCACCCTAACACATACCATTAATAGTTGTAATCATTGTTTTTTTTTTAAACATTTAATTATTTAAAAAAATTACAATTGAATTTTTTTTACACAATGTTATTTTCCTTACATTCATATACATATTTCAAAAAATGAAAATCAATCTAATGAGTAAAAAATACACAAAAACATTTTTTATGTTATGTAACTAGTGTTTTAAAGTGATAATCCAATAATAAAAACGCAAAAAACACAATTTGGATCTTTTTAATTGATATTTTTGAAACAAAATTAATATAAAATTTTAAATAATAAAATTTTAAAAGCTTTGAAATTTTTTTAAATCTTTTAATATGATGTGCTGAAAAGATTTCAAGAATATTTGTGAAAAAACAATGAAAAAACACATGTTTAAGGTGGTAGGTGTGCCTTTTATTAATGTAGTTGGACCCTTGTGCATGAGGTTATGCCTCTTGTCATTGGTTTGTTGCCACAAGTTGTTGGTTATGAATCATGGATTTGAATTATATGTACCATTATCATCCACCTCTCATGTAAATGCATATTTCATAGTTATATGCCTTTGTCACATTAAAGTGCATTTTTATAAAGGAATCATGCATTCTCCTTTTCAACATTGTTAAAAAACCTCCTAGTGCTAGCTAATTATTTTGAGAGAAAAACCCTCACATTAAAACATTCAAGCACAACACAATCTTCATCAATACCATCATCATTATGCCTTGAAGAAAAAGACCCTTGGCAAATGCTTTTAATTGTTCCAAATGGTGGCCTTTTGGCCTTCTTTGTTTATTCTTGGTTGCTATGAAAAGCATATAAAGCCCAATTAATACCATGTTCTTTTCTCTTTGCCACCCACCCCAAAATAATTAGTGTTAACATGTGGGTGAACATGTGATTAATTGTCATTTGCAACTTTGGTTACTTTTGTGATTGAAAATCACATCACACATTTTTTGGTCACATTTATGATTATGTTGTGACTATTAGGTTTTTTAATCTTCTAATTGAATTGGTTTTCACACTATTTTCATCTTAAAATGCTTTCATGTGGTCCATTAGTTTAAAAAGTGACCCAAAAATGATGATTAATACTTACGTATACATTATAACAATAGTAGAAATCTTGTTGTTTGCAATTAATCACTATGCAACTAACATGCAACTAAATGTGTACAACATGGACACATGTCGTAAAAATAATGGCCTAAACTAATACATACTTAAATTAATATACTTAATATATCTACTATCGCAACCTTAGCCTTGAGCTCGCGACCAAAGCAAGGGTTTGTAAAGGTGCAGGCCAAGACTAAACCCGGGAATCACACTTCATGCTCCTGATAGTGCAAAAGAGTGTGAGGGAATGAACCCTCACACTCCCAAGTGAACTCCCATTTTGGGAGTTGGAGTTTCAATGGACTCTTGAATTTTTAGAGGGCAATTGCAGGGGTCAAAACTCATTGGATTGAAATGTTCCTTATATCATTAGAAAGAGCTTGGAATGTAGATGTCTAAAATGGGCTTGCATGACCCATTTGGACACCTGAAACACAAGTTATGGTCAAAAGAAGGGCCATGAGTCAAATTGGCAATTTGACTCCCGACCACTAAAAGTTGGGAATCACCTCGCTTTCCTTGTGTGAAGATGGCGTGCGGCATACCGTTGGAAAGCTCTCGACAAGTTCTACAACTTTGCTTTAGACCTCATCTCAATCAGAGGTTTGCAAACAAAGTTATGGGACTCCAAAACCACAGAAGTCCCAACTTTGGGAATTTCGGGACTCCCATTAAAATGCCATTTGGATGCCAGTCTCGTGGCCAGGCACAGAGTATTCTATAAGGGGGAAGGTGGTGGCTTCCTCGAAGTCCGGGCCATGGTGAGTCTTGTGAATCCAAGTTAGCCCGTGGCTCATTCTAGCACCAAAAATGTTCCAGCTATGCACTAACCAATTTGTTGTTTAATTTGTGCAAGTCTATGTGAGTGATTAATCGCTTGTCATTTTTTCTAGTCCCATCTTGAAGCTCCAGCACACCCCTTTACCTTCCAAGTGCTGCGAGCCAAAGAGCATGCCTTAACTCCTTACTCTTCCGCTATTTTCACTTCAGACCCACATTTGATTTTATCAAAAAGTTTAGGAATGCGTCACATCTACCTAGGATATGTATAATAGTATTTCCAATGTAAGGTTAAACCCATGTTAATTAAGGTTAACCTAAACTAATCATTGTTGAATTAATTAAAAATTTGTACTAACCATGGCTAAATTAAATTAGATTAAATTGAATTAAGCTAACTTAAATTAAGTTAAACTAACCATGGATAAATTAAGCTAGGCTAAATTAATTATGGCTAAACTAAATTAAGTTAAATTAAATTAATCTAAATTAACCATGGCTAAATTAATTTAAAATAAATTAAATTGGGCTAAACTAACCATGGTTGGATTAAGTAAAGTTAAATTATGTTAAATAACCATAGCTAAATTAACTAAGGCTAAACTAATTATGGCTAAAATAAATTAAAATAAGTTGAAATTAATATGGCCAAATTAAATTAAGCTAAATTAATTATGGCTAACAAAATTAAGCTAAAATAAATTAGGCTAAACTAATTATGGCTAAATTAAGTTAGGTTAAACTAGTTATGGCTAAATTAAGTTCCACAAAATTATTTATGGTTATAATAAATTAGGCTAAACTTACCATGGTTTAAATATATATTATAAGTTTTCAAAAAAAAATTTCAAATGTTTTTAAATATTTTATTTTGGCAAATAGAATTATTTTATTTTATTTTATTTGGATTTTTTTAATGTAAATTTTATTTTTTTAAAAATTATTCAGAATCAATTAATATGATAATATTAATAATATTATAAGCAATCGTAATTATTAACTAAAAATTTATTGTAATTATAATGATAATCAATTATATATCTATTAAATAAATATTTTATATTTATATATACTATTTATGTTAAAATATTTATGGTAAATAGGCTACATTAATTAACTTACAAGTACTCAAACATCCTAAGCTAATTACTAGTTTAGGGTATGTAATAATATTTAAATAATATCTTCATTATAAGTAATCATAATTATTAAAAAAATCTTATAGATTATCTTTGAAGTGCAAAGGAAATAGAATATTAAAAAATTAACAAGAAGAAAAATAAGAAAAATAAGCTTTCCAAATTACTAAACCTTTTTTCTTATTGTTGGAGTACTTGATCAAAACCTATGATGTTCACATGTTTACCCTATAACCTGAATGGTTACAGAATGTGTATGAATACTTATTAGATGGAGTGATGTTAGAAAGATTCACAACATCCCAAAGACAATATTGAGCGCAAAAAGCTAAACACTAGTACAGAAATGAGGTGTAATTCACCAACTTAGTCATTATGAGACTTTTAAAATGAAATAAGTTCACTGCACTTTAGTGATTTCACCTTAATTAAAGTTATTTCACTATAATATCATTATGTAAACATCGTGTTTCACTATTAATTGACATAATTCATTATTATAATTTATTGTGATAAATAATTTTATTTTTATGTTGTTTTAAATACCTTATGCTACTTTATGATATACCTTATATTATTTTAACTACCTTAGTTATTTAAATTTATACCCTAAGTTATTATACCCTAAATTATTCATTATTACAAAATGTGGATGCAATTCACTAATCCCCATTCATTAATCCCTATTCACTAGACCAATGAATTCATTATTTTCTAATTAATCCCCGTTTATTAAAACTAGATAATTCCTCCAAAATCTACTGAAATCACTTAGCATACAGGGACACGTTTTATTGTAGTGATTATATTTTATTCTACCTTAAGGTATCTAAGTTAACTTATTATGAACTTTTTACTTTAAGTTATTTTAAATTAAATTATTCAATTAACCTTAGGTTATACCTTAGGTTATTTTATTTTAAATTAATATATGTTATTTCAAGTTATACTTTTGATTATTCAAGGTCATTCTACTTTTTGTTGTTTTAAGCTATTTTATCTTAATTATAAAAATTTAAAATACTCTAAAATAACCTATAATAAAATAATTAACAATAACCTATGATAATATAACCTAGAATATTCAACAATAACCATTAATAAAATAGCCACCAAAAACCACTAATAACCATTAATAACCACGAATAGTTTTTGATAATTTTACCTAAAATAACCACTAATAAAATATCCACCAATAGTTGGCAATAAAAATATCTACTAATAACCATTAATAACCACCAATAAAATAGCAATCAATAGCCACAAATAACTTATGGTAATATAACCTAAAATAGCCAATAATAACATAAGGTGAAATAATCTTCAATAGCCAAAGATAACTTATAATAGTTGTAAATAACCTAAAGTGAAATAACCTACAATAGCTGAAAATAATTTACAATAATAAAAAATAGCTTAAGGTGAAATAATTTAAAATAACTAAAAGTAACATAAAATAACCAAAAATAATTTAAAATAACCAAAAGTAACCTAGGGTGAAATAGTTTAAAATAACCATAAATAATTAAAAATAACCATAAATAACCGTAAATTATGTAGGTGAAATAATTTAAAACAATGAAAAGTAACCCTAAAATAGCTGAAAGTAACCTAACAAGGTAATATATTATATTAACAAAAATCTTATCCATTTATTAAACATTTTCTTTTTCAACAGAATGGTCATTGAAATGTTATTGAATAATGATATTTATAAAAAAATTATTCAAATGATTTTACACTTTCAAAAGGAAATAAATGTAATTATGTACATTATTGAAAAAAAATTTAAGTAAAACTTTAATCATTTCATTTGGACAAAATCTCAATAAGATATGAATTTTCAAAGTTTATGTTTTTGTAATGTTTAAAATGAAATATTTGATAAATAGAATGCAATGTAACATATCATCACAATAAGTGTGGTGGTTTAATGGTAAGGGCGTTTGCTTCCATCATAAAGGTCAAGGGATCAAACTTCACAAATGTTGTGTTTATGGTCAATAATGGTAAATTGATTAAATATTTTCCTATCTAGTTCCTTAGAGTACATGCCTACTTAGGTTAATTACATGGCCTATGTACCTAGGCTAGGTTTTTAGCCTAACATAAGTAGTGACCTATGTCAATAATTTATAAGCTAAAAAATCATGAAATTATCAATAATATTAATATTAAATAATTTAAATTTAATTAATTTCCATGCTACTTAATTAATTATCTAACAAGTGAAATGGCTTGATAATTTGCATTCCGTTTGAAAGTAACTTTGTTTCACTAAGTATTATGGACCAATTCATTATCCATAAGAATTAGTCTTTGTTCATTAAGGGGTTGACTAGTTTCACCATGGTAAATATGTTCAAATTCACTTAAAATCTAGTGAAACCCAAACTGAACTACGACACATTTTGGTGTAGTGAAACCATTTGTGTTTCAAAAGGGAGTGTTATACAAATTTGAACAAAATAACACGTTTCGTCGAATTCTACAACTAGATCAGGTGTGCACAGTTTTGCAAGAATTACATGGAGGCGTTACAGGAGGGCATTTCTCTTTAGATATCACTATGTGAAAGATCTTGGATGTTAGTTATTGGTGGTCAATGATGAATCAAAACATTCATGAATATTGTCAAACTTGTGACCAAGGCCAAAAAATAGATAACCTATTGACCCAAAATTTGGCCAAATTGGTTACCACATTACCCGAAGAACCATTTCAAAAATGGGGATTGGATTTTATTAGATTTGTTAAACTTGCAAACAGAATGTCAAGCAACTAGTACATTCTGGTAACCATTGACTATGCAACAAAATGGGTGGAGACCCAAGCACTCTGCACCAACATTGCCATAGTAACTGCCAAGTTTCTATACAAACATATTTTTACAATATTTGGATGTCCATTAACCATTGTGACTGATCAAGGTACCCATTTTATTAATGATGTAATCAAGTACCTCACTAACCATTTTATTCTGAAACATATCAGTTCTACTACTTATTAGCCACAAGGAAATGGACAAGTTGAGTCTATAAACAAGGTTTCTAGAACCTTACTAACCAAATTGGTTAATGAAAATAGAAATGAATGGGATGAGCACCTATCTACAGTCTTATTTTCATATCGAACCGCCTACAAAATTGGAACCAGTTATACCCCATTTCAATTGGTGTATGGATTACATCCATTACTACCTACAGAATACCTACAGTAGTCTCCCATTTAAGTATGCAACTTGAACCTCGGAGTTTTGTGCGTACTTTACCGGTAGGTGCGTACTTTAGACGCTCCATTCCCAAATCGCCTACGTTTTGCTGCAATGTCGAAAAAACTGACCGGCAAGCGCCTGAATGAGTCCCAACACTGCAAGATCATCTCAAAACTGAACAAGACGAACCCTCCAAGCAAACGCACTCTAGCGTGTGAGTACGATGTTAGCGAAGGCGCTATCCGGAAGGTCTGGGAGAAACAAGATTAAATTCTTGAACGATCCACTTTACTCTCCGAAGAAACTAAGCAGAAGACCTTCAGAGCTTCAATTGGACGATTTACCGAACTTGAAGATATGTTGTACATCTGGATTGACAGCATGCGCCGTGCTAGGCTCCCTGTACCACCATCTCTTGCCATTGCGAAAGCGAAAAGTATTGCTTCTACATTATCCATTTCCGATTCAGACTTAAGGCTTCATGGCAATGGCTTAGTCATTTCAAGACACACCGAGGTCTACAAAAAATGCTTTTTCATGGAGAAGGAGCTAAGGTTGACAAAAATGACCCAAAATTACTATTAGCGTTAGAAGAATTATATTCTATCATCGCTCAATATGACCCTCAGAACGTCACAACATGGACGAGACTGGATTTTTTTTCCATCTGTTTCCCAGATATTCCATTCTGATGTCGAACAAGGACATTTCAAGCACTAGAGGCAAAAAGAAAGCAAAAGATTGTGTTTCTCTGATAGTTTGCGCCAACGCATCTGGAACACATAAAATTCCTTGCGTAATGATTGGAAAGCCAAAAAAGCCAGCATGTATTAAAGACCGACACTGGCCAATTCCTTATTTCAATCAAGCGAAAGCATGGATGGACATGGAAACCTGCTGGAAATGGTTCAACGAAGTCTTTGTTCCAGAAATCAAAAGATGAACAAGATGTCCCGTTCTCTTACTGATGGATAATGCGTCGAAACACTTCGACGCCTTTGAACACAACAACATCCGCGTAGTATTTTTTCCTCCGAACTGTACCAGCTGGAAACAGCCTTGTGATATGGGAATCATCGCCACTCTCAAGAAACAATACAAATATTTATATCTCAAGGATATCCTCGACTTCTACAAGCTTGACGAGTAGTTAAAGCAACGGAAAAGAGAATTGGGAAAACAACTACGACGAGGTGCAGCAAGAGTTTCCTACGGAAATCCAGCGCACCTACTGGATGCCACAAGCTATGTAAAAGAAGCCTAGGATTCCGTCTCGTCAAGCTCTATCAAAAATGCATTCAATAAGGCGGAGTTCATGAACTTGGAACCGGAACTAGGGGCTGAGAGCGAAAATAATGTCATTGCCACTAAGTTAGCCCAAACCATCGAAAGCTTAAATTTATCGATCAACCAATCAGAACTAGAAGAATTTGTTCATATTGATGACAAAAGCAATGAAGACGTCGAAGAGCTATTGGAATCGATGAAGATTAATGAAGTAGGGCTTGATGAAGATAGCGATGTTAATCAACTAGAGCAGATTGTTGAGTCACAAGATAGAGTTGAATTTCATGGATTTGAGTCTTTGTATAAGCAGATTTTCGATATTAGCTGCTCTGCTCTAACGTTCAAACAGAAGCCAAAGAAGCATTCGACGATCTCAAAAAATCGTTTGAAAAGTTCCAAGCCAAGGTCCAAGCAGTCGTCCTCAAAGCCAGACACAAAAAAAACCAAAACCTGCGCCAAATGACGATTCATGATATGTTCCACTGAAAAATGTTGATCCCTAAAAATTTTGTCATAAAATGCATACTTAACCGAGATGCGTACTTAAACGGGTGCGTACTTAAATGGGAGGCTACTGTATTATCATTTAAGCCTGGTGAAAATAGAGATCTATAACTGTTAGAGTCCTAATTAGTCAGCTATTTGAATTAGAAAAACTACAAGAGAATAGGTTGATTACACATGATCTAATTGCTTCCAACCAATGGAACAAATCATTATGGTCACAAATCTAGTTCATTGTTTCACTTTGGAGACTATATTATGGTTTCCAAGGCGTGTTTCCAAACATGCTCTAAAATTTCAAAGACGATGGTTTGGACCTTATAGGACACAATATTGTTCACCTAATAATACGGTTTTACTTGTCATCATTGATAAGTTTGATCCTAATTGAATGCTTGTCAACATTAACAAATTGAAGCCATACAAATTCATTGAAGACAAAACTTTGCAAGCCATATTGGTCAAACCCAATGACTTGGTCACAAATGAACTTGTTCAAACCAGAAAACCTAAACCACTATTTGTTGAACCTAAAGAATTTCAACTTGTAGAATTTGAATCGATTTGTAATTATTTGACACATGTTCATCATTACCATAATGTGCCTATTCAAGACAATGATGAAATTGGTAGTTATGATCGAAATGACATGTTTAAAAAGGCATTTATCAATGTCTAACTTTTAGGAGTTTCCAACCCTAAAGGTTATGTCCATTCATACCCACAAAAACATTTTTATGTGAAACAATATAAAGAACCATCGCATTTTTCATTTTATCTTTTTGTTTTCACTTACTTCTTCATCTTGATCGGGGCCATGAGTGAAAGTGCTTTAGAGAGGCTAAGATGAGAAGCAAGAGAAAAGGGGGTTGGGAGAAAAGCTGAAACTTTTAGGAAGAAACAAATTGAGAAAGAAAAAGCAGAACATGTTCAGTTAACTAAAGTGATTTATGTAGGACCACTTGTTTCACGCGTACCTACAACAAAAGACATTTGAATTTTTGAACAAGAACAAAGAAGTAGGGAGTTAGAAGAGGAATTAGAAGCAACACAAAACTTTTTAAGGAAAACCACTACTTTTACAACAAAACCAACAACGTAGGTTATTGTTATTTCAAATTCAGAGGGAGAAGTGGAGATTGGACCTCAACCTATCATTGAAGAACAAATTATAATCAGTCTCTGCATCAAGACTTGTGGAAAAGGAGGAATTGCAACAGCCTATTGTTGAGGAATAACCACGTCCAATTCCTACATCAAGACCTATGGAAAAGCAGAAGCTACAACAACCTATGAACATTGGAGAAAAGTTTCTTCAAGAAATTTTTGAAGAGAGACATGTATCCATCATTATTCCTTAGCATCCAAGATCAAAAACAAAAACCATGATGAAGTGAAAAGGCAAAGCGCTTATAGAAAAACAAGTTGAAAAACATGTTAAGAAAAAACTAGTGTCTAAACGAAAGAGAGCTAGAAGATGTTATAATGGATGAAAATGGACTCCAACAAACTCAAATGGGCTAGATGAGCCGGTTTGGAATATTCAACTTGCAGTGGACAACGCCAAAAGAAAACATGTTATGAAACTTCCTACGAACCTCGGAAGCAATGGAAGATGGAAGAATTTAAGGGTGAGTACATGGTAAAGAGATTCACATTAATTAGGTATTTAGTCATGCACAACTTGGAATTTCCAAAAAAGAATAGTAGATGTTGCAAATGTAACTTTTGAGGAAACAAAAACCACCTTAAAAAGAATTACAAGTCCACATGCCTTTGTTGAGAATGAACAATGGAGTGTAGTGTGCATGAAAGAGGAATTTCGTGCGAGATTTGCAACCATTTTATAAATTATTTATCAAAGAAAGAGGTTAGCTTATTTCAATAGCCGGATTGCTATTACTTTTGACCTAGCCAATAAGGGCCAACCTATTAATTGGTGTTCCATAATGTTAATCCATTTATTGATTGAATTAACTCATTGGATTAAACGTTAGAAAAAGATAGCAACTAACTCAATTTCTAGCAAAACCAAAATAGATAATTGTTATTCAGGGCCTATCTTAGACATTTTGTTTAGGAAGTGGTTCCCTTTATCCGAAGTGCCTTCACTAAGAATAATAACTCTATAAGAACATGTATCACCAACCAATCAAAAGCATGAGGTTGTACAACAACGACAAGTTTCACTTGAACCTATTACTAAGGAGCAATTCTTGAGAGAGAAAAGACCAGCACATTCAACTACAACATCACCTTTACCAACACATCAATCTCATCAACTGAAAACACACACAGAATCACCTACACCAAGGGATAGGTTAAACCCTGAATCATTACCTCACCACTAAGAAAAAAGTTTAGGACTACTTTCATATCACCAGTTAATGATTCAACACTAGATGAGGAGTGAACCCATTCAAATGAAATTACAAGTGGAGGATGAGAAGAACTTGATGCAATAACTACGTAGGGCAGAAGTGACGAAGAACTCAAACCCAACCTAGATTAAGTAATTAACAACATCCAAGTTGAACTTGTTGTGTATATTGAACCTATAGTTTCCATTATAGAACCTATAGTTGTAACTATAAAATCATTCCAACCTATTCAACCTGTAGTTCAACCTATACAAATGGAAAATTCATAGTTTTTTAGATTTCAACATGTCCCAATTTCTAGTCATTCCATAAAAACTTTGAGACAAATTAGCATGTTTTTAGAGCAAGTTGTTCAAAATGCCAAAACCTTGTTAGGGAAATTGCAAGAACTTTCAAAACTTAGAATTGAGTTTGAACAAATCAAGGAAGATTTATTTGAAACCCATAACTGCCTGCAAACCTGTAGCCTAAAGTTAGACATAGTGAAGCAGACTTTGAATAATTGTGACAAAAAATTGGTCATAATCAAAAGACAAGTGAGTAAGGTCCAACATGAAAACTAGAACTTGTCCAATAAGTTGAATGAGGCAAAATAACCTACTAGGAACACTGAAAACTTGCAACAAGAGTATGTCGAACTCAACCAACTCAACTAGAAGACCCACAATGATTTGAATCGTCTCCAAGAGGGTTTGGAGCGAATGACACAAGATTATTCCAAAATGGAGGAGTTCAATTAAGAACAACAAGATATCATAACCGATTTGGAACAAACCTGGCAAGATCATAGGGAACAACAAATTGCTGCCCACATAGAATTTGATAGGGAGAAGCAAAGTCTTACTGCTCAAATCCAAGACTAAAAGGGTCAGTATGAGACAACCAAAGTACAATTGAACAAACTTAGCCCCGTTCTACTTTTTAAAATGAATAACAAGTTGAAGGAGTTTGAGGAGTTATTGCTAAACAATACCTTACTCAAAGTGCAAAATTAACCCTTGGGAGATAGAAACCCCAAGTGGAAGGAGCAGTGGCAAATTATTTAGGATTTCACAAAAGAGCAAATTCAAGATAGTATGGAGCTAGCTCGCTCTAATGAGCAAAGTTATCAACTTGAGATACAAGCTTATTAAACTGATTTTCCTGATTTCATGTACAAACCCTTGAGTTTTGCATTTGTGGAAATTGGAACCAATAGTAGAATTCCAACAACACCATTTGTGGTACAACTTGTTATTAAACAATTAGCCACTAAGAGGTGGAACAAGTTTAGAATTCATACCTTTACTTGTTTAGACTTTTACTATACCTATTTCAATGACCACTGTTATTAGTCAACATGTGGAAGGTAGTGAAAGATTTGATACGGAACAAGTTGAACCTGTTAACCCTTCATCCACCATATTAGATAGTAGATTAGAATCTTTGGAGTTCATATCTATCAATGTACTTCTAACACCACATCAAATAGGCATAGGTTAGGAAGTTACTTTAATCTCAAGTACCTCGCATGCTTCGGAGGTATTTACAACACCCATAATGACCTTTGAGACACACCTAATCATTAGAAGATTGTAACGCCAACCGGTCTTCAAATTTGAGTCAAGTGGAACTTGTGGAAGTATAAGGTGCTGAATCTATTAAAAAAGTTATCAGTCGACCGGTTACAGAAGGCCAATCTACCCTAGGACTTTAAACTAACATTTTGAGGACAAAATATAGATTTGAAAGGGGGATAATGTTACCCAAATTTGGTAAAAAATGACTTAAAAGGGATAATGTAAACAAGTTGTTAAACCTAATAAGTGTCTTAAACTGTTATTTAACCTAACTTATAGTATTGATCTAACCAGTTACTAAACATGGTAGGTAATGTTATTGGGTTAAGTTGATAGGTTGACAAGTCAATCAACATTATTTATAAAACTTGTACTTGACAAAACCAATAGTTGAACAAGTAGTTAAACAAGGTGTATTGTTTTCGAAATTTTGGACTATTAGTTTAAGTACTAGCTAATGATTGTTTATAATGGTCAATCATGACTATTGTATTTTGAAATAGCTAGTATAAGAACTAGGAGGACAAACTTGTTAACGATTTTTGGATTTCATTCATGATGTTTTTCACTTTTCAATTATGGAACATGGATCATCTTCCTTTTAACCTATTTCCTTCTAGCTTGAGCAATTTGTGTATATGTTAGTTAGGAAGTTGTGGTAGTTTAAGTTTTATGTGTGTATTGTATATACTTGTTGCTTTTCAAAGAACCTGTTGCTAAAAAATCCAGAGGCAAATTAACCTTGATGGGAATAGAAAAACCCATTAATAGGACTGAAAGTGGTTACTATGTAAGTAGGTATGTATGCAAGGCACATGGTCATTACTAGGTAATAATGCATATGGATGGTAAATATTTAGTAAATAACTCACTATTGTGATTAATAATGGGTTGAAAATAAAATGAAAAAGTGTTTCTTGTCCTCACATCATCCATTTTCCATGGCACACTAATGGGTGTTGATCTAATCCTAACACATGCATCATTAATTTGGGGATTAATTCTAATGGTTCATTCAGACATGGAAATAACATCAACAATAAAATGATTATATATATTCAAATTTAATATAAATTTTCATAAATATTTGACATGGCACTATTATCATTAAACAAAATTTTGCAATTAAAAAAGGTGTTAGTTTATTGTTGCCATGATAAAAATCTTCAAAAAATGAATATTTAAGTTCTTAGCACTATTAATAGCCTAATAGTTTAAAATCTTAATTAATAGCTTATCAACAATCTCCATTATCCTATTTACTTCACCATCACCACACCTAACCAACACCATGCTTGAACATAATTTTTATTTCCTACATGCTTCATCATCATTGCATTTCACCCTCACCATCATTTTGTTTTCCCACGTGCTTCACCATCGCTCTATTTTTTTGCATGTTTGGGTGGATGCTCACTAAGGTGGACCAAAAGTGGCAAATGAAGAAGTCCACAATTTTCCTTTATAGGTTTTTAAACTTGAATGTTTGGTGTTTTGGGAATGTAAAATTGTCCATTTGAAAGTATGAGGCAAGTGGAATACCTAACCTTAAACTTATAAAGTTCTAAATTGCAACACATGTTTCGATTTGATTAGCTAGGGGAAAAGTTAGAAACAAAAACATGGGTTTTTTTAATTTTTATAATTGGCAAATGTTATGTAAGGTAGTAATGTCATTTTTTACAAAACAACAATTTTCAATTTTTCCATTTCAGTAAATCATGGACTTTATAGACTATTGGCAATCTTATGAAGACTTGATAAATTAAAATATTAAACTTGCTTGTAAACCTTTATTTTAACATTATAATAACTTCACAATCATACTAGGGGGAAAAAATCAACATTTTGCACATGTTTATTATGTAATAAAAATCCATAATTTTTTTTATGGATTGTGACAAAAGATTTTACATTGCTTTAAAAGTCCACCTTGTAATGAAATGATGACATTTTATTTTCGGATTTTTAAATTTGATTCTACAAGTGTTATAGATTAGTTAGATGAGTCCCTTTTATAATTTTTAATCATATCCCAACACATACTATACCAAACTTAGAGGTGCCCCCCCTTGAAATTGCCCTTGTGACACCAAAAAGTGGATTGTTTAGTGTGCAACTACTTGTTTCACCATTGCGTTGTTGCTACACATCTTTGCACTTACCATTGGCACAATCACCTATAGTGTCAATAGAATCATGTAACTTTCAATCACCATTCCGTCAATCAGAGTAGCACAATCTTTTTAACATGTTTCACCATCGTGTCAATTAGCTACACAATCTTTTTAATCTTTCTACAACCATAACAAGTGCAATCAATGGTGGCTCTAGATGTGGATGGTTCAAGAATCAATTCAACAAGTACTATAAGAGGAAAAGGCAAAGGTCAAGAAGGTGCAAGTCCTTCACAATAGTGCAACTCCAATTGCATTCAACATGAGGTCATTATTGCTATGATGAAAGCTTAGCGACAATGTTAATTATTTGAAACATCATGAACAAATATGCACGTTTTGTAATTACACAAGGTACCTACATACAAAAAACTACTAGTGCTTGAAAATAGGTTTGAACTTTTTATGCGTTGTTTTTTATTGTTGCAAATGTTGTGTCTATTTGTTTTTCAAACTACCAAGGTGACATGCGATTACAAGTTTGTGTTTTTTTCCCCCAATTTTTGTGGTTTATTAAGCAATGATTTCTAGTAAACAATGGAATAAGGCTAAAAAAGTATTACAAAATGTCGTTGCCATTTTGTCAAGTGCCTTGTTAAAACATCATTACAACAAAATTTTGTTTGTCCTAGAGCAATAGGCCTTGACATTTGGATGTGGGAATGGCATGTATTGTCTACTAATGTCAAAGCATGGTAAACACCACATATCACATCCAACCACATTTTAGTATTGATTGTATCCCATCCCATGATGATGTTCATTTATATTTCACCCATTATATGACAAGGAAAAATTTGATGGACAAATTACAAGTTCCCTCAAAACTCAAGTTGTAGAAAAGTGTATTAACAATCAACCCTATGTTATGATCATGATATCATAAAGATATGAACATGTTTTTGAAGGTTTCATCAAATCATGTTGGCATTATGTGTCTTGCAATGAAAGCAAGGGACATGGATCATGCAAGCATTGAAACTAAGAAAACCACCCAATGCCACAATGTGTAGTTAGTCATATGCCCCATTTGGATGGATTGGCTAGCCCAGCCAATGCACCAAACACCTCAAATAAGAAAGCAACATTTAAACATTGGGCTCATATCCAAGCTTTAAGTTGCATTGTAGGAAAATGCCAATTTTCTAAATCCAAATGGAGTGCTTGGCTCATATGATTTTCACATGATGATTAAAGGCCCAAAGGCCAAATTTGAAATTACTTCAAGAATTATTTGTGTGGGTAATATTATAAGTTGATTTGGAATTTT
>Ga0116227_10009399_pt1 | contig 17762 bp, 10 predicted proteins | sample S1TSphgellanicum_FD_89693 | JGI IMG/M metagenome (GOLD analysis project Ga0116227, IMG submission 89693) | Host-associated microbial communities from peat moss isolated from Minnesota, USA - S1T2_Fb - Sphagnum magellanicum MG | ecosystem: Host-associated > Plants > Peat moss > Unclassified... | reverse complement strand
GGCTTGTAGGTGTAGTGCGCCGGATTGACCACGATCACCGACATGCCACCGGTCTTGTAGCCGCGGCTGACCTTGCCGTAGACCAGGTATTGATCGAACTTGTAATCGAGGCCCGCGGTATAGGTCAGCGCGGCGTCGTCAACGGCCGCGTCATGCGAACCGCTGTAGGTCGAGAGGGTGCCGAAGGCCTTTTGATCCAGCGAGGCTGAGCCAAAGGTCTTGTCCCAGGTGTAGCGTGCGCCCAGTGTCAGGCTCAGACCGGTCAGCGAGTCGTTGAGATGTCCGAGGTCATAAGTGGTCTGCGCGAAAGGCGCGAGCGATTTCTTGGTCTGCTGGTATATCTGTACCACCTTCACGAAAAGCAGTGAGGTAGCGTCGACTTCACCGGAAGACTTCAGCCTGTCGTAGTAAACGCCGGTGGTGAAATGCAGGGCTTCGTCGAGGATATTGCCCTGAAGCTGCAGCTCTTCGGTGAAATACCCGAGGCGTGTCTGGTCGACGTGATCGGGGGCATCAAATTCATTGAGTGCAGCGCGCGAGCCGTCGAGATCCCAGCGGTAGTGGTGCCTGAACTTGGCGTAGCTGACGATATTGCGCAGGGTCAGGTTGTCGCTGATCCTGTAGCTGAAGTGATCGATGGCTGCGCTGGTCCTGAGGATGTCGTTGGGATCGCCGCTGAGCTGGACTCGACGATGACCACGCGCACGTTGTTCGTCGAGGATGTCCTGTCCGCAGTTGGTGGAAGGACCGAAGGTGTTCAGCACCAGGCAGCCGATATTCGCCGTCTGGGTAATGTCCAGGCCGGGAATCTGCGAGAGCACGCTCAGGCCAACGGCTGCCGGAATGGCCTGGTTGAGTCCCTGCCGGTTGATGTCTTCGATGACCGTCGCGGTGCCGTTGTCCTTGCTGTGCGTGTTGTAGGCGAACAGGTAGTTGTCGATATCGTCCGTCAGGCGCCAGGTCAGGCCCGCGCGTGCAGACCAGTAGCCTTTGTTGTCGTAATCCTTGCCGGTTTTCACATCCGTCGTGAAACCATCGCGGCTCATCATCTGCGCGCCGACGCGCAGCAACAGCCTGTCCTCGACGATCGGCAGGTTCACCATCGCTTCGTAGTTCTGGCCCGCGTAGGTGCTGCCGTTGACGCGCAGCGAGTATGCAAAGTTGTTTTCCGGCCGGTGGGGATCGAGCAGCAGCGCGCCGCCAGTGGTGTTGCGGCCGAATAGCGTGCCCTGCGAGCCCTTGAGGATTTGCACATTGGTGAGGTCGAAGAACTTGCCCGGTCCACCCTGGTAGTTGGCAATGGGATCGGAAGGCAGCGGAACCTCTGCCATGTAGATCACCACGCCGGGGCTCGCGCCAAATTGCGCGCCCTGTCCGCGGATCGTCGGCGATTCGGTGTTGCGCATCTGGCTGTTGGTGCCGATCACCAGCGAGGGCACGCGGCCCTGCAAATCTTGCGGACTATTGATCTGCTCGCGCCGCAAGTCTTCCGCGCTCATTGCCGAGATTGCGACGGGCACGTCCTGCATGTTCTCTGCCGTGCGTTGCGCGGTCACGATCACTTCTTCGAGGCCTGCCCGCTCGGGCTGTGATGCGACGGAACGAACTTTGGCCGGGGGTGGAATGGCGACGGCCTCGATTGGCAATTTTTCTGTCGGCGTGTCGGCTGCCGGGGCGGCAGGCGTCGCTACGGGTTCGGATGCGTCTGGCGTGGCGGCAGGGGCGGGAGGCGTTGGGCCCAGCAAGGCGTCCAATGTGGCGCTATCGGCTGCGGCCGGAGCCGATTCGCCCTGTGCAAAACCTGTCGTCGGTGCCGCCAGGGCAAGGCACAGCGCGGCGGGTACGAACGTCTTTTTGTTCGCGAAGTTTCTTCTCATCAATTCTCCCCCTCCCGAAATTGCAGACTCGCAGGTGGGCCCGCGTAGATCGGCAAAACTGTTCCGGCCAAGTTAGAAGGGAAGCGTGCGGGGGTCTAGGCTGATCTCTGGCCTGTCTGTTGAAAGCAGGCCATTTGATGCAAAAGCGTGATCCAGACCGGCGTCAGGTCAAGCTGGAGTATTGCGATAGCAATTCGCGATGCTGGCCGGGCGTTTTTCCGGTCGCGCGACGGAAGGCATAGCAGAAGTTTGAAGCTGAGGAGAAGCCCAGCGTCTCGGCAATGGAGGCAATGCTCAGGTCCTTGCCCAGCAGCAGTTCGGCGTGATCCATCTGGCTCATGGCAACATGCGATCCCACCGAGCAACCACGCGAGGCGCGGAAGCCGCGCGTGAGCTGGCGTACCGAGATGCCACACAGCCCAGCCAGTTCGGCGAGTGTTGGCGCTTCACGGATTTCGATCAGGCGATCATCAATGCGCTTGAGTTGCCATGACGCCAGGCCATGCTGCCGTCTCAGTTCCGGGATCGCATGGCCATAGCGCAGCAGTTCGATGCTGATCTGCGTTGCCAGTGTATCCACCATCACGCGGCTGCCAAAACCCGGGTAGCGGACTTCATTGGCCATGCGCAGGAACAGGCGCTTCAGGTTCAGATCGCGGATATCCAGCCCGGTCAGCAGGAAGTAATCCGACAGGTCCGGTAGTTCATCGAACAGCGCGATCACTGGTTCCAGCGCGAGCTGGCAAATGATCGAGTGCATGGAGTGGGTCTCATCACTCTTTGCCGTCATGTCGATGGTCGGTGGCAATGCAAAGAGTTCGCCGATGCGTTCGAAGCGGCTGGAGTTCCAGCGATCCGCGAAGCAGGCGCGTGCCGTGCGATGTCGTGGTGTCAGGCCCAGCTCCACGCGGATGGTGTCTTCCATGCGCACCACGCTCTGCGGTGCTTCACCAAATTGATAGTGCACCAGCTGAACCTGTGCGCTCGGCACCGTCAGTTCGGCTTCCACTTTCATCTCTGCTTTTGCGCGAGCTTTCATCGTATTGGCGTTGGTTTGCCGCAGACGTTCGGGATAGGACTGTTCCAATTATGCACCTCTGCATCTGCCCGGCAATGCCTTTCCCGGTAGCCGCTTGTCTGTATCGGCAATGTCTTATTGTTGTGTATATAAAACAACTATTGTTTATTGACAACAATTAAAGGTTTCTGTTTTCATGAATGCCAGAGCGGGCCCTGTCTTGCCCACGCAGAACCCAAGGATTCAGATGTCCAAGCTGACCGACTACACGAGTTATGCGGATGCACAGCAGCATTACTCGATGAAAGAAGTGTGGGCCCTGTTCGACGGGACGCCCGAGTCCTTCAACATCGCCCATGAATGCATTGATCGCCATGCCGCCGATGCCAAGCGGGTCGCGGTGCGTGTTGCGCACGCGGATGGTCGTGACGAAATCCTCAGCTTCACGGAAATCTCGACCTGGTCCGGCCGCTTCGCCAACTGGCTGGTCGCGCAGGGCATCAAGCCGGGCGACCGCGTCGCCTTCATGCTGGATCCTTCGCTGGCCTTCTACATGGCGATGTTCGGAGCGATGAAGACCGGCGCGATCAGCGTGCCGCTGTTCACGCTGTTCGGCCCGGAAGGCGTCCAGCTGCGCGTGGCCGATTGCACGCCGACGATTCTCGTCACCAACGCCGAGAAGGCCGAGACCGCACGTGCCTCATCCGGCACCCGCGTCGTCGTTGCCGACGATGCGCTGTTTGAAGAACTGAAGAAGTTTCCGGAAACCTTCGCCGTCAATACCAAGGGCGACGACCTCGCCGCGTTCCAGTACACCTCGGGTACCACGCGTGAGTTGCCGGCAGCGGTCAAGCACACGCATCGTTCGATCGTCGTGCTCGCACTCGCCGCGCTTTACGGCACCGGTGTTCGTCCAGGCGATGACTTCTTCTGTCCGTCGTCGCCCGCGTGGGGACACGGCATGTGGCACGGCACGCTGGCGCCGCTGTCGCTGGGCGTGACCACCGGCACCATGTCTGGAAAGTTCGCCGCATTGCGTTTGCTGCAGGCGCTGCAGGACTACAAGATCAGCAATCTCTCGGCCGCCGCCACGCACTATCGAATGATGAAGGCGACGGGCGAGGCCGAGAAATTCAGGTTCAACATCCAGAAGCTTTCATACACCGGCGAGCCGATAGATACGGCGACGCTGGAATATGTCGAGCCGCTGTTCGGCCGTCCCGTCTGCAGCATGTACGGCACGACGGAAATCGGCGTGGTGCTGGTCAACTATCCGGGCGCGCCGGACTTCACAGTCAAGCCCGGTTCCCTCGGCAAAGCGATTCCCGGCCAGACCGTGGAAGTGCACGACGCCAGCGGCAATCGCTGCGCGCCGCGTCAGGTCGGCGAGTTGAAACTGCTGCGTCGCGGCCAGTGGGTCGCCACCAAGGATCTCGGCTGGATCGACGAAGACGGTTATCTCTACCACGGCGGTCGTGCTGACGACGTCATCATCTCGGCGGGCTGGACCATGAGCGCCGTCGAGATCGAGAACGTTCTGCTCAAGCACCCTGACGTATGCGAAGCCGCCGTCATCGGCGTCAAGGATCAGCTGCGCGGGCAGGTGGTCAAGGCCTTCGTGGTCAGCCCGCGCAATACCGACGCTGTTTTCATCCGCGAGTTGCAGGATTTCACGCGTGAGCGCCTGAGTCAGCACGAGTATCCACGTGTCATCGCCATCGTCGACGAATTACCCAAAACCCCGGCCGGCAAGGTCAATCGAAAAGTGCTGCGCGATCGCGAGAGCGCCGCGGCTTCTGCTTAAGGAATATTTCAAGGAGAGCGGTATGTCTAAAGAGAAAGAAACACTGTTTCCAAAAATCACCGACAAGGCGTTGGATGATCTTCGTTCACGCCTCGGTGTTGTCATCACCGATACCGTCGAGCCTTGGAACTACGAAGCGACGCGTGACGCGATCCGTCACTACGCTCACGGCATCGGCGATGACAACCCGCTCTGGTGCGATCCTGAGTATGCAGCCAAGTCGCGTTTCGGCGGCATCGTTGCACTGCCAAGCTTCCTGTTCACTACCAGCCGCATCATCTCCGGCTACGTAGGTGGCCTGTCAGGCACGCACGCGATGTGGGCCGGTGCCAACTGGCAGTGGCACCTGCCGGTGCATCGCAATGACACGATCACGACCGAAGCCAAGCTGAAGGACCTGATCGAACATCAGACCAAGTTCGCCGGCCGTTCTTTCCAGCAGATCTACAACGTCAAGTTCTTCAACCAGAAGGGCGAGTGCGTTGCCGAGGCCGACAGCTGGTGCTTCCGCACGGATCGTGACGTCGCCCGCGAAGAAGGCACCAAGTACAAGGAAGTGAAAGCACGCGCGCCCAAGGTCTACACCGACGACGAGCTGTCGAAGATCTTCGAGCTGTACGCCAAGGAAGAAGTGCGCGGCGCCACGCCGCGCTACTGGAAGGACGTCAACGTCGGCGACAAGCTGCCGACGATGGTGAAGGGTCCGATGACCGTCACCGGCTTCATCTGCTTCGCGCAGGGCTGGGGTGGTCTCTACATCCGCGCCAACAAGCTAGCCTGGCAGCAGCATCACAAGCATCCTGGCCTCGGCATCAAGAACCGCTTCGGCATTCCGGATTGCCCGGAGCGCGTGCACTGGGAAGAAGAGTTTGCGCTCAAGGTCGGCACGCCCGGCGCCTACGACTACGGCCCGGAGCGCACTTCATGGCTGACGCATCACCTGACCAACTGGCAGGGTGACGCAGGCTTCCTGCGCAGTTCCAACAGCCAGATCCGCCGCCACAACCCGGAAGGCGATGTCATCTACATCAACGGCGAAGTGACCCGCAAGTTCGAGGAAGGTGGCAAGAAGCTGGTGGAAGTCACCCAGAAAGCGATCACGCACACAGGTGAACTCTCCGCGACCGGCGTGGGCATCGTCGAACTGCCCTGAGACTGGCCTGCAGTGCAACGCCGCGGTGCCGTTATCCGGCATCTCGGCGTTTTTATTGGGCGCGATGCTTTGCGCTGAATCTGGGTGATCTTGATGCGATCAGTGAATTTGCGCGTGAGGGAAATCCCGGACTGCGTGCCAGATGGCTGGCAGTAAGACATCGCCGGTAGCGCGAGCCCGGTGGGCAGGCTTTGCAGACTGATTTTTCCGGCGCGTACAAAGGTATGACCCCAGACGCAATAATCCTTGCGGCTCATGCTCCGAAAAGAGGCTATGAATTAGGATCGGATGATTGATTAAAGTGTCCGGAATCCGGACTAGAAGAACTGGCCACGGGGCAGACCTAACATGAGAATGCATCAGACGATCCTTACGGCGTTGTTGCTTGCGCTGCTTGGCATGACCAACTTGCAGGCCGCCGAGACCTTCACCGGCGAGCACCAGCTCAATACCAAGTACTCGCCGCTGACGCAGATCAGCAAGGCCAATGTCGCCAGGCTCGAGAAAGCCTGGGAATTCCATACGGGCGAGACCAACACCCGGAAGGACATCCTCGATGCCTTCGAGGACGAGCCGATCCTGATCGAAGGCAACCTGATGGTGTGCAGCACCACGCGCCGCCTGATCGCGCTTGATCCGGTGACCGGAAAACAGCGCTGGGTCTATGACCCCAAGGGCGTTGTCGGCGGCATGCACAAATGCCGTGGCATCGCAGCGTGGGAAGACAGCAAGGCGCCGGCGAATGCCGTGTGCAAGACGCGTCTCTACGTGGGCACCGCGGACTACCGCCTGATCTCGATTGATGCCAAGACCGGCAAGGCCTGTGACGGCTTTGGCAAGCAGGGCCAGGTGAAGATGGAGCCGAGCGAGCCGGAGATCATGGTCAATGAAGTCTCCGCCAACTCACGGCCTGCTGTCGTCAACGATGTGCTGGTGGTGGGTTCAACGGTTGCTGACGATCAGCGTGTCGGCGCTCCCAGTGGCCGCGTGCTGGCGTTTGATGCGCGCACCGGCAAGCAGCTCTGGCAGTTTGACCCGCTGGTGAGGGATCCGAAGGATCCTGCCGCCAAGAGTTGGGGCAAAGGCTCGGCTGTCGGAGTGGGCGGTGGCAACGTCTGGGCCGGCATGTCGGTCGACAAGACGCTGGATCTGGTCTACCTGCCGACGAGCAGCGCTTCGGTGGATTTCTACGGCGCGGCGCGTCCTGGTGCGGGTCTCTACGCCGATTCCATCGTTGCCTTGCAGGGCTCAACTGGCAAGGTGGTCTGGCATTTCCAGTTTGTCCATCACAACCTCTGGGACTACGACACGCCGACCGAGCCGATCCTGATCGACCTGCCATACAACGGAAAATCGGTGCCTGCGCTGGTGCAGATCACCAAGATGGGCCTGATCTATATCTTCAATCGCAAGACCGGCGAACCGTTGTTGCCGATTTATGAGAAGCCGGTGCCGCAGACCGGCGCAGCGCCCGGCGAGCAGTTGTCGCCAACGCAGCCTTTCCCGGTTGGCATGCCGCCCTTGGGTCCCTTGGGCCTGACTCCCGAAGATGCCTGGGGCTTCACGCCGATTGATCGCTGGCTGTGCAAGAAAAAAATCGCCGGGCTCAATCATGGCCCGATCTACACGCCGCCGAGTTTGAACGGCACGATCGTCAATCCCTCGGTTGCGGGCGGTCCCAACTGGGGTGGTGGCGCCTACGATCCGGTCAATCATCTGCTGGTGGTCCCGACCAGTCGCGTGCCGGTTGTCGTCAAGCTGGTTCCGCGTGAACAGGTCAAGATTGATCCGACACAGGCCATCGAAACGCGCCAGGTGATGACCTTCCCGAATGCTGGCGCGCCTTACGTGACGCAGATCAGCCCGCTGCTGTCGCCACTTGGAACGCCTTGCACTGCACCACCCTGGGCGGCGTTGACCGCAGTCGATCTGACCAGCGGTTCGATCGCCTGGGAAGTGCCGTTGGGAAGCATCGATAAGCTGGGACACCTGCCGTTTGAATGGAACCTTGGCACGCCGGGCGCAGGCAGCCCGTTGATTACTGCCGGTGGCCTGGTGTTCATCGGCTACACGCTGGACAACCGCTTCCGTGCCTTCGATCTCAAGACAGGTGAAGTGCTTTGGAAAGCGGACATGGCTGCACCAGGCATGTCCTCACCGATGAGCTATGAAGCGAACGGCCAGCAATACGTCGTTGTTACCGCTGGCGGCCACAGCATGTACGGAACCGACAAGGGCGACTCCGTCGTCGCGTACAAGCTCAAGCGATAAGCCAGCCGCAACGGTTTGCAGGCCGTGAAGGGCGCCGCGCCTGCCAGGGCCATGCAGCCCTGGCAGGCGCGGCGTCCGCTATCGTCAGGTGTGCATCGTCATTCCGTCTTGGGCATTGCCTTCCGCGCGAGTTGTTTGCCGCGGCGCGCGATAGCTCAGCTTGTACAGGCCAGGGAGTAGCACCAGCGTCAGCAGCGTTGCAGAGATGATGCCGCCGACAACGACCGTCGCCAGCGGACGTTGTACTTCCGCGCCGGTTCCGCTGTTGAGCGCCATCGGCAGGAATCCGAGCGCCGCGACCAGCGCCACCATCAGGATCGGACGCAGCCTCAACATGGCGCCGTCAACAATGGCGGTATCCACGGCCACACCTTTTTGCAGTTGCTCGCGAATTGCCGAAACCATGACGACGCCTGTCAGCACCGCTACGCCAGACAACGTGATGAAACCCACGCCTGCCGTGATCGATAGCGGGATGTCGCGCAGCCACAGCGCCAGCACGCCGCCGGTGAGCGCAAGCGGTACGCCGGAGAACACCAGCGCTGCATCCTTGGCGGAGCCGAACGTCATCATCAGCAGGGCGAAGATCATCAGCAGGGTGACCGGCACCAGCACGGTCAATCGCTGCGTCGCTGATTGCAGTTGCTCGAAGGTGCCGCCATATGCCAACCAGTAACCCGGCGGCAGCTGAACCTGCTGCGCAATCTTCTGGCGCGCTTCGGCGACAAAGCCACCGAGATCGCGATCCCTGACGTTGGCGGAAACAATCAGGCGGCGCTTGCCGTTTTCACGACTGATCTGGTTGGGGCCGGGCGCCAGCTTGAGACTGGCGATTTCACCCAGCGGCACGTAGCCACCTTGCGACAAGCGCAGCGGCAGGCGTTCAAGTGCGGCAAGATCATTGCGCAATTGTTCTGGCAATCGAACCACCAGTGCGAAGCGCTGGTCGCCTTCGAAAATCTGGCCGGCTTCTTCGCCGCCGGTGGCGGCTGCCAGCGTGTCCTGCACATCCGCGACATTGAGGCCATACCGATACAACGCTGCCCGGTTGGCTTCCACCGAAAGCACCGGCAGGCCGGCGACCTGTTCCACCTTGACGCCGTCAGCGCCGGGAATCGTGCTCAGCACCTTGGCAATGGCATTGCCGCTGCGCAGCAGCTGGTCCAGATCGTCGCCATACACCTTGATGCCAAGATCAGAGCGTACGCCCGAGATCAGCTCATTGAAACGCAGCTGGATAGGCTGGCTGATCTCGAAGGCATTGCCGGGAATCGCTTGCAGCCGCTGTTCGATTTCACGACTGAGTTCAGCCTTGCTCTTGCGCGGATCCGGCCAATCCTTGCGATCCTTCAGCATGACGTAGCCATCGGAAATATTCGGCGGCATCGGATCGGTGGCGACCTCGGCCGTGCCCACGCGCGAGAAATAGGTTTTGACTTCCGGAACCTCCTTGAGCGCGCGCTCCAGCTGGAATTGCATCTCCAGCGACTGGCTGAGACTGGTGCCCGGAATGCGCAGGGCCTGCACGGCCAGGTCTCCTTCATCGAGACTCGGGATGAACTCCGAGCCCATGCGACTCGCGAGGATTCCGCAGCCAAGTACGAGCAGCACCGCACCCGCCAGTACCGCTACGCGCCAGCGCAATGCGGCGTGCAGCACGCGAGCGTAGATGCGTTTTGCGCCGCGCACCAGCGCATTCTCCTTCTCTTCGACCTTGCCGGTGAGGAGCAGGGCCACCGCCGCAGGCACGAAGGTCAACGAAAGCACCACGGCGGCCAGCAGCGCCATGATCACGGTCAACGCCATCGGCTGGAACATCTTTCCTTCAACCCCGGTGAGCGCAAGGATCGGCAGGTTGACCAGGATCACCACCAGCACGCTGATGAAGCTGGGCGTGAAGACTTCGCGCGTGGCGCCGTAGGTAGCTTCGAGACGTTCCTGCAGATTGAGCAGGCGGCCGAGCTGATGCTGGCGTTCGGCCAGACGCAGCATGCAGTTCTCGACGATGATCACCGCGCCGTCGACGATCAGGCCAAAGTCGAGCGCGCCGAGTGACATCAGGTTGGCGCTGACCTTGGTCTCGACCATGCTGGTCATCAACATCAGCATCGACAGCGGAATCACCGCCGCCGTCAGCAGCGCTGCACGCACATTGCCCAGCATCAGCAGCAGCACCGCGACGACGAGGATGGCGCCCTCCAGAAGATTCTTCTGCACCGTCCGGATGGTCCGGTCGACCAGCAGCGTGCGGTTGTAGACCGGATCGGCCACAACACCCTTGGGCAGGGTCTTGTTGATTTCCTCCAGCTTGGCCGACACCGCGGCGGAGACCGTGCGGCTGTTGGCGCCGAGCAGCATCACCGCGGTTCCAAGCACGGCTTCTTCGCCATCGCGGGTCGCCGCGCCGGTGCGCAGCTGCTTGCCATAGGCCACTTCGGCGACATCGCGGATCGAGATCGGAACCTGGCCGCGATGCGCGACGATGATGCGCTCGATGCCGGCGATATCACCGACCTGTCCCGGAGAGCGGATCAGGTACTGCTCGCCATTGCGCTCGACATAGCCTGCGCCAACGCTGCTGTTGTTCTTTTCCAGCGCCTGCACGATGTCGTCCAGCGACAAACCATAGGCGAGCAGGCGGGCCGGGTCTGGTGTCACATGGAACTGTTTCTCGTAGCCGCCGATGGTGTTGACCTCGGTGACGCCCGGCACCTGTCGCAGCTGCGGGCGGATCACCCAGTCCTGCAGCGTGCGCAGCGACATCGTATCCCAGGCCTGTCCATTGGACTGACGCGCCTGGGGATCGGCGTGCACGGTGTAGAGAAATATTTCGCCAAGACCTGTGGCGATCGGGCCCATTTCCGGTTCGATGCCTTTCGGCAATTGACTCTTGGCCTGTTGCAGGCGCTCGTTGATCAGGTTGCGCGCCCAGTAGATGTCGGTGCCGTCCTGGAAGATCACCGTGACCTGCGAGAGCCCGTAACGCGATAGCGAGCGGGTGTATTCGAGTTTGGGCAGTCCGGCAATCGCGGTCTCGACCAGGTAGGTCACCCGCTGCTCGACTTCCAGCGGCGAATAACCTTCTGCCCGCGCGTTGATCTGCACCTGCACATTGGTGATGTCAGGCACGGCATCAATCGGCAGGCGCTGGTAACTCCAGATGCCTGCCGCGGCGATACCGGCCATCACGAACATCACCAGCCAGCGACGGGCGATGGAGAAACGGAGAAGTGAATCGATCATGGCATTCTCCTTAGTGGCCATGCTCGGCGTCGCCCTTGCCGAGTTCGGCCTTGAGGGCAAAGCTGTTCTTGCTGATGTACTTCTGCCCGGCGCTGGCGCCGGACAGCAGCTCGCTGAAATCGCCATCGCGTCGACCCAGCGCTACCGGCCTGGGCTCGAAGCCATCCTGGTCCTGCACAAAGATGACATCACGGCCTTCGAGGTTCTGGATGGCGCTGTTGCGCAGCGCCAGTGCCACGGGTGTTTCCGACAGCGAAACCTCGGCGGTGACGTAGAGCCCCGGTGACCAGTTCTTCGCGCTGTTGTCGAGCAGCACGCGCGCGGTAATCGTCTGGTTGGCGCTCTGTCCGAACGGAGCGATGTAGCTGACTTTCCCATCGCCGCTCATGCCGGTATCCGCGCTGCGAACCTTGACGCGCTGTCCGGCCCGAACCTTGGGAACATCACGCGGGAACAGCGAGATCTCGACCCACACCGACGACAGGTCCGCCACGGTGAACAGCGGCTTTTCACCGGCCTGTTCACCGGGATTGGCATTGCGCGCCGTGACGACGCCGGACAGCGGCGCGGTCACCGCATAGGTCTGCAGGCTTTCGTTGCTCTCTACCGTCGCCAGTATTTCTCCCTGCCGGACGGCATCGCCGACCTTTTTGGAGATGCTGCGAATGATGCCGGGATAACGTGCGGTGACTTCGCGCGTGCGCTCTGCATTCAGCGTCACCACGCCGTAGAGCGGCAGTGATTCGCGAATCTGCGCGGGGCCCACTTCAGACAACTCGATGCCGGCCGCTTGCAGTTGTGCAGGCGTCAGCTGGATGGCTTCGGCATGTGCTTCGCCTGATGCCGGTTCTGTTGATGGGGATGCCTTTGATGAAGATTGTTGGGCTGCTGCGGTATCGCCCGCGGACTGGCCGCAGGCGCTGAGCAGAAGGGCCAGCAGGAGGGACAACATTGTTTTTTCGGTATTCATGATCTTGTCTCTGGGTCTGTCACGGCGTGTTGAGCGGCGCATTGGTCAGGCGCTCAATCTCGGCTTGCAGCGTGTGGGCTTCCGCGGCGGCGGTAATCAGGGCGCGTTGCACGTTGAGGTACTCGCGCTGTGCGTCCACCCATTCCAGCAGGCTGTAACGGCCGCGGTCATAGGCGTACTCGGTTTCTTTCAGTGCTTCTTCCATCTGCGGCAGTGTTTCCTGCTTGAGCACGTCGGTTTCCGCTGCGGTATGGCGCAGTTCCTGATGCAGGGCGTAGAGCGTGGCGCGCGCCTTGATCATCGCGGCGCTGCGTTCGGCATCCACCGATGCGCGGCGAACTTCCGCTTCGCTGACCAATGCTTTAGCTCTGGAGCTGGCGAACAGGGGCAGGGAGATGCCTGCAACAAAGCCGGCATCGCCGCTGTCTTCGAAGCGACGGATACCGGCGGACAGGCCCAGGTCGGATTGACGCTGCGAGGCCGCGAGCCGGATCTCGGCGTCACGCAAACGGCTGGTGCTGGCGAATTTCAGGAAATCCGGATTGCGCTCCAGTGCCTGCGACAGGGCGGAAAACTCACCGACGGCAGGCACCTTGAACAGGTCGGCGCTGACCTGTTCGAAGTCTTTCCCGTCGATGACCGGGCGTGACGCTCCCCACATGGCTGCGAGCTGGATGCGCGCGGCATCGAGCTGGTGCGAGGCATGACGTTCGTCCAGTCGGGTGCGAGTCAGGGCGATGCGCGCGCGGTCATATTCCACGTGTGGAGACTTGGCGGCGTTGACGCGCTTTTCAGTGGCGGCTGCGGTCTTCTCGGCCAGCAGCACGGCTGTGTGCGCGAGGCTGGCCAGTTGCTGGCGCTCTGCCACACTGATGAATCGCCGCGTGGTTTCCGCCAGCACATCCAGCACGAGGATCTGCTGGTCCGTGTTCAGCACGCCCTGTTCCGCTTCCGCCGTGGTGACGCGGGCCGAGCGCTTGCCGCCCAGTTCCACGACCTGCGACAGGGCGAGTGTTCCTTCGGCGCGGCTGAGTCCGCGCATGTCGCCACTGCCTGCGAAGTTTTCCAGCTCGAAGGACAGCGTTGGCGCCGGGCGCAGGGCGGCCTGTTGCGCGCGCGCGGCCTGCGCTTTTTGCTGGAAGGTGAAAGCGTCCAGGTCCGCGTTGTGTTCCAGCGCCGCGGCAATGGCCTGGGGCAGGGTCAGGGGCTCCAGCGCCATCACTGGCGTTGCAAGGCCCAACAACAGCAGGCACGCGCAGCGCGCGCCGGCAAGATACCGATTCATGAAAATTCTCCCGAGAGTCAGCGGTGCTCGTGCTGACGTGATGCGCCACGGCCGGTCAAGGCTCAGGCAGCAGAAAACAAACGGCTAGCGGGAGTTCAGCAGGGCGGTCCGCGCAGCGGCGGACGCAGGAGATACAGCGGAGACTGTGGTGGTGGGATCACACGGCGCGTCACCAGCAGCGCCGGGCTTGCAAGAAGGGTCAGCAGCAGCGCAGCGGCCGCTACAAAGACCGGCAGATCCCAGCTGGCCTTGCCCAGCTTGGTCAGTGCTTCATCAATCACTGACAGGTTGACGTCATGATGCGGCGCGCTGGCACCGTCCTCGTCATGGTGGGAGCCATCATCGAGAAGATGCAGGCTTGCCGGAGGTTCGCTGCCATCAAAGCAGAGATGCAGATGCGCGCCGCCAACACGCAGGGTCAGCAACGCTATGAGAATCAGCGTCAGCAGCCAGGAGCGGTGGGCGGGGCGGTTTTGCACATGCCTAGTCTATCAGGCAGTGATTCCTTTCTGCGTGGAGAATGGCTCCCGACCGCTGTACGGCCTGTTTGGAGTTTCGTGCGGTGGGGTCAAACACTGGCCTGCGCCGGGCGACGCCTGTGAACGGATTGAGCGCGATGGCGTGGATTTGCAGGCGCTTGCCGTCGTCGCCGCTCAAACAATGTGCGGGTCAAACACGATCCGGTTTCGCCCAGAGGATTTGGCCTCGTACAGATGTTTGTCCGCAGCTTGATAAGCCTGGGACATGGTCGCCGTTGGCGACAACATGGCGGCGCCTACGCTGACGGTCACGATGCCGCCGTGGTTGTCTTCGTGATCAATCCCGAGGTCACAGACGCTATCCAGCAGGTCATTCAGACGGCTTTTCGCTCCTTCCAGCTTGCAGTCGTAGAGGAAGATGGCGAACTCCTCGCCGCCAAACCTGGCAACGATGTCGCCGGCGCGGCGAGAGAACTGGCTCAGGCACAGGCCGACTTCCATCAGCACGCCGTCACCATATTCATGGCCGTAGCGATCATTGATTTTCTTGAAATGATCGAGATCAACCAATGCCATCAGGCAGATCTTGTCGTATCGCCTGGCGCTGGCGAGATAGGTCTGCAGATGATTCAGGAACGCGAGGCGATTCGGCAGGCCGGTCAAGATATCCTGGGTGGCCGAGACTTCAAGCAAGCGATTCGCCGCCCAGCCACGGCGCACGCTGATCCTGAAAAACATGCTGCCCACAAGCGACAGGCTGACGAGAAGAACGGCGCCCAGCCATTCGCCAACGCCCAAGTGCGTTCTTGGGTCGGCACTCATGAGGTAGCTGCTGAAGAGAATGGCGAAGTACGCCACCAGCAGGCCAGATCTTTTCGGCAGCGACAGATTGATCATCGAATAGATGCTGACCACCGTCGACGCCGTCAGCATGGGCCCAAGATGAAGCCCGAGCGTGCTGGCATGCACACGTATCAATTCCAGGAATGCGAGCTGGATGCTGAAGGCAACGAGCAGGAAAAATTCCGCGGCCTCCGACGTCACCCATCGATATTGCGCCGCGCCGGCCAGCAGATGAACCGGGGCGACGACGGAAAGGCAAAGTACTGCAGCCAGCTTTTCTGATGCAGGCGGCAGGCCGAATACCCATCCGGCCCAGAGCGGCGCGGAGCCGTAGCAAATCACTGCAATCGCGCAGATCAAAACCCGGGGGAGGAGATTCGATGCGCGCTGTTCTTCGCGGAATTGGGTTTCCAGTGCCGGAGTGAAATAGATATGGCGTGAGCCGCCTTTGGCGACGCGCTCAAGGGCCTGGACGTCTTCAGCGGACAGCCGAATCGCCGGTTGTGATGCGCCGGCGTCTGCTTCGGCATTTTCCAAGCGCATCCGATCGACTAACCACTGACCGGTCGCAAATTGCCACGATGGCAATTCAGCCTGGTCCTGATCCAGCTCGCCCATCATCACTTCCCCCAAGAAGCATAAAAATGAGCTGATTGGCTTCAGCTTTTCTTATGGTTTTGCAGCCGAAGCGCGCCGTTGGCACAGATTTAAGAGGCAATGGCGGCTCGGATCAGGCCCATCGAGCTTATCGCAGATGGAAGGCTATTTGAATGACACGGCCTCTACCCCGGGTCGAGCCTCTGTTCAGGGCCGATTGCTGTGATTGGCCCGTCGACCCCGCTTGGGCGCGCGTTGACAGTGCAGTGCCAAAAGCCTCAAAATTCACATATGAACCACTATATTTCATATCTTGCGGGACGCCGCGGGTATGAATGCCGTGAGTCCCTTCATGTTTTGTCTCGGGTGTAATCGCAGCGTGAGTAATCCAACCGTCAGCCGCACCGCGGCAGTTTTTCTTGCGGCAATGGCCGTCACCCTGCTGCCGGCATGCAAGGGCAAGAGTGCTCCGGCCGCAGAAGCCAAACCGGTGCTGTCGGTTGAACTGGTTTCGCCGCTGCCGCAGGCCTGGCCGGATGAACTGACCGCCAGCGGAGAAGTGGCGCCGTGGCAGGAAGCGATCATTGGTGCGGAGGTAGGCGGGGTGCGCCTGGATGAAGTGCTGGTGGATGTCGGCGCTCATGTCCGCAAGGGACAGCTGTTGGCCCGCTATAGCGACGATGTGCTGCGGGCCAATCTGTTGCGTCAGGATGCTGCAGTGGCTGAAGCCGAGGCCAATCTGGCAAAGGCCGCAGCCGATGTCGTGCGCGCGGACAAGCTTGCCGAGACCAATGCGCTGTCTGCACAGGCGATCATGGCGTATCACACGCAGGAAAAGGTCTCAGGTGCGCTGCTGGCGTCAGCCAAGGCCCAGCAAAAGGTCCAAGCCGCGCAACTTCGCTATGCCCGCGTGGTGGCGCCCGATGACGGCGTGATTTCATCGCGCAGCGCAACCGTGGGCGCCGTCGGTTCGGTAGGTGGCGAGCTGTTTCGTCTCGTGCGCCAGAGCCGTCTTGAATGGCGTGCGCAGGTTTCTGCGGCGGCCATGGCTCGATTGAAACCGGGCATCACCGTCAACGTGATGGCGCTGGACGGTTCAAGAATCACTGGCAAGGTGCGGCAGGTGGCGCCGACGGTCGACGCCAACACGCGCAACGGTTTTGTCTACGTTGACCTGCCAGCGGGCAGCGGCTTGAGTGCCGGCATGTTTGTCACCGGTCGCTTTGAACTGGCCAATCGTGATGCGCTGACGGTCCCCGAGTCTGCCGTGGTGCTGCGCGATGGCAATCGCTACCTGATGAAGGTGGATACGCAGAATCGCGTGCATGAAGTGAAAGTGAACACCGGCCGCCGCGGAAACAACGCCATCGAGATCCTCGACAGTGTTGCTGCAACGGACCGCTTCATCAATTCCGGTGGCGCGTTCGTGGCCGATGGTGATCTGGTATCGGTCGTCGCTCCAGCAGGCAAGCCCGCACCGTGAATATTTCCACCTGGGCGATTCTGAAGCCCACTCCCTCGATCCTGCTTTTCATCATGCTGGGCATTGCCGGCATGGTCGGCTTCCATACGCTGGGCGTACAGAACATGCCCGACATGGAATTCCCTTCGGTGACCGTGACGCTGGCCATGCCTGGCGCCTCGCCGGTGCAACTTGAGGCCGAGGTAGCCCGCCCGGTCGAAGACTCCATCGCCAGCATCGGTGGCGTGCGCCATGTCACCACGACGATCAACGATGGCGTGGTCTCGATGGTGGTTGAACTGGCGTTTGAAAAAAACCTGCAGGAGGCCATGACCGACGTTCGCGATGCAGTGACGCGCATTCGTTCGACGCTGCCCACCGAGCTGCAGGAACCGGTCATCACGCGCGTCAACATTGCTGGCCTGCCGGTGCTGATGTACGCGGTCTCCTCGGACAATATGGACGAGCTGGATCTGTCCTGGTTCGTCGACGATGTCATCAGCAAATCCTTGCTGCATGTCAATGGCGTTTCGCAGGTGACGCGTCAGGGCGGGGTCTCGCGCGAAGTGCGTGTTGAGCTCGATCCCATACGCCTGCAATCGCTAGGCGTCACCGCCAGCCAGATCGGCAGGCAGCTGCGCAGCATGCAGCAGGAAGCGCCCAGCGGCCGTGGCGATCTCGGCGGCCTGCACCAGGCGGTTCGCACACTGGGCACGGTATCGAGCGCGGAAGATCTGGGGAACCTGTCTTTCCCTCTCGC
>Ga0116227_10009398_pt1 | contig 17762 bp, 21 predicted proteins | sample S1TSphgellanicum_FD_89693 | JGI IMG/M metagenome (GOLD analysis project Ga0116227, IMG submission 89693) | Host-associated microbial communities from peat moss isolated from Minnesota, USA - S1T2_Fb - Sphagnum magellanicum MG | ecosystem: Host-associated > Plants > Peat moss > Unclassified... | reverse complement strand
TTTTTCACTCCACAACCCTCCCCCCCCCCCCCCCCATTCTTTATTTTTTTTTTTTGCATTTTCGGGGTGATTTTGAAGGGAGTGTTTTTATCTGGGAAATGGGTGTTTTTTTTTTTGTTCTCTTGTTCTCTCTCTCTCTCTCTCTCTCTCTCTCTCTCGGGTTCGGAAGATCTTTCAGGATTTGGAGCTTTATTTAGTTTGTTAGTTTTGTTTTCAGAGAGCTTTGCAGGTGAAATTGGGATTTCCTTATGTGTGGCTCATTTTGTTTTTAATTTCTTGACATTTTGACATTAAGAGTCTGCTTCTAGACTTGAATCCGGCATCTTGGGGTACTTTGGAAGTTGAATCTCGTGAGTCGTCGTCGTCGTCCTCCTCCTCCTCCTCCTCTCGTGTCCTGATTTGTATTTTCGAGGAGTATGTGATTTCATTATGATATTTACAAGAGTTCCATTGTGGAATTTAGGTCGAAAAAATCCATAACCCTAAAACCTTAGAGTTTTGGGGAAGGGAGGCTGTGGAACAAAAGGCTTTCTATTCAATTTCTCGCTGAAGGCATCAATTTAGATGCGGAGTTTAGAAGTTTAGAAGTTTTTCTTTTAATTTACAGTTTTAGTGTCTGCATACCTCTTCTTTCAACAGAGATTATAAACTCAGATAGGAAATGTTTACCATCTGGAGCAATGTGCGTGAGTTCGGTTTTGCCAAGATGTCAAAAGGTTTTGGGTTACTCTGGAAATTTCAGGTTTTGGAGCTGGGTGGAAAATGATTGCACAGTTTGAAGGGTCGGCAAATGTATTTTCTGCCTCCAAGTCACATAATTTCTGTAAGTGCATCTCCCCTCAATGCGCTAGCCTAGGCACATTTCTGTAAGTCAAATCAAGTATGATCACCAGATTGCAAACAGAAATGCACATCTATATGCTTAGAGAAAGGTCTGTCTCCAGTTCCAATTCTTCAAATGGGTACCACCGTCTTGCTTATGAACATTCATCACTTGTGATAGAGATAGTTCTATCATTTTTTGATCTTGATGTTTTATGAGTTCTCTCTGTTCTCTTCTTGAATCAAGGGACAAGGTATATTTGTAATTGGGGGTTTAGTGGTCAGGTTTTGGAGCACAGGTAGATAGAAAACTGAGGCAGACATGCCAAGTGATGGCTGCTGGTCCCTCATATTCTGAAGCAGCAGGTGTGACAGAATCGGGAATGTTTAGCCAAAGTGATGATGATCTCAATTCCCGTGGATTTGAAATCCATATGTCAAGGGACGATATCAATCTTGACAAGCTCAACTCCCTCTTTGTAATGGTCAGTGCATATGTGTGTACTCAATGATTGTGACTCCAAATGTGTGAGTCAGTTGTCATCATCAGTCATCCCATGTCTAATGCCAGGAATCAGCCTTTTTCATTTGAATCAAATTATGCACATGAATGTTCTTGTGGATGCATAGGCACAGAAGTAATGTTTCTCTCAGGGGAAGGTTGAATGCAGTGCTTTGCTTGAAGGGATGTGCTTTGTATGATCACATTCAGGTTGGATTTCCACGACGTGAAAAGGGGAAGCTTTTACGAGCATTGGAGCATACAGTTTCATTGCTGTGGATACATGAGAAAAAGTCAGAAAGTATAATTGGGTTTGCCCGGGCGACAGGCGATAGTATCTTCAATGCCATTATATGGGATGTTGTGGTTGATCCTTCATACCAAGGGCTAGGTCTTGGTAAGGTTATGATGGAGCGGCTAATTGCTGATTTGGTTAAAAGGGGTATAAGCAACATTGCGTTATATGCAGAGCCAAATGTTGTTGGCTTTTACCAACCACTTGGATTCATCTCTGACCCTGATGGAATCCGAGCAATGGCATACTCAAGACGACGTAGATAGTAAGTAAGTAAACCTTAAATGCACGGTCACATTCTATTGCAAAATCATTTTGGGTACTAGTGGCAATGCTTGTGTTGGCCTTTCCCCTGAATAGGCCCTGATGACATTGCAAGTCCACAGAAATGCTTCAAATTTGTTATTCAGGTTTTAAAAATTGATAGAAAGTTGTGCAGAATTGCAATTCAATTGAATGTGCAGTGTACTCTTGGCAGAAAAAGAATGCTGTAAATTCATTTACGAAGTTGCAAATTGTGAGAAAAACGCTAATGGTATGCTATCAATTCTTTACAAACAATTCTCAAGTGATGGGGATTTCCATATGAACAATCTTCAGGATTTGCCATTTGCACATATAATAACAAATTATCCAAGAATGTTGCTCCCTCATGATCTGCCAATCTGTTGTGAATGTTGGCTAGCATGCAGATTCGGCTGGCTGGGGGACAGAATCAGCTGTTGAGGAAAACGGCAAGATTCTGCCCTATAATATTTTGCGTATTTAAATTGCAAAAAAGATGCCAACCTTGATTTTCATGTATTATGCAATGGGCGATTGGCTGCCCTGATATGCTGCCCTCGGTGACGCCTGGTATGGCACATCAGATGGCACATCAGATGGCACATCAGATGGCACATCAGATGGCACATCCAGCATACCTAGCAGGCCATTGTGAGCCTGTTCCATTACATTAAACATCTTTGGCAAAGAATTATGACATGCCATGGAATCACTCTGTGACCATTGGGTGAGAGCATCACAAGAACAACGTTCATGGGAACATCTTGGGGGATTGTGAAAACAAAACATGGGAACTCTTCTGGAATAGGTGTAATATTCTAGGTTGGAAGATTATATAATGTAATATTTTAGGTTGGAAGATTATACGATGTAATCTTCTAGTTCGGAATATTATACGATGTAATCTTCAAGTAGACTGGAATATTATATAATATAATCTTCTAGTAGACTGGAAGATTATGAAATATCATCTTCTTGTCTGGAAGATTATGGACTAGGTAACCGGTGAGAGGACACTAGCTATTTGGGATATAGTTGAGGTGTGAGAGTGTCGAGACCATATCCGGTAGCCAATGGCTCCGAGCAGATTACAAGCCATAATCAACGAGGAAGGCTAATCGAGCTAACAGTTATTTCCCATAACCAGCCCTCTTCACAGCCACAAAGCGCTCTTCATGGATGAAAAGTAGATTACAGGCTCTTTGTGGATGAAAAGTAGATTACGGGGCTCTTCATGGATGAAAAGTAGCCTTGGACGGGTATATGAATACCGGGCAACATGGATGGATCCCGTCCGACCCGGGGATTTCTATTTCAACTGTCATTGACGTGCCCCCCTCAGCTTCCGCCACGTGTCTCAAAAAGTGTAAAGTGCAAAACTGCTACATTATGTTGGAATCCCAATCAGAACAAGCTAGTTATAGGTCTGATACCTACGACTCCTAGGGACCTATTTAAGGTACAGTAGGAATGAATAGTAGGTAGGTACCTGGATGACTAAGTATTTCATTGAATTCATCGTACTAGACATTTTTTTTCAATCCATTATTATCATCCACTTCGACACTCAGATCTTCAAGTAGTTTCCGGTTTTTTCATCCCTTTTCCTCGTTTTTCATCCCTTTCCACACGACTTGACACTTGACCGTCTAATGGACGACGGGCACAAGACAAGACGCAAAGCCTTTGACCGTCGTTGCTGTTGACGGCGAATGGCAAATGAGAATTTGACCCCGGTTTTTTTTTTTTTTTCTTTAAAGCCAAAATAATAATAAGATGTAGAAAAAAAACGCCATTTTTCCTATGAAGATTTAGCCATAATCTGGCTATAAATCATATATGGAATTAAAAACTTATATTCATCCTTCAATATGTTTTGGCTACATACTTAAAACCAAATATACAAATCTGGCGATTGGTACTAAAATTTTCCCTCGCTTTGGGCTATTGAAAAACTTTAAAATCACTTGGTTTTCGATTTTCGATTTTTAATTTTGCTTTTTCTGGCGGAATATATCATCCATACGAGAAAATTTAACCAAATCTGGCTATACACCAAAAAATAAAATACAACTATCTAATAATCATGCTTCTTTATTTTTGGCTAAACACTCAAAACCAGATATAAAAATCTGGGAATTAATACTAATTTTGCCTCCTCACTTTGGCAATTCAAAAACTAAAAAATCACTCACTCAATTGTCGAATTTTTTAAATCAATTTTTTTTTGACAAAATCCATCACTCCCTGGGAAAAGATGTAACCAAATATGGCTCTAAACAAAATATAAAATATAAAAATTTAAGCATTCTTCTATATTTTTGCCTATAAACTAACAAACCAAATATAAGAATCTGGCGAGTTATAATAAAATTCGTCCTTCTCTCTGGCGATTACAAAACTCCAAAATCACTTTATTTTCGAATGTTTAATTTTTAATTTCACTTTTTGGCGAAATTTCGACAATAAAAAAAGATGCTAATTTGACCCCATTAGAGAGACAGAGAGAGAGAGACCTCAGACAGACCGTCGACTACTTGCGCCGTCCGTCGGTCCGAGAGAGAGAGACCTCAGACAGACCGTCGACTACTTGCGCAATCCGTCGGTCCGTCCGTAGGTCTGTCCTTCTTCGCCAATCAACGCAGTGTGTTGTGTGTGTCTCTGCGCGCGCGCGGAGCTGATTTCGTGCTCGTGCGCTTTGCTCTTGTTTGTGGCGCTCCTCTCTCCCTCTCTCTTTCTCTCTCTTGCAAACTGAGTAGAATCGGCCTCTTCATTGCTTGCTATTTATTGCAGGAGTGATTTGGAGATCGAGTCTGAGGATTTTTTTTGTTATTTTTTTTTTTTCCTGGGCGTTTTTTGAATCGTTCGAAAGGACGTAGGAGAGAGACTGAGTGAGAGAGGAAGAGAGGAGGCGGGGCAGAAAAAGACACAAGGAGATGGCGCAAGTGAAGGTGGCGTCTCGATCGGAAGAGACAAAGGTGTCAGTATCAGTGTGGAGTACCGTGAAGCCGTTTCTGAACGGTGGTTTGTCAGGCATGGGTGCAACTTGTGTCATTCAGCCCGTGGACATGATCAAGGTATTAAGCTTGAAGCTTGCTTTCAATATCATCGTTGATGCATAGTAGAGACTTTGAGAGGGAAGAAGAAGTAGTCAACCTCGAGTAGGTCCGTTTCTGTTTGATGGCCTGCTGCTGCTGCTTCTTCCGGTTTTTGAAAGATCTTGGATGCGGTTTTTTTTTTCCTCGTGACATCAACGATGTAGAGGATTATTGCAACTACACACACACACACACTGGTTGTCGATGGTCTTGTAATAATCCCGACGAGAAATTCATCGGTGATCGCTTTCGTGATCCCTTCTATTTTCCCCCAATCCCTCAACCTGTTGGATCCGCCTATCTTGTTTGAGACATTGGTGAAGAGACAGTCCTATTATCATGTGCAGAGGACTGTTAAGGAGGAACTGAGGAGCAAATGACATGTAGTTGAGGGGGTATATGCTGGCGCAGGTGCGCATCCAACTAGGGCAAGGGAGTGCTATGGACGTAACGCGCCAGGTTATCAAGAATGAGGGCGTTGGCGGACTGTACAAGGTCAAATTCTTCAACATCCCTTGTGCTCCCATCCTATCTAGCAAACAGAACATATGTGATTATGCCTGTCTGTCTGTCTTTGTGTGTATGTTGAAGTTTGTGGCTTCTGTTCCAAGCCCAACAGTTTTGGTTTGTAATCATCAGGTTTAGTAGCTCTCATGTCTCACCTTGCATCTTTAGATTGCAACTGTGTGCTGCAACATGGATGCTGAAGGAAGTGACTTGTTTGTTTGAAATGTAGTTGTCATGCTTCCTCCATCCTTACAGGAGTTTTGTAATAGATCGCAAAGATTGCAGTGTAGCAGTTTGCTGTATAGTCTTTGTTCTTTCAATTCTGGCTGGGGTGCTATACTGATCCTGTGATGGTATTTGAAATGCAGGGTTTGTCTGCAGGCTTGTTGCGGCAAGCCACATACACCACTGCCCGTCTTGGAACCTTCAGGTTTGGAAAGTCACCATCAATCTCCTCTGTCTGCATCATGCTATTCTGAAAACTAGGCTGTCAAAATTGTGGATTCTGGCTTGGCTCCTGCAAATCACATATTTGTTGTTTCACCCTGGTTCCTAATCAGCCCTTGGATTCTAACCTCATCAAGCTTGGGACAATTGAGCTGCCTGCACACAAAGTGGGTGCTTGGTAGAGCTTGACTTTGAGAATTCTATTGAGCATGAGGAAGGCTTCTCAGCCAAATGGATGTAATTTTTGGGCTGGCAGGCTGTTGACAAGCAAGGCTGTGGAACTCAATGATGGAAAGCCTTTGCCTCTGTACCAGAAGGCTGTATGTGGACTAACAGCTGGTGCAATTGGTGCCTCTGTGGGAAGCCCTGCTGACCTTGCTCTCATCCGAATGCAAGCGGATGCCACACTTCCAGAAGCTCAGCGTCGCCATTACAAAAATGCCTTCCATGCCCTCTCAAGAATTACCAAGGATGAGGGAGTGCTTGCACTCTGGAAGGGTGCAGGGCCTACAGTGGTGCGAGCTATGGCACTCAACATGGGCATGCTTGCTTCATATGACCAGAGTGTGGAGTTCTTCAGGGATTCTTTGAGCTTTGGAGAGATTCCTACTGTCATTGGTATGTGGAATGTTCTGTCATCAGAAGAGGGCTTGTGTTGCAGGGTTGGTACAGTCTGCTTTATGTAATTGAGAGAGACCAGTCAAGAAACAGCCTGGTGCATTCTGGTGGTGAGGATTTGGAATGTGGTACTGATCATTCTTTGGATTTTATGGACAGGAGCAAGTGCTGTGTCTGGATTTTTTGCATCAGCCTGTAGTCTCCCATTTGACTATGTAAAGACCCAGATCCAGAAGATGCAGCCAGGCCCTGATGGCAAGTTCCCTTACACAGGATCTTTAGACTGTGCCATGCAAACACTGAAGACTGGAGGTCCTCTGAAGTTCTACTCAGGGTTTGGCACTTACTGTGTCCGTATTGCTCCCCATGTCATGGTAGTTTTTTCTTCCCTGCTTCTAGTAGTACCTGCCTGGCAAATAAACAACTGTTTGTTCTTTTTCAAGTTTGATTTGTGGCTCTGTTCCAATCTGTGGCATGGGTCTAGTATGATACAGTTCTGATAAGCAAATGTGGGAATTAAGTAGAGCATGAGCTGCTCATTTTCAATGCTGGTTGGTTTTGTCACTGACCTGAGTGTATTTCTTTCTGTGCATTGCTGGCATGCAGATGACATGGATACTTTTAAACCAGATTCAAAAGCTTGAGAAGAAGATTGGGCTGTAAGTTTGGATTCAGATATGAAACCATCAAGAAGAAATTATTATCCTCTCTAGCCACTTTTTTGGGTTGATCTATTACTAGCAAACTGAATGGGAGCCCCCTGGCTTCATGCTATTGTTAGCTCCATGGTTAGCTCCATAGAGTGGCAGCTTGCCACTTCATTCAGTAGCAATTGAGATGGATGATTTTTACATCCAAGCTGTTGCTCACATCCACAATTGCTGGATTGTGATGCTAAGTTGCATTTTAGAGTATATCAGATTCTTGCTATTTTTAACCACATGCTGAATTAAGTGAACAAAGTGTGTCATGATTCTTTACATCCAGTTGGATGGCAATAATACTGAGACTGCTGACTTTTTCCTATTTTCTATGTCAAAATTTAAGCATGACCCACTGGGCACTTTTTCCTCTGTGAGGCAAGAAGCCTTTGGGTGTCATTCTTGCAGAAAAGATGTTCTATAGACCATCACTTGTCATGGACAATCACAGGTCAGCTTTTATACTAATGAAGTGGAGAGGACCTTGAATACAGGACTGAGAACACCAGGAGGTGAATCACTGACTACATGCCTTCTTGCCATCTCTCACATGGTTTTGACATCAATAAGGTTATTGCAATTACATGAATGACTTACCACTAAATGTATAGTCTTTTCCTAGTGGGTTGGAAGCAAATCTATGTTGTCCATTGCAGCCTATACTGTACTATTACATCAGACCAATGTTTTGGATAGTAACAGGCTGATCAAATACCAATACCAGGCTGGTATGAAAATTTTAGAAACGATCCAATACCAATATCAGGCTGGTATGAAAATTTTCAAAAGATTCAATACTAGTATCAGCTAGTACATTCAAAAGTTGATACCTGCCCAACACTGGTTGAAAGTTGAACCATGTTACAATGGTAGTCAGAAACTGTAGCAGTATACAACTAGATTGTGCTGGATGTGGATGCTGTTTCCACTCCTGATGTCAAATCATTTCCATGAACGACATCGGGAGAGGAAACTAGGGTAGAAGTTTGTGCTGGATGTGGATGCAGATTCATGGACTAATTTGGAGAAGGTGGGATCTTGGACCAATTGGATCACAATGCAAGCTACCTGGAGATTTACGAACACATAAAAAGAGTAGTGGAAGGCCCTTTAGATTAAACTATTGAAGAATCTGGTGGGAGTGATAGCTTGCGATATCTTTGGCTCCCATCCCACTATCTCAATTGTTCATGCTAAGGTTTGTAAACCTCATGTTGCAGTTGAAGGAATTGTGGTTTACATGGGCATTAAAAATTTCAAAAGCTCTGTGCTTGATGAGCATGCATATGCTAATCAGAAATCAAGTTCTTCTTCTTAATCTTTCCATTTCTAGAACTTGATATGCGCATAGAATGTATGTTTTTGGGATTCTCTCTTGTTGGCTTTGTGTGGGTTCCAACATGAATGACTAGTGTGAAGTCATCCTGGTCACATTGATTGAATGTTAAGGGGGCAAAGTCTATGAGTGTGTTTTGACAGGTGTAGAGGTGTGGTAGAATGGCAATGTGAATTGTTCAAACTGTGCGTGCGAATTGGAGTTGTTTGCCTCCAGTGTTGGTAAGCAGATGGTGTGGAGGGCAACAGACATATTAAGTGAGTGCTACTTGTAGTTTAGGAGACACTAAGGAGTGTTTAGAGCTAGATCACCAATAAGGTTTGCTCCTTAACAATTGATACCTGTGATACACAAAGATACAATGCTTGCCAAAAGTGCAAATTACTTGTATCTTGTGCAAAATCAGAACTCAAATTCACATAGATTCAAAGGTCGGTACTTCATCCAAAGTATTCTGTATATACCATTCTATTGCTAAAACGTTCTTCAAATCTAATTACATTCTTAATCCTAATTATGTTCAAAACCTACTGGACCCAAAGTTGCCTTGACCAATTGTTGTAAGGTATAGTAGTAGTGTGTGCAAGATTACATGTTTTGATTGAAGAAATTTGCTTTAATTCCCGAACAATGGGTTAGACGTGTGTGCAAGATTCCATGTTTTGAAGAATTTTGCTTTAATTCCAAAACAATGGTTTAGTGCACACTGTGCTTTTGTACCTGAATCAAGAACAAGGACTTTGTCACTGTATGTATGCAGTGTGCTATGCTGATCACAGTGCATGATGCAAACTCTTCTTGTATTGTTCTTAGAATTAGAGCATCTGTTTGGGCATCCACTGATGCAGTAGCTTCATCAAGCACCAAAATCTTAGTGTCCTTCAGAAGTGCACGCCCCAAACAAAATAATTGTCTTTGTCCCACGCTCCAATTCTCTCCATTCTCCAACACTTGAAACCACCACCACCATAATAAAAAGACGAATTGTGACTTATTTGCATTTGGGGAGCATAGTGTTACTTACTTACAGTGATCATGCAAGATGGGATCATCAAAGAACAAGTTGAGAACCAAACTACTTTTAGAGATCTGAGGACCCGACCTCAAAGATATGGAGGGAGTTCATGCCCCTCATTCAAGTGCATAATAGAAAGCTTTGGCTTGAGAACTGTTGACATTTCATAACTTCAAGAAGTTAAACTCAGAAAAAGATACATTCCAAACTATTGCATCATCTCTCTTATTTGATTCGTGCATAGGGGAAACATGATATTTTAGTGATAGAAAAAACAAATCACAAAAGCTTGTTGTTTACCTGGAGATTCGAGCTTTGCTTTCAATTGTTGGACAATGCTAACAAGCTGACATTTTCGTAATGCCTGCGCAAAGTCACACATTTCTTTGAGCAATTTTCTAAAGAGAAAAGAACATATGCAAAGCTCCACAGTTTTCTGAAAAAACCAAACCCAAAAGCAACAAAAATTAATACTTGGTAATTGTTGGGTAGATGATATGCGATACCGAGGAGAAAATCACCAAGTTCCTCATGCCATGCCATAATAGAAAGAAATCTATTTACCTCCCAAATTTCTTGGTCAGAATATGATCCCATTGGATCAAGGTTGCTTCTAATTGTGCCATTGAATAAGGTAGGATCTTGAGGAATGATGCTTAATTGGCACATAAGTCTGAGAGCCCTAGAGTTCCAATATTGATGCTGTCTATTAAAATGCAGCCATCTGCTGCTTCCACAAGCCTAAATAATGCCAATGCAAGTGTTGATTTTCCACTGCCCGTTCTTCCAAAACACCCACTTTGTGGCCTCCGTTGATTGTTATAGTTATACCCTTCAATACCAATGGTGTGTTTCTCGATACTGCATCTGCATCAAACTCCCCCTCCCTCAACACAAAAATCTCCTCTAATTTCAAACTGCATTTTGTGCATTGGATGTAGAGAAACAATTTTCAAAACCCACCATTTCTTGTTAATCTAGTAGTATGATTCTTGGAGCAAAAATTGTCTTTGGAAATCCTTGGAACTATCTTATGAGTGCACCCTGATGGAGCTCTCTTATTTCTAATCACATAAATGGATGAGATTGAAAGATCTGACCTTCAAGTCTTTAAATTCAATGGTGCCTTGAGAAGGCCGAGATTTCGGTGGTTGTGAATTTTCAACAACTAAAGGTGCTTCAGATTCTAGCTCTGTGTATTGGCTGATCCTCTCCACTGACACCATACTCTTCTCCAGTTGGCATATCAACATTACAAAGTTGAAAAAAGTCGCGTTGAAGAATAACACATAAGATAAGTAAAGCCCCACTAGCTCTGTGCATTATGCCACACATCAATTTGCACAAATTTGTCATGCAAACTAGTACATTTGGAGCATTAATAACATAGGTGAAACTACTTACTTCAACTTCATATTTTGATAGATCAAGCATTTCAATAAGGAGTATGCCCACACTAGTAGGCATTTGTCCACTTGATGAAAAGCCTACCAAATGTGAGCAATTGCAACATTTAGAATTGCATGTGAAATTATAGAATGCAATGCAAAGCAAGAAAGATAGAAACTTCAAGAATAAGGACCAAACCAGGTTGAATGAGGTTTGATGGAAGAAACACGAGTACACTTGCTGCTATGCACAAAATTAAAGTGCCAATAGATTCAAGCCGAAAAAGCCAATTGTTACGAAAGTCCATTTTGAGGTTTTGATCCACATGTTCTAAATTCACATGAACAAATCACTCTTGTTGGCCAAAGCATTGAATGCTCATAGATCCTACTATTGCTTCTGAAAAATGTTGGATGATAGGAGCCTTAGTGATAGCATCCATTCGTGTCAATTCTCTTGATGTTGATATTTAATATACCTATGTAACATCACCATATGAGCATTAAAAGCCCTTACTTTCACGTGAAGTGCTTGAAGAAAATTCTTAGCATATGTGGATGGCAACTCATACATGAAAATTTCCCTCCTAGAAGGGAGGAGGGCTATTACACACAATCCTCAAAAGTGAGAGGGATCTTACACCTACTTACACTATATCCCTCCACTCGTGAATAAGTGTAGGTGTAAGTTCCCTCCCACTCTTGAGGAGCAAGTGTAAGTGTAAGAACCATTTGATCTCTCCTTTTGCCTCATGATCATTACCTATGTGTGTTTAGGTTCATGGTGTGCTTTGTCTTGTGCTTTACAATGGGTAAAGCCCATGCATGGGTGGAGTCATTCCCAAAATTCAAGCTCAAGCTTAGCCACCACTTTTTCCCATGCCCCTTATTTGGGTATGCCCCCACCCTATGGTTTTTCCCTACACATAAAAATAAGTTTCATCTTCAAAGGAGATTGATTGATTGATTATGAGTTGTTCTTAGCAAGTCTAGATTCAAAAATAAATAAATGCACATGCATCGATTGTTTTGATATAGATTGATAATTGCCTTGGTAAAAAATAATGCTAATTTTTTGCTTACTTGGTAAGAGTAGTAAATCCAAGATAAAAGGAATGATGATGATAATGAGTTGCCATGTGATTCTCACCATTACAGCAAGAATGCCTATTGTTGCTATTGCAAGAACTAACGCACCCCCAAAAAGAACTGGCACTATTGTGTCCATTTGTGTTTGGTTTGTTGAAGCTTGATACCACACAACATCAAAATCATTTAAAATTTCCTAGTTTCTTGTATGAAGTACAACCATAAATATATGTACCCAATTTCTCATCTTTGCATAAGTACAAAAGCAACACACATCAATTTATAGATGTCTCAAATCACCAATTATTGATCAATTAACAATAATGTCTTTTCATCAATTGGTAACAAGAGAACTTACACAACTTAGAATTCTTCTAGTTTGTGTAGTGTCAAAGAAAGACATCGTTGCTCGAAAAGTTCCATGAAACATTTTTTTGTAGAAGGTATGTGTTATTGTTAACCCAATGAATGCACCTAGTATTGATCAGATAAACACACGTGCAACACACCCAAAAGCTAGCAATGCATATACTTTAATAAATTGTTTTGCTTGGAATGTCTCTTCTTGGCTAGTTGGTACATGCAATCCAATAATCACTTGCAATTTGAAATGCTTGCCACACTAGTTGTATTAGGATCAGAATTACAACAAGGGCACCACTAAAGGTAGTTGTCAAGTATACCCAATAAACAACATGACTAATATGTCCTATTGTGTTTTCTTCATTCCCTATAATTGCAGCATATGTTGAGTCTCCTTCTTGGTTGCTTATGAACTTGACATAAGACCCATTGATTTGTGATGGCTATTATAGAACCAATTTTGTAATCTTGGGTCTTGATATATAGGAGAAGAAGACGGGGTCTTAAGGTGTTGAAAATATGAAGTTGACTCACAACTCAATGAAAGGTTTGAAAAAGAGGTTGAGAATTCATTATGACTTTCTTGAATTGAAGCATGTTGTGGATCTTCCCATAAATCTTCATTAGTGTTCATCTTTTGTAATGCATCACTATGTGCCTTCACCAAATCCTTAAAATCCAAGCCTACTGTTGAAAGCTCTTTGTATGTCCTAGATTGTCCTATAGTGCCATCTCGCATCACTTGACATTTTGAGATAAACCACTTGAGACATTTTTTAGATTTTTTTAATTGCATAATATAAGTTCATCATTTCACTAGTCTTTCAACAATAGGAGACTCATTACATTCGTGGCATAAACTATATTGCTAGAAGATTTGTTGGGCCAAACAACAAAACTAACTTTAGACAAATTATTTGCATAAAGGAACTAAAAGCAAACCTCTAAAAAATACACCCAAAAAACTCAATGAACTCATCCACATCCTTGCTAACATGATAAAGGTGTAGCAAAATAGGACTAGAACTAAATTTTTGACCTACCAAAATCAAGTTTATTGTGTGAAAGAACTCAATTTGGTGGGTATCATTGTTTTACTCGTCAATGGTTTAATCACACTCTCCTACAAAGTAATAATATTTCAACAAATCCATGATTGAGTTCACGAAGGTTGTGTGTAAATACTAAAGAACATAAAAACATGAAGCTTAATAATCTTTGAAGAGAATTAGAAACTAGTTAGTTGGTCCCTATGTTTTAGATTTGATTCCACCATCAAAAGTGCTTAGTTTTTAAAACAAAATATTTACAAATACAGAATGCATGAAAAGATTTGTATACTTGGAAAACATGGGATCTTGTGTGTGCATCAACAGTACTAAATATGTCATCAAGGAGATAAATATCAAAGTCTTGGTACATAGCTTGGGATGAATACGTTGCTTTTGGACACCACTTAGATTGATACCTCATTCCCCTCTTTCAGTCTGGTCCCCAAACTCTAGGTGGGCTAAGTCTACTTGCAAAGTGCATAATTGCAAGATATCATGATATTTGGCTTGATCCATTGGCAACCCAAAAAGAATATTTTCTTCAATAGTGCCATTTTGTATCCAAGGCAGTTGTGGTACATAGGTTATTCTCCCTTTTAATTCCACCTGCATATGCCTATGCTTGAATGTTATTAAGATCATATAACATAATGCAACTTTGATTAAACAAGGTTTTTTGTAAGAAATAGTTCAACAAATACATGACCATATCTCTATGGTGTTATTAAAACATTCAAAATCATAAAGCATCTCAATTAGACTACAAATATTTTTTGGTAAATCTATTCATAGTTAAAAGACATAGAGTGTCTAGGAATACATCATTCATTTCCAAAAGTGTTTGTTATAGTGAATGTTGTCAAGAAAGCAAATTAGGTATTTCTAATGAATACCCAATTATGAGACTAGCTTGTTTCTTGATGCCAACATTTCATATTTACTATTGCTCTACTAAGTAGCAATCATGAAGGAACATGATAGGAATGAATTCATGTGACTTATAATACAATCATTTTTGTATACCACAAATTTGTCTCTTGAAGTAATTGTTTTTCCCACATGATCTAGCATTTAGAACTAACAAAAATGGACTATGGGAGTGAAATCACGGTTGTGAATTAATTCATGTGATTTTTAAGGTGAGAAAAATACCATGCCAATCAATTTGGGTATTTTTCCAAGTAAAGAAGCAGTCAATGATGACTTTCCCACACCCACTTTCCCAACCACAATGACAAGAGAACCTTTAGAAACCACAATATTAATGTTGCTAAGAGTAGGTTTTCTTTCTTTGAATCCCACTTGAATGATGCACATTCCACTTTCACAACAAGACTTTGAGAATCAAGTGGAATTTTCATGACTGCATCCTCCTCTAGCTCCTTGCTCCATAAATATTTGTCTAACCTCTCCAAATGACACCAATGTCTGCAACAAACACATTTGTAAACGTTCATACATATTGGTGCAAAAACAAGCTTGCGTTCAAATGGCAGGTGATTTGTTTGATGCACTAGAATAATCATGATTTTAAAGTGTGTTTTTTCAATTAGTTGTTGTGGCAACAATAATACTTGAGACGTTGCAATGAGAGCTTGAGGGAAAATGCGCATTGGTTTTTGCATAGTCTAAACAATAGCTATGGTGGTAAATGTCATTCCTAGAGCAAGAGGCACACCTAAGTAGACACAAGTAGAAAATATGGCCACACATGCTAATAATGGGGTTAACCAAAGTGCAAATATGTTGATTGATGTTGAATACATGTACTTGATAAGCCAAAAATATTCAATTGTGCGAGCTTCTTCAACTACTTTCAAAAAGATTTGTTCCCATCCTTGCAATTTGATTACCTATAAAACCATAGCACCACATGAATGCAAACCAACCCAAGCAAGGATTATTTCTTATGGCTCTTGCAACAGTTCATGTAGTATTGTAAAATTGAAGAATCATCATCATCACCATAGCTAGATGTTCATGTTTTGATGAAAATTTCTTTGCAAAGAAAATTGCAATTACAAAATCATATCATCATCATCATAACTAGCTAGGCAAGACATTCATGTTCCAACACAACATTGTTAAGAAAATGCAAATCAATCAAGAAGTGTTAGTTTGTTGGAATGGTTTCAAAAATATCCCAAGAAAAAGATAAAACAACATTTTTCTCCTACCTTTATGTTGGTGAGAGATTCATTGAAGGCTTTCATGCGACAATCTCTACCATGCATTATGCGCTCTTGGTACTTCTTTTGCAACTTAGTGATGATGAGAATGATGGAAGTAGTGCATGACAATGCAAAAAGCCCTACTAGACTTGCCTTCCCCACCACTTTGGCTAGAATTACAATGGCAACTCTAGTTTGTAATGGTACTACCCACAATGTGTGCAAATGAAACATCAAGTCGGACATCTATTGCACATCCACTGACATGTTATTCACAATTTGGCCCATTCCATGACATTGCCTTGATTCACTTGACAATTAAAGTCCCTTTCCATATATTGTGGTAATAAGTGTTAATCGTATTTGCATTCCAAGCTTTTGGCAATTGAAATTATATTGGTGTGTGAATATAACTTCAATTCCCTTCCCTATTGCCAACATACTAATGAGGACAAAGCCATAATAAGTTCGTAGCCAAGGCAATTTTGGGCCAATTGAGTTCGCTTCACTACAAAAATCCACAAAGCTTTGGATAAGCAATGGACCCACAAATGTTACACCCACTTTCACCATTGTCAAGAGGCCAGTGTATGGCAATAGGCCACCAAAAGCAACTCCAAAAAGTGCGCAAGGTTGCATGAGTTGGAGGTCCTTGATCATTAATTTCTTTGGGCCAATGTGAAGCAAAGATAGATTGGAGCTACATGGCTTGATGTTGTGGGGCCAACTCTGGCACATCTTCTTTATGTAATGGTTTAGTGGAACCCAATTTTATGAATGGGTTCAACCATGAAAATGTTGTCTGGCAAGACTCCAACTCTACTGCATGGTGTTGTTGAAGGGGGATCTTGCAACAATGAAAGTCCTTTTCGTGGGCTCAACAATGTTTGTATCAACTTCACTTGTTGTGAATCCATCATGACCTACTCCTATAGAGCCCATCCATCACAAAAGAAACACATCAAAACCCCCCAAAAAACCTCAAAACCAATCTTGAGAACATTATGTGGAGGCAAGCAAGCTTGTTGAGAACATAGTCAATTTCCACGAGAACAATTTACATTCATAAGAAAAAAAAGTTGACAACATAAAACTAAACACAAAATCACAACAACAAAATTCTAGTTACTAGTTGTCCATTGGAGGATTCAAAAAACTCCTTTAATATAAAGAATCCACTTGACACCAAAACAAAATGATGATCACAAAGTCCTCCTCCTCCTCTTCACAAGAACAATCATTGCATAAAAAAAAGACACCATTATGATGCAAAAGCAAGTCTTCAAACAACAAAAGCAACACTAAATCAAAAACCAAGATTGAAGATGCAATTCACAAACTTGCTCCTCCTAATGAATTCACATCATCATCATCATCATCATCATCACACAACATATGTGCATGCAGTAAAAACTGTTATAAAGATTAGCCCCAAGAACCAAGATGGATCCGAATTAACTTAAAAAGGAATTTTTATTGTGGGCTTGAAAAGCATTCTTGGGCACCAACAACAATGGAAGGAGCTCAACAACAACAACCCACAACCCACAACCCACATCAACACATCATGACCCATTTCCAAAACCACCTTCTATTCCTCCTCTTCTAAAGCCCCCTTCTTCTTCCTCCTCCTCCTCCTCCTCCTCCCCCTCCTTGTGCTTTTCTTCTTCACATGACTTGTGCAACAAAAACACCAAAAGTAACACTCTAATCTTGTCTTCTACGAGGGAAGTGACAAGCAAAGAATCTTCTACATCTTGGTCTTCCCAATTTGTGTTTGGAAAGGCTCTCAAATTGTTCCCCAAAATAGCACCACCACACTTACTTGTAAATAATCAATAGTGTCACAAACTTGTATCTAGAATCAAATTAATAATAAGGATGAAAATAAGGTTCTTATAATAAACCCTTATTTTCATGGGTACCTATCTAGAGATACCAATGACTTTTTTGGAGAAAAAAAAACTTGAAGAAATGTGTTTTTTTCCCAACAAAAAAATTGCCACTTTTGTGGGGGGGGGGGGGGGGGGGGAAAAAAATGAAAAAAAAAAAAAAAACGTTAGTATGACACAT
>Ga0116227_10009397_pt1 | contig 17764 bp, 14 predicted proteins | sample S1TSphgellanicum_FD_89693 | JGI IMG/M metagenome (GOLD analysis project Ga0116227, IMG submission 89693) | Host-associated microbial communities from peat moss isolated from Minnesota, USA - S1T2_Fb - Sphagnum magellanicum MG | ecosystem: Host-associated > Plants > Peat moss > Unclassified... | reverse complement strand
CGAACACATCGACATGGCGCTGTTCGACGTGATGGTCGGCGTGCTGGGCAACCAGGCGCTCAATTATCTGGTGTCCGGGATCAGCCCGACACGTATGGGCAACGCGCACCCCAATGTGGCGCCCTATGCGGTCTATCCCACGGCCGATGGCTGGTTCATCCTGGCAGTGGGCAACGATCGCCAGTTCGGCAAATTCTGTGACGTGACCGGTTGTCCCGAACTGGCCGCCGATCCGCGCTTTATCGGCAATGTCGCCCGGCTGGACAATCGCGCGGCACTGGAAGACGCAATCCGTGCCGTCACGCGGCGTTATCGGCGCGATGACCTGCTGGCGCAACTGGCCGAAGCGGGTGTGCCCGCCGGGCCGATCAACACCGTTGCCGACGCCTTTGCCGACCCGCAGATCGTTGCGCGCGGCATGCAACTGGCCTTGCACGCCGATGACGGCACGCCGATACCGGGCGTGCGCACGCCGATCCGCTTTGCCGGGCTGGATCTGGCGACCGACCATGCTTCGCCGCGCAAAGGACAGCACGGGGGCTGATTTTCCCTAGCGAGTGAGGCTTGCACCCTTTTTGGCGGGCGGCCAAAAATGTCTATACATAATCTGGGGCCCATGGCAGATTTCTTCGCGCAAGCGGCGTTGGAGGCGCGTGGTGGGTCAGGCCGGGATTGGGGATAGCGTCGTGCGCGCCGCTTTGCTTGTCGCGGCGCGCTGGGCGAATGGCGGCGGGGTCACGCGAGTCATTGCCGATCGGCCGCAATTCCGCCTGAGCCTGGCGACGATTGCCGAGGCGGGGCCGTTTTCGGTGTTGCCGGGTCTCGTCCGCCATTTTGCGCTGGTGTCGGGGCGAGTCGATCTGTCCGGGCCTGCGGCGTGCTTTCCGGCCATGCTCGATGCGATGTCGCCGCCGGTGACGTTTCCCGGCGACAGCCCGGTATACGCCTCGCCGTGCAGCGGGCCTGCGCTTGCACTGAACCTGATGGTGTCGGCAGATGCGCCCCCGCTGCGGCTGGAACGCCATGACGGAGGTGTGCTGGATGATGCGGTTGCGGTGTTTGCCTGCGATGCGTTTGTAGTCGGCACGATTGCGCTGGAACCGTACGACACGCTGTTTCCGGATGGCCCGGTGCGCCTGTCGGGTCGGGCGCTGGTGGTGCGGTGATCCGGGCGTTCGGCCTTGCGCTGTTGCTGCTGCTTGGGGCGTGCCATGGCGTTGCGCGGCACGACGACGAACTGGTGATCGGCACAGAGGGGGCCTATCCGCCATGGAATTTCACGCGTGCCGATGGCAGTCTGGCGGGGTTTGAGCCCGATTACATGCGCGTGCTCTGTGCGCGGTTGCATCGCCGCTGCCGCATGGTGGCAATGGATTGGGACGGGATGATCGGCGCGTTGCAGACGGGCAAGATCGACCTGATCGCCGATGCGGTGCAGATCACCCCCGAACGCGCCGCGGTGCTGGCGTTTGGCCGCCCCTATGCGCTGACCACCGGGGTTATCGCCACGTTGCGCGGGGGCACGCTGGCGGGGCTGCCCGATCGCGGCGCGACGATGGATATCGACCGGCAGGGGCCGGCGCTGAATGCGATGACCGGTCGGTTGCGCGCGGGGTTGGCCGGCAAAGTGATCGGGGTCGAACTGTCGGGGGCATTCGACAATTTCCTCAACCAGACTTTCGTCGGGCAGGCCGGGCCGGGGGTGTCGATCCGGTATTATCACACGATGGGCGAACGCGACCTCGATCTGATCAACGGCCGGATCGACGGTACGCTGGAGGACGAATCCTACATCCGTCCGTTGCTTGCCACCGGCGACGGCGCCGCGCTGGTCATGGCCGGGCCGCGGATGATCGGCGGGTCGATCGGACGGGGCGAGGCGCTGGCGTTTCGCACCGGTGACACCGCGCTGCGGGGCGCATTCGACCGCGTGATCGGGGAAACGCTGGCCGACGGCACGGTGCGGCGATTGGGGCTGAAATGGTTCCGCATGGATGCCTCTCCCAAAGCGGGGGCGCATTGATGGGCGACGTTCTCGTCCTGCTTGGCTTTGGCGCCGATGGCTGGGGTTGGGCGCTGGTGTCGGGCGCGGGGCTGACGTTGGCGGTGGCGCTGGCGGCCATGGCGATCGGTACGGTGCTGGGCGCCGGCCTGACGGCGGCACAGGCCTCGCGCTGGCGCTGGCTGGCAAGGTCGGCCGCAATCTATGGGCTGATCCTGCGCGGGGTGCCCGAATTGCTGGTGGTGCTGTTGCTGTATTTCGGTGCGCCGGGCCTGTTGGCGGGGATCGCCGGGCTGTTCGGCCTGCCCGCGCCGGGATCGCCCCCCGCTTTCCTGACCGGCAGCCTGGCGATCGGGCTGGTGTCGGCCGCCTATCAGGCCGAAGTGTTTCGCGGCGGGTTGCTCGCCATGCCGCGCGGTCAGGTCGAGGCGGCGATCGCGGCGGGCATGGGGCCGTTCACCCGCTTTCGCCGGGTGATCGCCCCGCAAGTGCTGCACCGTGTCCTGCCGCCGCTGGGCAATATCTGGCAATTCAACCTCAAGGATTCGGCGCTGGTGTCGATCACCGGCCTGGCCGAACTGATGCGGGTCAGTCTGGTCGCGGCGGGATCGACGCGGCGGCCGTTCCTGTTCTTTGCGGCGGCGATGGTGCTGTATCTGGTCCTGACCAGCGCCAGTTCGGTCCTGTTGCGCCGGCTGGAGCGGCGCGGCACCCGCTGGGCGGGCGGGCGATGAACGACGAACCGGCCTTTCTCGCCAGCACGGCACTGGCGATCCTGCGCGCTTTGCCGGTGACGGTGCTGCTGTCCATCGCGGGCGCGCTGGGCGCGAGCCTGGTCGCCGGCGTGCTGGTCGTCGCACAAACGACGCGGCTGTTTCGCCCGCTGGCGCGGCTGTGGATCTTCGTGTTTCGCGGCACGCCGCTGTTGTTGCAGATTTTCATGGTCTATTACGGCATTGCCGCGCTTTCGCCGGTGCGCCACGGGCCGTTGTGGCCGTTGTTTCGTGATCCGCTGTTTTGCGCCTGGCTGGCGCTGACCTGCTGCTGTTCGGCCTATATCGCCGAAGTGCTGCGGGCCGCGCTGGCGGCGATCCCGACCGGGCAGATCGAGGCGGCGCTTGCCAGCGGGATGGGCCAAATGACCCGCGCGCGGCGCATCATCGTGCCGCAAATGCTGCGTCTGGCGCTGCCGTCTTATGGCAACGAACTGGTGATGCTGATCAAATCGACCTCGCTTGCCAGCACGATCACCGTGCTCGATGTGACCGGCGTGGCCGAACTGGTGATCGCGCATTCCTATCGCACGCTGGACGTGTTCTGCATGGCGGCGGCGGTCTATCTCGGGCTGACCACCGCGCTGACGGCGCTGTTGCGGCGGATCGAACGCGGTCTTGAAGGAGGCACACAGCGATGACCGAAGTGTTGCGCGCGCGCGGCATCACCAAAAGCTTTGGCGGCCGCGCGGTGTTGAAAGGCATCGATCTCGATGCGCATCGCGGCGATGTCGTGTCGATCCTGGGCGGCAGCGGTTCGGGCAAGAGCACGTTTTTGCGCTGCCTCAACTTGCTTGAACTGCCCGATGCCGGCAGCATCGAGATCGCCGGGACCCCCGCGCCGCTGACGCACGATCGCCATGGCCGCGCGCGCATTTCCGATCCCCGCGCGCTCAACGCCTTGCGCGCCAGAACGGCGATGGTGTTCCAGAATTTCAACTTGTGGTCGCACATGACCGTGCTCGACAACATTGTTGCCGCGCCGGTTCATGTGCACGGCATGGCCCGCGCCGCCGCCGTCGAACGCGCGCATGGCCTGCTTGAAAAGGTCGGCATGGCCGGCTTTGCCGCGCATTGGCCGCGCCAGTTGTCCGGCGGGCAACAACAACGTGTGGCGATTGCCCGCGCGCTCGCCACCGATCCCGACCTGATGCTGTTCGACGAACCGACGTCTGCGCTTGATCCCGAACGTGTGCGCGAAGTGCTCGACCTGATGCGCGCGCTGGCCAACGAAGGACGCACAATGCTGATCGTCACGCACGAAATGGCCTTTGCCCGCGACGTGTCGAGCCGTGTCGTCCATGTGCGCGACGGCGTGATTGAATCGATGGGGCCGCCGGCAATGATGTTCGGGCCGGATGCTTCGCCAATGTTCCGGGCATTTCTGTCCCACTAAGCTCCGGGCAACCCGGCGCGCACCAGATTTGCACCCGCTGCCATAATTTCATGCATCGGACGGTCGTCGGCATAAGGCGCGATCGTTGCGCGCACATGGGTGTGCAATCGTGCGGTCGCCGGGGCGCGTGCGGCGGGGGAAACGGCCGCATCGTGCGCCTCTGCCGCTGCGGCCAGTTCGATGCCCAGGATCGCCTCGACATTGGCCACCAGCGTCAGCGCTTTCAACGCCGCCGGGGTCTGGTGCGACAGATAATCCTCTTGCAGGGCCGAGGTGATCCCGCCGTCCAGGCTGGCTGGCGCGGCCAGCCGGCGGTTTTCGCCGACCAGCGCGGCGGCGCTGTATTGCGCGATCATGAACCCGCTCGACACTCCGGCCTCGCGCGCCAGAAACGGCGGCAATCCGCTGACCAGCGGGTTGACCAGCCGGTCCAGGCGTCGTTCGGCGATCATGCCCAGGTGGGCGATTGCCACGCCCAGTGAATCGAGCGCCATCGCCAGGCCGGCCGCCACCGCGTGGGCCTGCGACCCGGCGCGGGGCAAATCGGGCGTGCCCAGCACCACCGGGTTGTCGGTCACCGAGGCAAGCTCTGCATCGATCATCGCGGTGACATGCGCCAGCGCGTCGCGCACTCCGCCGTGCACGTGCGGCACGGCGCGCAACGACAGCGGGTCCTGCAGACGGCCCCGATTGGCGAGGTGGGTGCTGCCCGCCAGCCATGCGTTCAGCGCTACGGCGCTTGCGGCGATCCCGTCCGACCGGCGCAAACTGACGAGATCGGCGGCAAAGGCGGCGGGATTGCCGCCCAGCGCTTCAAAGCTGAAGGCGGCGACGGCATCGGCCGCCGTCACCAGGCGCCACGCCCGCGCCAGCGCCAGCGCGCCAAGCCCGGTGGCGCAAGGCGCGCCGTTGATCAGACTGAGCCCTTCCTTGGCTTCGAGCACCAGCGGCACCAGCCCGGCGCGTGCCAGCGCTTGCGCCCCGGTCTGGCGCTCGCCCGCGATCCGGGCATGGCCTTCGCCGATCAGCACCAGCGCAATGTGCGCCATGTGGGTCAGATAACCGACCGATCCACCCGCCGGAACTTCGGGAACGATGGCGTGGTTCAGCAAGGCCAGCAGCGCCTCCACCACCGCAACACGCACCCCCGATCGACCATGGGCGAGGTTGTTGGCCTGCGCGGCGATGATCGCGCGGACTTCTTCCGGCGGCAGCGGTGCGCCCACACCGCAGGCATGGCTCATGATCAACTGGCGCGACAGCCGCCGTTGCAACGCCGGCTCGACAGTGCGGTCGAACAGCGCACCAACCCCGGTGTTGACGCCATAGGCCGGCACTCCGGCGGCAACGATGGCCAGCACCAGATCGTGCGCCGCCGTGATTCGCGCGCGTGCGCCATCGCCCGGTGCGAGGGGCGCGCCGTCGGCGATGGCGGCCAGCGCGGAGCTGTCGAGCGGCTGGTCCAGCGTACGGATCAAGGTGGTCACCGCTATCCCCTCAAAGTTCAAACCGGCTAAAAAGGGTGGCGCGGATTGGTTGCGCGACCTTGTCAGTCGTGAGTTTATGTATAGTCATATTGTCCGATAACCGTCCATAGCAAGGAAGTTGCGAAAACGCAGCATTTTGGATCATGATGGTTTTGACGCGGGAAAAATCCGCGCGGGGCGATGGCCGGAACGACGATAAACAGGAGGCGCGTTTCATGAGGGATGTTACCAGGGTTGCGCGCAAGGCTGCGCTGCTTTTGGCCAGTGGGTCGCTGGCTCCGTTTGCGGCGAACGCGGCATGGGCGCAGGATGCCGGCAACACCCCGGCTGCTGCCGATGCGGTCCCGGCCGCCGGATCGGGCGAAATCGTCGTGACCGCGCAAAAGCGGTCGGAAAGCATCCAGCATGTGCCGATCAGCATGCAGGCGCTGGGCGCGGCGACGCTCGAAGCGCACCAGGTGCAGTCGTTCGACGACTATGCCAAGCAATTGCCCAGCGTGTCGTTCCAGTCGTTTGGCCCGGGACAGAGCCAGTTGTTTTTCCGTGGCATCACCTCGGGCGGCGACGGCCTGGCGTTTGGGGCGCTGCCGACCAGCGGCGTCTATCTCGACGAAATCCCTGTCACCACGATCGGTGCGCTGCTCGACATCCATGTCTATGACATGCAACGGATCGAGGCGCTGTCGGGTCCGCAGGGCACGCTGTTCGGCGCCAGTTCGCTGTCGGGTACGCTGCGCATGATCACCAACAAGCCGGTACAGGACAAAGTCGAAGGCAGCTTTGATGTAACCGTCGACAAATATGGCAAGGGCGATCCCGGTGCCACCGTCGAAGGCATGATCAACCTGCCGGTCGCGCATGGCGTGGCGGTGCGTCTGGTCGGGTTCTACGACCATGAAGGTGGCTATATCAACAACACCTATGCCACACGGACCTATCCCAACTACTACGACGATGCCAGCGGCAACCTGCAGACCGCTCCATACACCGCCAACAACAGCGCTTATGTCAAGAACGACTACAACTACGTCACGACCTATGGCGGGCGTCTGGCAGTGGGCATCGAACTCGACAACGGCTGGAAGATCACGCCGCAGTTGATCGGGCAGCATATGCACAGCAACGGCACGTTCCTGTTCGATCCCGCCGATGGTGACCTGACCGTGCATGATTTTACGCCTGAATACGACTATGATCAGTGGTTGCAGGCGGCGCTTGCGATCGAGGGCAAGATCGGGGACTGGGATCTGCTCTATTCGGGCGGTTTCATGGCCCGCAAAATCGCCACGGCCGCGGACTACAGCTATTACACCGTGGCCTATTCGCAGCATGGCGGGCCGTTGGGGGGGTATGCCGGATATACCCGCTTTACCGACAAGAACGGCAACCAGCTCAACCCGACGCAGCAGTTCACGTCGACGCAAAAGCTGACCAAGCACACCGAGGAAGTGCGCGTCAACTCGCCAGCCACATCGTCGTTGCGGGTGACGGCGGGCCTGTTCTATCAGGAACAGACCAACCATAACGTCAACAACTATCTGGTTCCAGGCGCGGCGGAAGCGAATTTTACGGGTTATATCAACGGGGTCAACGTCTATGGGGATGACCTGTTCCTGACCAACGCCTATATCACCGATCGCGACTATGCCGCTTATGCGCAGGGCAACTATGACATTACGTCGCATTTGACGTTAACCGCAGGTCTGCGCGGGTTTATCTATACGAACACGCTGGTCGGATTTTCGGGTTATCCGTTCTATGTACCGCCCGGATCGACTTGCACGTTCCCGCTGGCGACGCTGGATAGCTGCAATTTCAACAACAAGCGCTCGCACGATTCCGGCGAAACCCACAAGGTCAACCTGACGTGGCAGGCCGACACCGACCACATGGTCTATGCGACCTATTCGACCGGTTTCCGTCCGGGCGGCAACAACCGCGACCAGGGCGCTCAGGTTGGCACGGTCTACAAGCCCGACAAGCTGAACAACTTTGAATTGGGTTGGAAAACCAGTTGGTTTGACCATGTGCTGCGCTGGAATGGTGCGGCTTACTATGAAAAGTGGAACGACCTGCAATATGCCGAGCAGGCCGCAGGCGCGGGCATTACCAATATCCAGAACGTGGGCGGCGCGCGGGTCTATGGCATCGAAAGCGACTTGCAGCTGCGTCCGACGACAGGTCTGACGCTTTCGGCCACCGGCGCCTACAACGATGCTGCGCTGACCACCAATTTCGGCAATCCCGGCAAAGGCAATTATGCACCGGCCGGGACCCGGTTGCCGGTACAGCCACGTTTCAAAATGTCGGCCACCGCGCGGTATGAATTCCCGGTCGGGTCGGTCGCCGCCTTTGTCCAGGGCACGATGAACACGCAGACGAATTCAACCAGCCTGCTGGGCGTTGGGGATGATTCCGTCTTCGGCAACAGTCCTGGCTTTACCACCGCCGATTTTTCGGTCGGCGGGAAAAAAGGCGATTATACCTTCCAGTTGTTCATCCAGAATGCGTTCGATGAACGCGGGTCACTGTCGCACAACGCCCAGATATCGCCCGCGGACTTTGAAAACACGTTTGGTTACGGCGCGAGCCCCGCGCATTATACGCGCACGTATCCGATCAAGCCGCAATATTTTGGCCTGAAAATCGGCAAGAAGTTTTAGGCCTAAAGCAGACGCGGGTCGGAGCGGATTTTCACGTATGATTTCCCCTGCCCCGGCCTTGCGCCGGGGCCCCGCTTATTTGTTGGCTTGGTGACCACCAGGAATGCCAATTTGGCGCCTATCCGCGAAGTCGCGCTTTTCACGTCCCTGCCGGCCCAAACCGCGCGACCAGTTCATAGCGGTCGGCAACGAAATGCTGGCGCACGCGGGTGACCGTGTCGGCGCCCCGCCAGGTGCGGCGTTCCAGCACCAAGACCGGGGCCGCGCGCGCAATGCCCAGCGCCCGGGCGATGGCCGGCGGTGCTGCGCCGGCGCTGATGCGGTTTTCCGCTTCGGTCCATGGCACATGCGCGATCAGCCATGATCCGGGCGGGGTCTGCGACAGGTCCGCCTCGGCAATGGCGGGAATCAGCGCGAGATTGATCATCCGCTCTTCCCAGGCCAGCGGCAGCTCCTCGGCGAAATGCACGCCGGCCACGGACAGCACTTTGCCGCGCAGGCCCAGCGCTTCGGCTTCGGCGCGGTCGGGCGCGGTCACTTTGCGGCTGGCGAGGGTCCAGCGATAGCTTTGCCCGCGCGCGGCGATGGCAGCGGCCAGATCGGGCACGTCGAGCACCATCGATTGCGCGCGGGGCCGCGCGACAAACGAACCGGCACGCTTGCGCCGTTCGAGCATGCCCGCCGCAGCCAGCGCCGACAGCGCCTTGTTCACCGTCATCCGCGCGCAGCCATATTCGGCCATCAGCTCGGTTTCCTTGGGAATGCGGTCGCCGGGACGCAATTGCCCGGCCATGATGGCGGTTTCGATTTCGGCACGAATGCGTTCGTGCAACGGGGCAGGCTTCATTCAAGCAATCCGGTAAGTACCGCGCGATAACGCCGGACAATGGTTTCGCGCGCACGATGGCGCCCCTGCGATACCACCTTGGTGCCATGGCGCCAGACGCAATCGATCGCGCCGCGCCCGCCGGCAAAAATCCACCCGTCGATCAGCGCATCGCCGCTGCGCCCGATCAGGCAAGGGTGTTCGGCATCCAGGCTGACCAGATCGGCGCTGCGCCCGACCGCAATCGCTGCGGCCGCGCCCAGCGCAGCCGCGCCACCGCCAAGGCTGGCGCCGAACAGCGCCGCCCCGGTGCTGGCGCCGGGGGCAGGGGCCAGCAGGTTGCGCCCGCGATGCGTCAGGCGCTGGCCGTATTCATACAGCCGCAGTTCCTCGCTGGCGTCGATCAGCACGTTGGAATCGCTACCCACGCCCCAGGCTCCGCCGGCGGCGGCGTAATCGAGCGCGGGAAACAGTCCGTCGCCAAGGTTCGCTTCGGTAATCGGGCACAGGCCGGCGGTGGCCCCGGTCCTGGCCAAGGCATGCGTCTCGGCCGGCGTCATGTGCGTGGCGTGGACCAGGCACCAGCGGGCATCGACCGGGGCATGATCCAGCAGCCATTCGACCGGGCGCATGGCGCTCCATGCCACGCAGTCATCGACCTCGCGGGTCTGTTCGGCGATGTGAATGTGGATTGGCGCCACGCCCGCCAGAGCGTCCAGCGCGAGGATTTCGTCCGGTGTCGCGGCGCGCAACGAATGCGGCGCAAGGCCGAGCACGGCGCCGGGCAAAGCGCGCAACGCTTCGCCGGCGGCCTGACGCAGCCGCGCAAACCGGTCCAGGTCGTTGACGAACCGGCGCTGGCCGGCTGTCGGCGCCTGGCCGCCGAACCCGCCGTGCGCATAGAACACCGGCAAAAGCGTCAATGCGATGCCGGTTTCGCTTGCGGCCTGCGCGATTGCCGCGCTCATCGCCGCCGCATCGGCATAAGCATGCCCCGCCGGATCGTGATGCAGGTAATGGAATTCGCCGACCCGGGTGAACCCGGTTTCGAGCATTTCGACATAGGCCAGCGCCGCAATCGCGACGAGGTCATCCGGCCCCATGCGTTCAAGAAAACGGTACATGACTTCGCGCCAGGTCCAGAAGCTGTCGTCACCGCTGCCCCGCCGTTCGGCAAGGCCGGCCATGCCACGCTGGAACGCGTGGGAATGCAGATTGCCAAGACCGGGCAGGGCGATCGCGTGGCGCTCGTCATCGGGCAAAGGGCGCGCGCCGGTTTCAATCCGTGCGATGTGTCCGGCTGTGGTAATGATTCGCACGTCGCTATGCCAACCGTCGGGCAGCAGCGCGGTGGCGAAGAACAACGCTTGGGACATCACCGGTTTCCTTGTCACTGGGCCGCGCATTATGGCCTTGCGATGGTGTGTTTATGTCTATACATATTCAGCCTTCGAAGCAATCCGCTTCTTGGCTTCAGGCGAAAGGGTGGCTGATGTCCGCAGCGCTGTCGTGCGATACCGTCTGGACGGACGCGCGTCTTGTGTCGATGGCCGATCCGGCGCGGCCCGACGCGATTGTCGAGCGCGCGGTGATCGCGGCGCGCGACGGGCGGATCGTCCATGCCGGGCCTGCCGAAGCGGCGCCCGCGTTCGATGCTGCACGCACAATCGACTGTGCGGGTCGCCTTGTCACCCCCGGTTTGATCGATTGCCACACCCACCTCGTCTACGGCGGCAGCCGCGCGGGCGAGTTCGAGGCGCGGCTGGCGGGCGCAAGCTATGAAGCCATCGCCCGCGCCGGCGGCGGGATCGTTTCGACAATGCGCGCCACCCGCGCCGCCAGCGAGGCGGACCTCGTCGCAGCGAGCGCGCCGCGCCTGGCCGACATGTTTGCCAACGGCGTGACCACGGTCGAAATCAAGTCGGGCTATGGTCTGGAACTGGCGGCGGAGCGGACGATGCTGCGGGCCGCACGCGCGCTGGGCGAGGCATTGGGCGTGTCGGTGGCGACCACGTTCCTTGGCGCCCATGCCCTGCCGCCCGAATTTGCCGGCCGCGCCGATGCTTATATCGACGAAGTGGTGGATACCATGCTGCCCGCCTTGGCCGCCGAGGGACTGGTCGATGCGGTCGATGCGTTTTGCGAGGGTATCGGTTTTTCGCCTGCCCAGGTGGAACGGGTGTTCGCGGCGGCGCGTGCGCTGGGCCTGCCGGTCAAGCTGCACGCCGAGCAGTTGTCGAATTTGCACGGGGCTGCTTTGGCGGCGCGGTATGGCGCGTTGTCGGCCGATCATCTCGAACATCTCGACCACGCCGGGGTCGCGGCCATGGCCGCATCGGGCACGGTCGCGACGCTGCTGCCCGGCGCCTATTATTTCACCCGCGAAACCGAATTGCCGCCGGTTGCCGCGTTGCGTGCGGCGGGGGTGCCGATCGCGCTGGCGACCGATTGCAATCCAGGCACCAGCCCGCTGACCTCTTTGCTGCTGGCAATGAACATGGGTGCGACACTGTTTCGCCTGACGGTGGCGGAATGTCTGGCGGCGGTCACGGTCCATGCCGCGCGCGCCCTGGGCCGCGACGACATCGGCGCAGTGGCACCGGGCAAATGGGCCGACCTTGCCATCTGGGACGTCGCCCAGCCTGCCGAACTGGTTTATCGCATCGGGGGACGGCCCTTGCATGCACGCATCTGGAGGGGTCATTGACCACATTCGTTCTTACGCCCGGCGCAGTCAGCCTGTCCGACTGGCGCAGCATCTGGCTCGGCGCGCCGGCGCGGCTTGATCCGGCATCGGCGCCGGTCATTGCCGCCAGCGCGGCAGCGGTCGCACGCATCCTGGCCAAAGGCGCGCCGGTCTATGGCATCAACACCGGTTTCGGGAAACTGGCCAGCGTGCGCATCGATGATGCCGACCTGGCCAAGCTGCAGCGCAATATCGTGCTCAGCCATGCCGCCGGCACCGGCGCGCCGTCGCCGGTTGCAGTGGTGCGCCTGATGATGGCGCTAAAGCTGGCCAGTCTGGCCCAGGGCGCCAGCGGCGTGCAGCCGGCAACGGTCGCGCTGCTCGAAGCCATGCTCGAACGCGGGCTGACTCCGGTGGTCCCGGCGCAAGGGTCGGTCGGCGCGAGCGGCGATCTGGCGCCATTGTCGCATATGACGGCGGCGATGATCGGCGTCGGCGACATCGACCATGCAGGCGAACGCCTGCCGGCGCTGGTCGCGCTCGACCGCACCGGTCTTGCCCCGGTGGTGCTTGGGCCAAAGGAAGGGCTGGCGCTGTTGAACGGCACGCAGTTTTCGACCGCCAACGCGCTGGCCGGCCTGTTCGGCGCCGAGCAATTGTTTCAATCGGCGCTGATTACCGGCGCGCTGTCGACCGAGGCCGCCAAAGGGTCCGACACGCCGTTCGACCCGCGCATTCACGTGCTGCGCCGCCATCAGGGCCAGATCGAGACCGCGTCGGCGTTGCGCACGCTGATGGCGGGCAGCGCCATCCGCGCCAGCCATCGCCACGACGATCCGCGCGTACAGGACCCCTATTGCCTGCGGTGCCAGCCGCAAGTGATGGGCGCCGCGCTGACCGTGTTGCGCCAGGCGGCGGCGACGCTCGACGCCGAAGCCAACGGCGTTTCGGACAACCCGCTGATATTCCCCGAAACCGACGAAGCGCTGTCGGGCGGCAATTTCCATGCCGAACCGGTGGCGTTCGCCGCCGACATGATCGCGCTGGCGGTGTGCGAAATCGGCTCGATTGCCGAACGGCGCGTTGCCATGCTGGTCGATCCGGCGCTGTCGGCACTGCCGGCGTTCCTGACCCCGGCGCCGGGGCTCAATTCGGGCTTCATGATCCCGCAAGTCACCGCTGCCGCGCTGGTGTCGGAAAACAAGCAGATGGCCTATCCCGCCAGCGTCGATTCGATCCCGACCAGCGCCAACCAGGAAGACCACGTGTCGATGGCCGCCCACGGCGCACGGCGACTGGCGGCGATGGTCGCCAATGCCGAGGCGGTGATCGGTATCGAGTACCTGGCGGCCGTGCAGGGGCTGGAATTCCATGCGCCGCTGCGATCGTCATCGCCGCTCGAAGCGGCGCGCGGCCTGTTGCGCGAACATGTGCCGGCGCTCGATGAAGACCGCCATTTCCACCCGGATATCGAGGCTGCCAACGCCCTGGTGCGTGCAGGGCGCCTGATCGACGTGGTGGCGCAGGCTTTGCCGGGGGTGCGCTGATGGACTGGCTGCACGTCCATCGCGGTGATGCGCCGCTGGTGGTCGCGTTTCCGCACGGCGGCGCCGATCTGGCCGGGTATGACGCGCGGTTCGTCTCGCCCTGGCTTGCGCAGCGCGATGCCGACTGGTGGATTGCCGAACTCTATGCCTTTGCCCGCGATCTGGGCGCGACGACCGTTGCCACCGGCATCAGCCGCAGCGTGATCGACTGCAACCGCGATCCCTCTGGCGCGTCGTTGTATCCGGGTCAGGCGACCACCGAACTGGTGCCCACGACAACGTTCGACGGCGAAGCCTTGTATGCCGGCGCGGTCCCTGATGCCGACGACATTGCCCGCCGCCGCGCGGCCTATTTCGATCCCTATCACGCCGCGCTGGGTGCCGAAATTGCGCGGTTGCGCGCCGGGCATCCGCGCGTCGTGGTCTATGACGCGCATTCGATCCGAAGCCGTATCCCGCGCCTGTTTGACGGTCCCTTGCCGCAGTTCAACATTGGCACCAACGGCGGCACGACCTGTGCGCCCGCGCTGGAGGCGGCGATTGCCGACGCCTGCGCGGCCTCCGGCCTGGGCCATGTCGTCAACGGTCGGTTCAAGGGCGGGTGGACGACGCGCCACTATGGCCGCCCCGAAACCGGCGTGCATGCCGTGCAGATGGAACTCGCGCTGCGCGGGTATGTCACCGAACCCGACGGCATCGATCCGACCAACTGGCCTGCGCCGCTCGATCCGGCACCGGTCATTGCCCCCACTTTGCGCCGCGTGCTCGATGCCGCGCTGAACTTTGCCATCTCGGGAGAATCCGCATGAGCAACCGTCTCGACAACACCCGCGTTATCCGCGCCGCCACCGGCACTGCACTGTCGGCCAAGTCGTGGCTGACCGAGGCGCCGTTGCGCATGTTGATGAACAACTTGCACCCCGATGTCGCCGAACGGCCCGAAGAGCTGGTCGTCTATGGCGGGATCGGCCGCGCCGCGCGCGACTGGGACAGCTTTGACAAGATCGTCGCCGCGCTGCGCGATCTGGAAGAGGACCAGACCCTGCTGGTGCAGTCGGGCAAGCCGGTCGGCGTGTTCCGCACCCATGCCGATGCGCCGCGCGTGCTGATTGCCAATTCCAACCTCGTGCCGAAATGGGCGACCTGGGAACATTTCAACGAACTCGATCGAAAGGGGCTGGCGATGTACGGCCAGATGACCGCCGGATCGTGGATCTATATCGGCACGCAGGGGATCGTGCAGGGCACGTACGAAACGTTCGTGGAAATGGGCCGACGCCATTTCGACGGCGATCTGGCAGGCAAATGGATCCTGACCGCGGGCCTCGGCGGCATGGGCGGGGCGCAGCCGCTGGCGGCGGTGATGGCCGGGGCGAGCTGCCTCGCCATCGAATGCCAGGCCAGCCGGATCGAAATGCGCCTGCGCACCGGATATCTCGACCGACGCGCCGACACGCTTGATGAAGCGATGGCGATCATCGATGAAGCCAACGCGGCGAAAACACCCGTTTCGGTCGGCCTGCTGGGCAATGCCGCCGAATTGCTGCCCGAAATGCTGGCCAGGGGCATCCGCCCCGATCTGTTGACCGACCAGACCAGCGCGCACGATCCGATCAACGGCTATCTGCCCGCCGGCTGGACCGTCGCCGAATGGGTCGACAAGCGTGAACGCGAACCCGAAGCGGTCGCCAGGGCGGCCAAGGCAAGCATGGCCCGCCATGTCGAGGCGATGCTGGCGTTTCAGGCGCTGGGCGTGCCGACCACCGATTATGGCAACAACATCCGCCAGGTCGCACTGGACGAGGGCGTGGTCAACGCGTTCGGATTTCCCGGCTTCGTGCCCGCCTATATCCGCCCGCTGTTCTGTCGCGGCATCGGCCCGTTCCGCTGGGCGGCGCTGTCGGGCGATCCCGAAGACATCTATCGCACCGATGCGAAGGTCAAGGAGCTGATCCCCGACAACCCGCACTTGCACCGCTGGCTCGACATGGCGCGCGAAAAGATCCGGTTTCAGGGGCTGCCGGCGCGGATCTGCTGGGTGGGACTCGGCGACCGGCACCGGCTGGGCCTGGCGTTCAACGAAATGGTGGCGAGCGGCGAATTGAAAGCGCCGATCGTGATCGGGCGCGACCACCTCGATTCCGGATCGGTGGCGAGCCCCAACCGCGAGACCGAGGCGATGCAGGACGGCTCGGACGCGGTGTCCGACTGGCCGCTGCTCAACGCGCTGCTCAATTGCGCCAGCGGCGCGACCTGGGTTTCGCTGCACCATGGCGGCGGGGTCGGCATGGGCTATTCGCAGCATTCGGGCATGGTCGTGGTCGCCGACGGCACCGAAGCCGCCGCGCGCCGCCTGGAACGCGTGCTGTGGAACGACCCGGCGACCGGGGTGATGCGCCATGCCGACGCAGGGTACGACATCGCGCTCGATTGCGCGCGCGAAAAGGGCCTGAACCTGCCCGGCATCCTGGGCTGAAATCCGCCCTCATTTGGGAGGGCCAGCGCATTCGAAGCCCTGCCCTGAGGGGAGGGGCTTTCCTGATGCCAAATGCGATTGCCCTGCCTGTTTGGGGAGGATACCAATCATTGCAAACGATTGTTGCCAGTCCGTACGATCTGTGACAAGACCTTCGCACGAGGGTCGGTAAAGCCCCCGTGGGGGAGAAGAACGTGCCGGTTGATCGCCCGCGCCTGCCGCTTGGTCGCATTCTCGAAATGAACCTGGGGTTCCTCGGGCTGCAGTTCAGTTTTGGCCTGCAACAGGGCAATATGGCACCGATCTACAGCTATCTCGGCGCCAACGAGAGCCAGTTGCCGCTGTTGCAACTGGCGGGTCCGCTGACCGGGTTGCTGATCCAGCCGCTGATCGGCGCGATGAGCGATCGCACCACCGGGCGGTGGGGGCGGCGCACGCCCTATTTCCTGCTTGGCGCGGTGCTGTGTTGTGCCGGCCTGTTCCTGATGCCGCTGTCTGCGTCGATCCTGATGGCGGCGTCGGTGTTGTGGCTGCTCGATGCCGGCAACAACATTACCATGGAACCCTATCGCGCCTATGTCTCGGACCGGCTCAATCCGTCGCAACGGCAATTCGGGTTCCTGTCGCAAAGCGCATTTACCGGGCTGGCGCAAATGCTGGCGTTCCTGACCCCGGCCATTCTGGTGGGGATGGGAATGGACCAGGACTGGGTCGATGCGTACGGCATTCCCTATACCGTGCGCGTGGTGTTCTCGATCGGCGCGGTGCTGTCGCTGACCACCATTCTGTGGTCGATCTGGCGCGTGCCCGAATTGCCGCTGGCGCCATCCGAACGGGCCGAAATCCTCAGCCGTCCCGGCGGGATCGCCGCCACGCTGATGGACATCGTTCACGCGATCCGCGACATGCCGCGCGCCATGCGCAAGCTTGGGCTGATGAGCCTGTTTCAATGGTTCGGCATGTCGGGGTACTGGACATACGCGACCTATTCGATCGGGCGGACGATCTATCACACCAGCGATCCGCAGACATCGGCGTTTCACAGTGCGGTGCTGACCAATGGCGAGGTGGCGGCGTTCTACAACGCGGTCGCGTTTGTCGGGGCCTTTGCAATGGTGCCGTTTGCGCGCCGGATCGGGCCCGGGCCGCTCCACGCGCTGGCGCTGGTGTGCGGCGGGCTGGGCATGATCGCCCTGCCGCTGATGCAGACCAGGGCGCTGCTGTTTGTGCCGGCGATCGGCATCGGCCTTGCCTGGGGCAGCATCATGGGCAACCCCTATACCATCCTGACCAGTGCCGTCCCGCCCGCGCGGACCGGGGTCTATATGGGCATTTTCAACATGATGATCGTGTTGCCGATGCTGCTGTTTGCCGTGGTGATGAGCCGGCTCGACCTCGGTTTCGTGTCGATCGGGTTCGATGTCTATCACCGGCTGCTTGGCAACGACCCGCGCAATCTGCTGCGGGTTTGCGGCGCCTGCCTGATCGCCGCCGGCATTGCCGTCGCCTGGGTCGAAGAAGGGCGCACGCGGCCTGCACGGATGGAGCCGATTCCGGCATGATTCCACTGGTGCTGCATGCCGGGGGCGGGTCGATCGTGCTCGAACCGCGTGCCACCGGTGCACCGTTGTGGCGCCATTGCGGGGCACAGGTCGTGCCGGGCGCTTTGCCAAGGCTCGCCGATGTGCGGACGGCGGCGTCCTATTCGCTTGATCGCGATTGCCCGTTGTCGACCGCGCCGGTGGCGGGCGAGGGCTGGTTCGGCCCGGCGATCATCGCCTTGCGCCGCGACGGCGTGGCGTTGCCGCTGGCCTGGACCGGGGTAGACCTGGACCAGCGCGACGATACGATCCGCATCACGCTGTCCGACGCTGTGGCGGGGATCGACCTGATCCAGACCTTTCGAAT
>Ga0116227_10009396_pt1 | contig 17766 bp, 11 predicted proteins | sample S1TSphgellanicum_FD_89693 | JGI IMG/M metagenome (GOLD analysis project Ga0116227, IMG submission 89693) | Host-associated microbial communities from peat moss isolated from Minnesota, USA - S1T2_Fb - Sphagnum magellanicum MG | ecosystem: Host-associated > Plants > Peat moss > Unclassified... | reverse complement strand
TTTTTTTTTTATTTTTAATTTGGTAAATAAAATATCAATAAAAATTTAAATAATAAAAAAAATTAAAAAAAAAAAAAAAAAAAACACCAAAAAAAAAAAAAAACATTGAAAGAGTGTAAGAAAAACAACAAAATACAAATAAACGAAAACATTGAAAGAGCACAAGATAGACAACAAGAAACAATTATAAAATGAAATTTAATCTATAACAAATTACAATTCGAAGTGACTCTATAATTGTTAGAGAGACAATCACCAAAATATCCATCCTACACAAACTAATTCCAATGAAACTTTGTCATTAGAATTTTTATCAAGCCAAATATTAAATCTTCAAGATTATTTTATTTGTGAAAATGAAAATTTAAAATTTTAATTAATTAAGCAATTGACAAATACATGTGTATCTTTTAGCACAATTGAAATGAGGAATAACACAATTGAAGTGGGGTCCATAAGGTTAGTGACCATCTCTTATGTGACTTGGAATGTTGTGTGAATTAGAAAGTGAATTCCAAAAGGATAATGGGAATAACTTACTCTTTCATGTGATTTAGAATGTGGGTCCATAAGGATGGGAGAAAGGAGAAACCTCTTGTACCATGTGATCTAAAATGTGGGTCCATAAGAATGAGAGAAATCTCTTCTCTCATGTGATTTAAAATTTGGGTCCATAAGGATGGGAGAAACCTTCTCTATCATGTGATTCTAAATGTGGGTCCCTAAGTGGGTGGATGTTGGGTGTTACTCAATATCATTGACAACACGCAAATTTAGAATGGATGATGCTTGCATCTTTTGAAAAGCTTTTCACTATATATAAATATAGGTTACCTAATTCTAAAATGGATTTTTAAAAACTTGGCTTATATGACATTGAATCACTTTGAATTTTAAACCTTTTTGTCAAATTGGTTCAAAATGGATGGATTTCACCTTCCATAATTTCACATTGTTTTATTTGTTGAAGCTAATAATCAAAATTGATAGTTCTTTTTTTACTACCCTTAAGTTAGGCCTCCAAGGTGGCACAATTCAATTCATTTTTGGGCCCATCATATGCACCCATTTGTTTGGCTTAACCTGAAGCTTTTCATAACAAGGGGTGTGTCACATTATGGCCTTGCCATTTACAATAAAAAGTATCTTAAGGCAAAAGAAGAGTTATAGAAACTCAAATATTTCACCATGCAAAAATATAATGTCCAAAACATCCTCTAAAAAAAACCAAAATCCTTCAACATTTTATAACTTTGTAACTAATCTCAAGTTTCAACACAAGCCAAAATATCATCTTACAAAATCCTCATATACAAATAGACATGCTATCTAGGGGCCAAAATCCCTTTAACTACTATACTCTACGAATCTAAACACAAAATCCTTGCCTTGGTAGGCAAGGCTATCAAATTTGACAAAACCCATGTGAAACCAAAATATCTTCCTAGATAAATCACCTTGAAGTTCATGAACTTCCAACGTGGCCTTTTCCAAGAGCACCATGTAATTAATGTGTGTTAAAAATTTTAAATGAAACATTTTTCAATGATGGCTTGCAATTTTTTGTTCCATTGTGGATATAATAAGTCCACACTCCAACCTAAGATATTCATGTGGTGTCATAACTTTATTTGGAACTTGTTGAACTTTTGTTGTACTTTAATCGCATTTCTCAACTAGGTAACCAAAATGACCGTGAGGGATTTAAAAAGTTCAATGGTCATGGGCCCACACTTTGAGTTTGTAAACAAGTTCACAAACAAAGGTTTCATATTGTGAAAGTTCAAAATAGAGCCCATCTTGAAACTATAAGGAGTTTTGTGGTCTTATAATGACACAATAGTGAATCCTCACAAAACAAAATCAAGATTTTTATCACTTACAAAAAGGAGAGGCATGCAATAAACCAAACAATTGAAAGTGTCTATGTTAATGAACCACTTATTATGCAAAAAATTTCCATTGCAAATGGGATTTGGGATGGGCAAATACTTAACCAATAAGGTTGTCTTGACACACAAGCTTTTCACTTATAAACACACGGACTTTCAAAACATCATGGACTTGTGTCTGAACAAACTACGTGTAATGGTAGAATAATTATATGCCATTGAAACACTTATCCAAAAATAAAATGAAGGTATTGAAACATCCATTATGAGTTTACCTATAAATTATGAATTTCAAATTACAATTCTATAGTTTTTAAAGTCTTTTGACCCAAGGCAATTAACCTTGGAAACTAACCTTGGAGGCTATAATTACAAGGTACTGAATGAAAACACATGAAGAAAAGAAAAAAATCATGTTTTATCCATCTTCACATTTGTCACATTATAAATAATGATTCAAAAACTATGAAAACATCTCACTTACACAAATATAAGATCACACTAGTGTTGTGGGTGTAAGTGTCAATAACATATATATGGTGTATAAAATCCATGTAAATGTAAATGATTTACATGCCATTTTTTTTTGGAACTTACACTCACACGCTTGGCGTGTATGTTTGTTTTTTTCATTTATACTTACATGTAAGATGTGTAAAATAAAAATATATGCACTTACACGACCCGTGTCAAAATTTAAGGTCGTGTAAAATTCATGTAAATAGATTAGGGCTAGGAGTTCAAAGGAGTTGCTTGTTTGTGGAACTCCACATTTTGTTTGTGAATTGCATCGTTGCCCTATGAGCCAACATCTTACTTTCTAGCAGCATCTTAGGTGAACACAATGTTTTTGTACCCCCTTGTGTTCATGCTCCTTTCGTTTTTCCTTGTTTTCATGCCTATAATGGCCGATGTTGTGCATACTCTTGCTCCCTTTTATCATTTTGGTGTGTAAAAAGTTGGAGCGACAAAGTTAAAACATCAAAGCTCAAAGCTTGGAATTGATGCATTTTTCAAGTGAGCAAGACTACAAGACCTAGGGCTTCTATTGTTTCTACATTCTTCTCTTTACTTCTTGGTCTTGTGTTTTGTTGTCTTACTCCCCTTTGTCCTTTCTTATTTGTAGGAAGCTTGAATAACAAAGCTCTAAGTTTTAACTTTAGAACTCCATTATTGATCGTTGACATTCAATGATAATTTCTTCAAGTGAGCAAGGCCATGAACCCTTATTGGTCATCTTGTGGTGTTGTTGCCCCTTTGTCCTTTTCTTGTGTGTAAGACCTGAAAGGAAGGACGTTACCATTAAAAAGCTAGAGCTTCTTGGTCATCTTATGGTCTTGCTCCCCCTTTGTTTTTTTTTGTGTGTAGGAAATTGCAATGGCAAACCTCAAGGAGCTCAAAGCTTAGGTCCGCTTAAACATCTTCATTGAAATTTTTTGTAGGTGAGCCCCAACCCAAACCTTGGTTGTCTTGCTCCCCTTGGTTGTCTTGTCATCTTGTTCCCCTATCTTGGTCATCATGTTCCCTTTCATGTTTGTTTGTGCAAGGAGCTAGACTAGTAAAAATAACATTGAACTCTTCTAATCTCAAAGTCATCCTCTTCATCACCATCGCCTTTTTTTGGGTGAACAACCTACCTATACCCCTTTGTGATCTTGTTCCCTTTTGTCATTTCTTATGTTTGTGATAGTGTTCATGTGCATGTAGTGGTTAATCTTTGGTGGGGCTTGTGTGTAGGAATTTGGAGTAGTGAAGCTCAAATGCTCATAAATTCACACTCAAGAATTTGCGCTTAGGTTATGGAATGACGAAACTCAAATGTTCAAAAGCTCACGTTCAAGAATTGCATTTAGGAGCTTAGGTTCAAAAGCTCGCACTTAGGTTCAAATGCTCAAAATTTTCATCAACACCTTCAAGTGAACCAAGTTGAGCCTTCATCCAAACCTTGGTCAACTTGTTGTCTTGTTTCCATGTCTTGTTTGTCTTAGTCATCTTGTTTCCCTATCTTGCTCATCTTACTTCCCTTCGTCATTTCTTCTGCTTGTGATGGTGTTCATATGCCTAAAATGGTTGGTTTTTCGTGGGTCTGGTTTTTCTTTCATCTTTTCTTGTGTGCTTGAACCTGAATGGCAAAGTTAAGACATTCCAAAACTTGTGTTCAAGAATTTACATTCAAAAGGTTGTGCTCGTGAGCTTGTGTTCGAGAACTCATGCTCAGGAGCTTGCACTTAAACTCAAATGTTCAAATTTTTCATTGATGCCTTTAGGTGAGCCTTGGCCCAAACCTTGGTCATCTTGTTGTCTTGTTCCCATGTCTTGGTCATCTTGCTCTTCTACATCATTTTTTATTTACAAGGCGGTAGAACTTGGAGCTCAAAATTAGACCAAGAACATAAGGAGTCAAAGTTAGAGCTTGAGAACGATGCCAAGGAATTAAAATAGTGTGAAGCCTTATTCCAAAATGGTTTTCAAATTAGCAAAAGATGATAATGTTTCTGAATTCTAAATGAAATAGTTGGCATATTAGTTCTAATAACAATACACTTTCCCATAGGTAGCAACAATGATTTTTTGCAACAATAATAACAATTTTCAACAATAGATCCAAGTTATAGTAACAAAATCTTTTTCAAGTGAGTTCTCTTTTTATATTTTCATTTGGCATGTTTTAGTTTGACTGAAAGAAAACACAAAAGATTGGGATTATAAAAATAAAAATAAATTTGTTATGTTTAAGGTATGGTAGGACAACATGAAAATTATGTGGGCCTAGAAACTTCAAGTTCACTCCCCTCTCAAGGAAATAATGTGCTAGTATAATCCTTGGCTACAAATAGTCCTTTTAGCATTCCACTTAGGGGAACAACTTTTTCATCTACAAGTGTTAGCATGAACACCTATGTTTCAACTAATAGGGTTAGAGATTAAATATAAATTTTAGTGACTTTACACGTACAATCCAAAATTTGGGTTAATTATAACAGCTAGTCTATTCCATGGGCTTTTTTTATTGTAAACAATAGGGATTTTCCCAATTGTGACCAAATGCAACAATTGAGATGTAACATTTGTTTTCCCCACATTGTCCCTTTTACTTTGATTGAGAAGAAGACAAAAATAAAAAAAGGAATCATTGCATACAACACCCTCTTTGGGACAAGCCCCATGAAAATGCATGTTGAATATGAGCATCTTGAAATCCTAACTTCATATGTTGAAAAAGTTGTTGCTAAAAACAACATTTCAAGGTCACAAATAGTGGGTGACGAAGGCTCAAGGGTAATCCAACCAGCCAATAAAAGCTCCAAAGTAACACTTGGTGCCAATTCTATTTTTTTGGGGAGCAAAATTCCTTACACATTTCTTCTCAAACAATAATGTCAAACCTTCATTGGTAGGGGTATTCTTTGATAATTTATTACATTGTTTTCTTATTGGCTTACTTTCATATGCCAATGTTGTTCAAAGTTATCTCTTATAAATGTTATGATGTTATAATATCAATCTTATTTGCCAAGGTGAGTCATCCATTGGTGAGTGTAAACTAATATATTTGTTCCAAACGTATAGTTTACATTATGTTGTCCAATATATCCTTAGTTGTGAATTTTTTAATCTATCCAATTTATTTGTGTTGGTGTAACTTTGCAACTCCAAGTCACTACAACTAACTTCCTACAAAAGCACACACATTAATTTATTCTACCAAGACAAACACAAGGTAAGATGTATTCAGTGGAAGTTGACCTACAAGCCATGCAAGTAGATCGGAATTACTATGCGTGTACATAAGTCATTTTTTAATTTCATTATTTTTGGATCTATATGGTTGTTCTTTTCAAGAAATGTAAAGGGGTAGCAATTGGTTTCAATAGAAATGTGCTTATGGTTCTTTAGGACAATCCCGGCAAGGTGTGCTTTAACAAGCCTATGTATGGTGGCATAAGCTTTGTTCACTTTTGTAAGGATAGCCAAGACTTTTTCAACACTAGTATGTGATGTGCATTTTTTCTCATTTTTTTTCATAATGTGCAAGAGAATATTTGTTCTAGACCTTTTATTGCAATGATAAACAAAAAAATATGAATGTACAATATGATATGTTATGTTTTTATCTTTGTTGTTTCCAATAAATTGGATCACACGAAGGGTGTCTTCTAAGTACATTATATCCTAATTTAGTATTCCCCATAAACTTTTTTATAAGTTGTTTTTCTTTTCTATTAGTTAAATATTTCCTCATAGTGGTATATTCAATATGAAGATTGAAGTGCATGTGGAATGGATTGAATTTGGAATCATCATCTTTCATTTTTTTTGGAAGATAACATGCATGTTGTTCAATTTATTTTTTTTGCATCAAATGATTGTCCAACATACATTCAACCTAGATGTCCTTGCATACATAACATGTTGCATTACACATTAGTAATTACTAATATCATGTTTATCAACATCAAAATGGTGTATCCACACAACAAACAAGGCAATGAACATCATGCACATCAAGATTGTAATAGTTTAGCCACACAACAAATGGGATGCTCGACAACAAACTGTGAATCAACACTACAATGGTGCAACCATTGAACAAACAAAACAATTAAAAAAATTATATGCATCAACATTAAAATGTTGCAACTGAAAGAAACAAAAAAATCAACAATTTATGCATCAACATTACAACAGTGTAAATACACAAGACACTCAACATCATTTGCATCAATAGTGCAACAATGTAAGGTTCAAATAATAAACATGATAGTCTTAATAGTGCAATACTTCAACCAATATGCATAAAAATTAAATCATAACTAAAATAAATTATTGGGGAATTTAAAACTTGCCTACAAGTGATTGTATACATACTAATAAATCAATTTATTTCATTCCATTATTAGTTCATGATGTAGATGCTACATTTGTTGGGTTTGCAATTGAAGATTTTTCATTCTATGTATTATTATTATCCACGTGTTCTATTATATTGGAAGCTTGTTCAAACGACAAATGTGACCACATGTTCGTGTCCACAATCTCAAAGTCCAAATAAAACTTATACATTTGAAAATGTGCGAATTCTCCTATGACCACTTCTTTCAACACTTCTTTCACCTTCCAATTGGTGAAATTGTTTTCAATATCCATATATTTATCCAAAAACCTCCAACATAACTTTCATGTATCCTACATAAAATTTCACATGTTGCATTGTTTATAAAACCTCATTATAACAAATTTTTACATCACATATATTCAAACAACAATTGATTAAAAAACTTTAGATTGACCTTGACAAGGAAGTACATCATGCTTTTGCAGAAAAGTTGTTTTCTTATCAACATACTCTATTACAAATTGGTTTACTTCTGGCACAAATTTGAACGTCGGTGGAGTCTTGAAAGCCCTCAATGTACAAACATTGAATAACTTTCATTGCACTTTAGTTGGTTGGTATGTCTTTTTAACCTTTGTGTCACAACCTTAGCCTTGGGCTTGCGACCAATGTAAGGCCTTGTAAAGGTGCATGCCAAAAATGAAGCCCATGAGTCACATTTCATGCTCCCGGGAGTGTAGGAGAGTGTGAGGGAATGAACCCACACACTCCCGAGTGGGCTCCCACTTTGGGAGTTGGAGTCCCAATGGATTCCTGAATTTTTAGAGGGCAATTGTAGGGGTCAAAACTCATTGCATTGAAAAGTTCCTTATATCATTGGAAATTTCTTGAAATTTAAATGTCTAAAATGGGCTTGCATGATCCATTTGGGTACTTAAAACAAGGAAGGTCGGGAATCGCCATGATTTCCTTGCATGCACATGGTTTGCCACATACCATTAAAAAGTTCTCAACCAGGGCTACAACTTTACTTTAAACCTCACTTCAATCGGAGGTAATACACACAAAATTATGGGCTTCCAAACTTGTGGAAGTCCCAATTTTGGGAATTTTAAGACTTCCAACTTGGGAATCACAAGAAAAAAAATGACATTTGGGTGCTGGACTCGTGGCCATGCATAGAGAATACTATAAAGGGGAAGGTGGTGGCTTCCCCTAAGTTTGGGCCGTGGTGAGTCTTGTGAGTTTGTGTGTGTTCGTGGCTTGTCCATGCACCAAAAGTGTTCCAACTATGCACTAACCAACTTGTTGTTTAGTTTGTGCAGGTCTAAGTAAATAATTGACCTACTTGTCACTCGTCCAAGTCCTCATTTCAGAGCTCTAGCACGCCCCTCTACCCGCAAAGTGTTGCGAGCCAAAAAACGTACCCCAACTCCTTATACTTCCGCTATTTTCACCTTGGACTTGCAGTTGAGTTTATCAAGGAGCTCGGGGGTGCGTCATTTTGGTTTTTTGGGTTCATTTGTTTCATTATGGGTTAACTCAGTTTTCAACTTACATAACAACATTCCATAATTTACTTTTGTTTTAGCATTTTCTGCCATTGTTCATGAAGTTCTAATCCTTTCAATAGTATTGTCACTTTGTGATATCATGAATCACATATTATTACACAAATGTTGTTAGATTGAATGTTGAAATCCCTTTTAATACTAAATACATTTATAAATGAACATCAATTCAGATATAAAGTACACATCAATATGACTATGATGTTAAGTCCATTTGAAAAAAATCCTATAATGACAAGGGACTTGTATTACTTGTGTTCCATGCCCATACAATAGTTTTGCAATTTGGCAACTTCTATTGTTGGGAACCTTGGTGGACTTTAGTGACAATGTAAATCATATGGCTGCTAAATGACATGTGTACAATACAAAATAAAAAGCTGAAATTCAAGTAATGGCACTTTCTAACAACTAATATTTATTTGTGGTTTGTTTTGGATTATGTAAGAATTAATCTAATCATGTTGGTTTGCAAATTATCTAGTAACACTTATGAACAAAAGATGTGCCTCTGTAAGTATGTATACAAATAAATATTTTTTATGTAGTTTTCTTGTCATAGCACATGTGTCAACAACTTTTATATTACAACACATTCAAAGCCTAGTTGTATTTTTCCTTGGTTTGTTCAACTTTCCCTATTATAGGTGCCTTACTTGATCTTTTCCAACATGTAATAGTTATTTTTACATCAATTGCTTTAACATTTTTACACATGTTAGTTTCTAAATTAATCAACAAAAGTTCTACCTATGTAAGCATGTACTATTAAGAAAATATTTTTTGGTTACACTCAAATTATTGCATGTATGTGCATATTTCCAAAAGAAAGTTATGCATATGAAAGACATATGAAGCAGAGCTAAAAAGTACTTTGCATCACATCTATCTCCAATTTGGAGTCATTTATGCTTTCTCCATGAATATGCAAGTCTTTTTTTTTATTCAAAGCGACGATGTTAAAGTGTGCCCAAGGTAATGATCAATGGAATTGAATGAAACTAGTGAATGTTCTTTCATTGAATCCACTTTGGAATGCCTTCACTTTTGTTCCCAAGTATTACTAGACTACATTGCATTTTCCACTTAAATATGTAATGAATTTGTTTTCTTTACAATCATATCAGTGACCTCTCTACTCTTCCTTTGCTAGTAATGCTAAAGATTTTTTTCATTCTATACACAAATCTAATATAGTCTACATGGAAGAAATTATGACGATGTAATCTCAATTTTTTATTTTAACCAATAAGGGTCATGTATGTGATGAACCTCAAGAACTATTTGAATCACAATCATTGGGTTGTAGTCACTCCATTGCCCATCAAATCTTTGAAAATCTTTTTTATTGATGTAGGTTGTGCAGTTGTCTTTTGACCCTCTGTATGTCAAATAAAAACATAAGCTCAAAAGTTTAAGATTTATGAATCAATTGATGTAAGATTTCATCAAAAACTATGAGATTGCAATATAGTATATATTATTAATGTAAAACAAAGATTATGTGGAAGCTAAAGATGATATGTTTTTTATGTCCATAGGGATTACGTGTTATGGACTTGACTTGAAGACTAATTTGAAGTTTAATGTAGTTGGGTACTAAAACATGCAAGAAAACTTCATCACATGGGTGCATGAGCAGGACTAGGTTGAAGTCACTTCTAAGTTATGTCTTGTTAGTGGTGCAATTAGGTGTAAGAATTAGATGTTTCCAATATTTTTTGTGTTTTCTCAAGTTGTAACTAAACTTTTTTAATATTATAAACAATTTAATGTTGCATGAACATGTGGATTCAATAAGGACAAAAAATTGAAGTTCAAGCATAGAAGATGGATTTTATGGTGTTTGGTTTCCTACAACAATTCTAAAAACTATTTTAGAATAAATGTTTGGTTAGATACGATAAATTCATCAATGAAAATGACAACTCAAAACTTTTACGTCGAATGGTGCAAATCTCACAACTCATACCAATTCCACCTAACATAAACAATACATCATGGGTTGATAATGATGTTGTTGAAGTCTATTAGTTTGATTGTTGGTGGTTGGAAAGATTATACACCACCTACCTCGTGCGACAAAATATGTTGTATATTTCCTTAAAAGTTCAGAAAAAATGCAAGTTGATGCATCATGCATACGGTCTCTTCAACATTAGGTGCAATGAGACAATGCATGTGATTTTACATAGCAACTACACATTATTCACATGGTATGTATTTCATTTCATTCAAGTTTTTTTTTTTTTTTGAAATTTGGTTTTCACCATATTTAATAAAAACAATTATGCATTAAAAACATATTCATGTTTGTTGTGTTTACAAGAAAATTCCAAGGTTGTAAAAACAAGTTCAACTTCAAAACAACAAAAGACCAAAGATGGAATCATCAATTATAGTTAAAGGCATATTTGAAAATTTGAATTACTCTACATGTTGAAAAAAAACTCTAACCAAAGCATAACATTTTTTCATTACTACAAAATGTGGGTGTAGTTCATTAGTCCTTGTTCACTAGACTAATGAATTCATTCAAAATCTAGTGAAATCACTTGGCATAGAGGGACACCTTTTGTTGTAGCGTTTCCTGATAGATCTTCGTGAAGTCCTTCTAATATCAATTAGTATGAATCAAATTGCATTTTAAGAAAAATGTTCAAACATGATTAGGATGATATGAAATGGTGTGCATCTTGTTAGAAATAAGGTAAAGTTGAAAAAAATGTATAATTTTGAAAAACATTGTAAATTTTCACAAATTTTTATATTTACAAGAATGTTGATTTTTGAATTTGTTCATAGAGTTGAACAATGTTTCTTCAACAACAATTTTTTATGGATTTGTAACCATGAATTTGTTCAATGAATATATTACAAAATTTATTGATTGAAATGTTTGATTTGGAATAGTGCATTCAATTTTGTAGTTTCATTTTATCATCATGTATACAGACTATGACTATGTTACATACCTATTTATTATTATTTTGGGCTCACAAGTCTTTTAAAGATAAAAATTTTAAATATTTAAATATATAGGCAATGACAAATCAATTATAAAACTTATAAATAAACTTAATGTCATTTGAAAAAAAATGACATTTTTTGCTTTATTGACCAAAATGCCTTGCTTGGGGCTGTATGATTAAAATGTACATTATGTCCAAATCTTCATTAATTCAGTTTAGAATTATTTTTTTTGCCCTTAGATTTATTTGCTCACTGAATGGACATTTTATACATGTAGCAACAAAGAAAAAGCCTTATAACATTCACACAATTTTGTTTGAAAACAATGATTTCTTAAAGGATTATAAAAATCAAAGCATTGACACTTCAAGCTATTAAATTTATTTCTTGAACATAACATCTACATAAAAAATTATCTTTAAAGTTTTAATTGTTCAAAACTAGTTCCATTGCATCTTTCCAAAATGACCTTTATGCCAATTTTTCAATAATTGTGACACCAAGTTATTATAATTATCAATTAGCACAAATCCATTTTTAAAAATAAATAATTTAATTTTTCCTTCATAAACTCAATGGTAACAATTAAATTAATATTTTAGCATACATAAAAAGTATGAACAATATAATTTATAACCCTCAGCCCTTTAGTTTTAAAAAAATGATAAATTATTTACATATGGTGATTTCACACCTTAAACCATCATAATGTGTGCATTGAGTCCCATTTTTACAATTTTAAAAAAAAAATGATGAATTAAATAGAATTAGGATGAATTCTTTACCTATGAAATTTGTTCAGCTAGTTTACAAATCAATCATACATCCATTCATACATTGTAATTGTCATGAGCGCCAAACAAATAAAATAAAATAAAAAAATTCATAATCATCATGTGTTGGCATGTTTGAATCCACAATTTAAAGAAACAAGGAATGTTTTTTTCCAAGTTTACAAATTTGTGTGTTTTGACATCTTATCCTACATTTTCAACTTTTATTGATTATCTATGCAAAAACTAAAATGCCAATGTATGTTCAAAATATATCTTATTTATTATATTTAATTCCAACCTTACTTTGTAATCTATAATTGAATTTTATTTGTGTTGTAATGTTCAATAACATGTATGACATTATGTTTCATTAAAATTTGTTTTTTTTTAATATGGCAATGCAACATTACTAAAACTTACAAACTATGAACCCAAATACATGAAATTCAAAAGATAAAATAAAACTATATATATATGATATTGTGAAAAAAAGACATCAAGAACATTTTCAACCTTATGACCAAACATGGCATTCAAGAAACAAATCAAATGAAAGATGGACAATAAAAACATCATCCTTTTTCATAAAATACAATGTTGTGCAATTTGTGGAATTGTGAAACTACCAAATAAAAGAAAACATTACAAAACATTATTTAACAAATACAAAGATGTTCATAATCAACATAATACTTACACACCATATGCAATTGCAAACTTGGTAATGGCAAACCACACAACTTTTGATGATAAGAAACTCGTGCACATTTGCATTAAATGTCATTCAAACTTAAATAAACCTCAAAATGTAACATACATAATATATTACCAACCACCATCATACATGGGAACATTACTTTCCACACATCCACTTCATGTTCAATTATTATCATTTATTGACATTGGAATGCACATGCAATCAAGAAATTGGGGATTCACAAGGCAAATTATAGAAACAAGTCTTTTGAATAGTCCTCTTTTGAGTTGGGATGGCATGGTGGATTGTACTTTCACAATAGAAGAAATAAGCACTTTGATAAGGCCGATGTTTTCACAAAATATATAAACAAATCCTTGGTTCAAAAAATATAAAAGAATTTTTGAACAACCACAAAAAATAGTAGCATGTGCATTCTCACACTAGATGTTGTACAACACATTATTAACAAACAAGCCACACATGACACAACATTTACAAACATGGATGTCCCATAACCAATATATAATTTTATTTTGTTATTTGGCGTGTGTTTTGAAACAACAACCAAAAAAATAAAAATAAAAAAATAAATTATATGATAAGTCATTTAAAACAACGGGAAAATGATAATATACCATAAACATATGAAGCAAAATAGCAATATTACCAACATTAAACATGAAAAAGACAGTCTTTATTTGGAAATGGCCTTATTTCCATTTTTATTCCCACATGGCCACAATGCTTCTGATGGTAAAACACATTTCAATGAATATTTAATATATTGAATGAGTGCATTTTTTTCACCTTTCACATTATACAAACCATATTTATTACATATGTATGATTTACGACAATCATTACAATTAATCAAAAAAACTTCAAGACATTAAAACTTGTAAAAAACAAAATCCCAAAATGAGTGAAGAAGACATTCTCAAACGAATTGTTAAATACAATCTTTTTGCAAATATACCAGGCACTCTTCAATGGCACAAAGTTCAACTACAAGATTTACTCTACATGGTCAAACATTTTGGAATGCCACATTCTTTTTTAACACTCATAGTTGATGAAACAAGCTCTCTTTGATGGGAAGAAATTATTGACGTTGAAAGAATTGCAAAACAAATACATACATTGTTAGATTAGAAAGACTCCTCGATAGAATGCGTCATACTTTTTCATTCTAAAGTTGACAAATTTATACAACTTCTTTTGTCATCTCATAGGAAACATAAAACAACATCATACGATATGAAATTCAACAATGTGGATCACTTCATGCCCACATCATCTTATGGATTACGAAAAATGACATTGAGCATATCATAAATGAAATCATAACATTTGTCCCAACAACATTCGGTAATAATAAGAATGAATTCATAGAACCCACAAATACAATGCAACATATTTTATACAAATTGGTAATGAGAAAACAACTTCACACATGTGGAAATAGATGCAAGCACAAATCTCATTGTAAATATGGATTTCCATTTATTATGCAACCAAACCAACAATCCAAATTCAAGAACTACACAAATCAATGGGAATATCATTGCTCAAGGCACAAAGACCACAACATAGTGCCATACCATGCATCTTTGCTTTTATTATAGAGTGCATCTCAACATCCCACACATTACTTTTGCATATTGGTCCTTTTTATATACATATGAAAGGTGAACTGCATGGAACACTAAATCTAAACAAAAAAAATGCAAAATGATTGGGCTTACGAAATGTTTTTGAAATAGAACTTCAACTTACACCCTCTCTTATTATCAATAAACCTATTTTTCTTCAAAAAACAACACTCACACGTTTATAAATACCTATAGTTCAAAAAAATGTTGTTGTAAAATACATAGATTCAAAACCCTTTCACATGTATGCAAAAATTATCACAAGATCAAGAATTTTGGGATTTCATCCCATAGATGTTTACATGAATTGACCTTCTCATTTTGAAAACATGACTTACATTGAATAATTTATGAAATATGAATCTGACAAACTAAAATGCCCTTTTTCAAAATGTCATGGTGAGGACAACATAGGAGACTATATTTACACAATTAATAAATGGACTAGATTCATAGGCTTTCACCCCACACATAACATAGAAGGGTTTTTTTATAACGTATTATTACAAAACGTGTGTTTTCAAAGAGAGCTTGATTTACTCTCCACATCCAAGATGTAGAAAAACTATGTATGTGAATGTCACATTTGTGGACTTGTACATGAATTAGAAAAAATACAACTTATCTAATGAAATATGCACATACAAAGCTTTTGGAAGTAGAAAAACAATGTCAACTTTTTCAAGAAAAATTGGAAGACCATGCGTATATTGACCCATGTCACAAAACATTTGTACAATTATTGACACATTTAATGAACAATCACATGAAATATATATCAAGTCAAAACCTTCTAAACACACATTTGACACAAACCTTTCAATGATGTAATTAAATCATGAATAATAAAAAGATTCCATTCCTTTATTGAAAACCCACAAAGTTTGCATGTTTTAACAACCACAGTTGGAAGTGGGAAAACTTTTTTTGTGAAATACATCACACAACATTTTCAAACACTAGGCAAAAATGTATTATTATCAGCAATTATGAACACAATAACACTTTTTTTGTGTTCCATTGTAATTATAGTACACATTGCATTTCACATTCCAGTGCAAGGATATTTATCGATCCTCCCTACACCTAACAATGTCATAAAAAAACTAAAAATTGCAAATTTCATGATTATAGATGAAATGTCCATGACGACTAGCAACATACTTTGCATCATGGAATAACATTTAAAGTAAGCAATGTCTATTGCATAACATTTCCATTTGAAACAAAACTTACCACCAATTTGTAAACACACATATGACAAAGTGACATATTATGCAAAAATTATCATGTAAAATCTACATCATGTTGGAAAATGGCACAACAACATTTTTTGTCCATATCAATGTGCCATGCCATAGATCTAAATACCTATAGTTTCTTAACATCATTCGAAAATGAAAACCAACCACAAAGGAAATTTTTAAAAAATTATCATCATGTTTCACAACAACACATTTTGGGTTTTGCAACTAGCCTTTACAACTGCATACTAATTAGGAAAGACATATGTGACTAATGATTAGTGAGTTGTTAAACTCATGTGGTTTCACCCATTTAATTGCAAGGGATGTTTAGTTGCAAAGCCTAGTCGTTTTAATGACTAAAATTTTATTTATTTATATTATAATGAAATTCCATTTCATCATTAACTTTGGTATGATGTGTAAAGTGCATGTCATCTCAACTTAGTTGTTTTATTCAACTAAGTGTTACAAAAGACGCCTTGATGAATGGATGACTGTGTAAAAAATCTATAAACATGTTATGAATCATTACACATGACCAAAAATCAGCCTAATTTAACCTATGTAGTTCATCACAAATTTCCCATCCCACGATTTGGTAATGGAAATTGTGCAAAAATCTTTCTTTCATGGGTGCGTACATTTTGCACATGGATTCATGCATTTAAAATATAATGATGCACATATAAGTAGGATGAAAGATTTTCACATGATTTCCATTACCAAAATCATGGGATGGGAAGTTTGTGATGTTAATGCAACCAAAAATCAACCTAACCTAACTCATTTAACCAAAATTCAACCTAGTTTAACCTAACTAAGCTAATTACCTATCCTAGGCAACCTAACTTAAGCTAGGTGGTTTAAATTAAAAACAAACATTAGACTCCTAGCCCAAGAAGCCTATATTAAACTACTTAACCTACACTAAATGGCTTAGGTATCATAGGTTGCAAGAACGAGGACTTGAACCCCTCACCTTCACTTTGGGGTTCAAGTCCTCATCCATTGCATTATCACATTTTGTTATACTAATTATGTTTAACGTAAAGTTATGAAGTTCAAAATTTTTAGCCTTGAATTAACCTTGGCCACCCTAGGTTGATTATATCAACCTACCTATTACCTACCAACCTAGCTTAAACTTAGACCTCCGTAGGTTGATTTAAGATGAATCAACTTATACTACTTATTAACCTAACATAAGTTAACTTAGGCATTTTTAGGCTAAAAAACAAATTAACCTTGGATAATTATGTCACATCTAGTCACACAAACTTGAGGTGGTTACAAACTTGATAAAATATTTTGCAATGAAACTACTTAGGTTAACTTGGCAAAAAACCTAAAGTTAAGAACTTAAGCAAATTACCTATCTAGGTTAACCTATTAGTAGGAAAACCTTTTTAAAGTACATTTAAATATCACTATGAGAAATCACGTTTGTCAAAACCACACTACCTTGCAACCAAAACTCAAAAAACAACTCGTATACAAATGTTATGCAACTATCCCTTGGGTATTGCAACCACTATGTAATTATCCCCTTAGAAATATAGTGCATTAATAAATAAATTGTCATATCAAAAAATCAGTTAGTTGTATTATAATTGCAAGTGAATTGAAAATGGGTCTTTTATACGGTAATTTATACACATTGTACATACATATGTAGTCAACCATGTTTGGTTTTTTTAGGAGTTGCATTGTAATTGCATGTGGCAACTACTTTAGAACTATTATAAATGTGTCACTAAAACAACAACTATGTTGCAATTAATGTGTAATGTACATACATGCGATCATGCCACATTTCCACATTTCCACCACCCATTATGGGATACATTTGTAACTAGTTTTTGATTATGATTCCCATTGATACAATTAGTATGGCCGTTAGTGCGGCACTACTAAAGTACTAATGTTCAACTATGTTATGATTATAATACAACTACTTATAACTTGATAAAGATACATATTCATCGATTATTTATCTTCATCATATGTGTTTCATTTTGAGTGATTTAAAATGTTATGGGAATGCTACCTCAAGTTTTAGAAATCATCTTTGAAGTGCAAAGGAAAATGAGTAATGAAAAAATAACAAGAAGAGAAATA
>Ga0116227_10009395_pt1 | contig 17767 bp, 13 predicted proteins | sample S1TSphgellanicum_FD_89693 | JGI IMG/M metagenome (GOLD analysis project Ga0116227, IMG submission 89693) | Host-associated microbial communities from peat moss isolated from Minnesota, USA - S1T2_Fb - Sphagnum magellanicum MG | ecosystem: Host-associated > Plants > Peat moss > Unclassified... | reverse complement strand
GAACTCTAACAAAAGAATTGTTGTCAGCAACATTTGCCATGGCCTTAAAGTATAGTTCTTCCATAATCTCCATATATGGCAATACATCACTAACATTTGCTGGATCAGCAACCGCGTTTCTGGCAAAAACATTTCTATCCCAATTGTACTCAAAAAGCACATCGTATTTTTCGAAAAGTTCCTTTTGTTTTAAGCCAACTGGCGTATTTGCAAATGTTTTTGCAGGCTCGATTTTAGCTTCTAAGGATTTTTCTTTGTTACAAGATTGATTGGATACTACAAGGCATAGTACAATAAGTATCAAAAACAGTTTTTTTAATTTTTTCATCTCTTTTCTAATTATTTTGAATCAGGATTAAATTGGATCTCTTCTAATGGAAGTTTTATAACATAGGCTTCTGGATCTTTTCCATCTATGATGTAATCGACTCCATTATAATTATGGGTAATTGGTAAATTGTATCTTTTTAAATCAAACCATCTTACCCCTTCACAAAAGAATCTATATCTCTTTAAGTTCAGAAGCGTAGTGATGGCGGCATCTTTGGTTGACGCTGCATTAACCTGGCCTTTAAGTCTATTCGTTCCTGCAGTTGTAAGGCTCAAATTATCAATCATCAAATTTAAATCGGCTTTTATAGCAGCACTAATCCCATTTTCATTCTGAATAGTAGCTTCTGCCCGATTAAATATAGTTTCATCAATAGTGACTAATGGCAAATTAAAGTTTCTATTCGCTGCAGAATAAAAGTATAGATATTTAACAGGGATTTTATCCGAAAACAAAATACTCGTCATTATCATTTCATCATTTGCAAAATCTCCAAAGCTCCCTCTATCCGGTGAACCATAAAACTGCATCAAAGGATAAGGGTAATATCCAGACCAAAAATATCCGATTAATTGATAGGTATTATTGCTCATTAATATATATGGAGCATTTACTGGATCAAAATAATATTTACTATAGGCCTCCGAATCATTTCCCGCTCTTGTTCTGAGTGCTCTCAGGTTTAATGGCACTTTATTGACCGCTAAAACTAAATCTGCATATTTAATTGAATTAGCCCAATCCTTTTTATTTAAGTATAATTTACTTAACAAACCATATATGGCTCTTTTACCAAAATAAAATTTAGCATTAGTAACAGTATTATTATCATCTATTAAAGTAAGTGCTTGTAACCAATCCGCTTCTACTTGTTTGTACATAAAATCAACCGTTGCGCGTGGTCTATTTACAATTGCGTTAGAATTATATTCTCCAATATAAGGTACAGCTAAATCAGTACCAGCAGTAGCACTGTCATATTGTTTACCAAATAAGCTGATTAACATAAAGTTACAATAGGCTTTAATTGCGAGTGATTGACCTATGACATTGTTTGCTCTTACAACATCTCCTCCATCATTTTTAATTTTATTTGCTCGCTCTATTAGCAAGTTTGCATTATTAATTCTAAAATAATATCTTAAAAATGCTGTATTAGGATTAAAACCAGAAGACAACATCTCAATTTTATCAACACTTTGTTTTGTTATTGCAAAAGTAAATATTGGACGGATTTTCTCATTAGCATCTCGAACAACATGACCTGCAATATCCTTATAACTATAATCATCTGTCATCATATCCGTAAAAAGATGATCGGCATATGGCTGTAGGGTAATTAATGTTTTTTCCAGATCTCCAATAGTCGTTAAAGGCGATCGATCATCGATAGGTGCCTCTAAAAATTTTTTACAAGAAACAAATGGGGCAGTACATATAAAAAGCAACAACGCTGTTTTTAATAAAGTACTATTATTATTTAACGATGTATTTTTCATGATTAAAAACTTGCGTTAAGTGAAAAAGTAAACGATTTAACTGGAGGTGTATTTAAGCCATTCAATAAACTTTCAGGATCTTGCCCTTTTAATTTATCAGATGCCCATATTGCAATGTTTGAAGCTTCTATCCCTGCAGATAAGTTTTTCATTTTTAAACGTTGAGCTAACTTTCCAAAATTGTATTGAAAGTTTATGTTTCTAAACCTTAAATATGAGGCCTTTACAGTGCGGGTATCATTATTATTATAGGCATTGTAAATGGTTTGACCTGTAAATCCATCAGCCGTGTAATGATCTACATCCAAATCCGTAATAAGCTTAGGAATTATTGTATATCGTTCATCACCAGGCGCTGTCCATCTGTAAGCAAAATCACCAGGAGAGTTTTGATCATCCCTGTATAAACTCGTTATTGAACCACCTCTATAAAAATCCGCCAACCTTACTACATGCCCTGCATTAAAAATAAAGGCAGCACTTAAGCTCATTGCTTTATAGCGGAATACTGGTGTAAAACCACCTGTATATTTGGGTTCTCTACTTCCTTGGTATTCTAAATTTCCAATCTCGGTGTTAGTTGATAAAAAGCCTCTAACAACTTTACCATCTTTATCATAATATTGTGCTAAGCCATCGCTTGATAAACCTGCGAATTTAAAGGAATAAAGCCCTGTAAGAGGCCCTCCTTCAAGCGCAAAGCCTCTAGAATCAGATATTTTATAAATATTAGGTTTGCTTCCTGTCAAATCGGATAAAACAGTGTTTTTATTATATGCCGCATTTACTACAACGTTAAAAGTTAAATCCTTAGCCAATTGTACAGGACGTACATTGATACTTAATTCCACTCCTTGGTTACGCATATTTGCCCAGTTAAATACCTTTGTTGCATAGCCTAATGACGGTGCAACTTGTCTTTCGCCAATTAGGCCGAAGTTATTGCGTCTATACACATTAAAAGATATATCAGCTTTTTTGAATAAGGTAAAATCTAATCCCCCATTTATAATATGCTCTTTTTCAAACTCCAAACTTGAATTTTCAGGTTCAGAAATATTAACACCCGAACTATTATATTGTGGGTAAACTCTTGTAATGTTTCCATCGTATGCCACTAATGCTGGCCCTCTAGCTCCATCATTTCCTCTTAAACCATAAGATGCCCTTATTTTAATTTCAGAAATAACATTATCCGCCTTTGCCATAAATGATTCCTTGCTTAAATTCCAAGCAACGCCTACCGCCCATGTTGGAGTGAATCTGCTCAACGTAATATTTGCAGCATCATTTCTTAATGAGAAATCGAAGATATATTTTTCGTTATAATTATAAGATCCATTGGTGTAGTAGGATACGGTATTACGTGTATATGGCAGATTGTAATCAATCCTACCAGCTAATAAATTTCTACCATCAAATGGCGCATTATAATCAATCTTGGTTGCTAATAGACTTCTATCAACTGGGATTCTCTGTTCATCGAATGGTAAATTTGTTCCCTGTATTAACCTTTGGATGGCTAAAGGGCTAGGATTTATACTTCCATCTACTGTTGAGTAACCATAGCCTCTTGAAAAATAGCTCTTTTGTTTATTTGAATAGGCTTCTGCTCCACCCATTATCGTTACTGAATGACCATTTTTATTTACTAATGGACTCCATTCAGCCTGTATTCTACTGGTAAAGAACTTAGAGTTTGAAGTTTCTCTATCTAAAATTCCTCCTGTGGGTAAAACACTAACCGTAGGATAAGTTAACGGTAATGACGGGTCTTTATACAAACGTTTGTTTCTATCGTTTAAAGATAACGAAAGTCCATTTGCATCTACAGTTCCCATTTGTCTAAATTGATTCGCATAATTAGAATTTTCTGTATACACCTCATCTACTTGGCTTTTAGCAACTCTTGCATTAAACAATCCAGATATTCTAAAATTATCAGTTACTTTATATTTTAAATCAAGTTGAGCTAATATATCATCATTAGCTAAATTGATGTAATTATTGTCTATTTCTTTAATAATATTAAAGTCGGTATATCCTCTTTTATAATATTCATAGCTTCCGTCTGCAGCATAAGGTTTCATGTTTCTGCTCGCATCTCTTGCATAAATAAATGGGTTGACTAGCGTACCTGGGTTATTTTGATCTCTATGGGAAGATTTAAATAGAATTTCTGCTGACAATTTTTTTGATAACTGAATTCCAGTAGATAAACCAATCGTATATCTCCCTACATTTTCACCTAAAGTTTTCCCCAAATCATCATAATAACTAAATGATAACCTTCCATAAACATTCTCTCCACCATATGAAGCGCTTAACGAATGTTGTTGTAAAAATGAGTTTTTATATAAATAGTCAAACCAATCCGTATTAATGGTTTTTAAATTTAAAACTTCGTTTCTAAATTGATCATCTGTTACTGCCTTAATATTTCTTAAATAAGTTAATTTAGAATAAGCTCCTGATGTTTCAGCAGAGAATGACATTAATGCATTTTGATACGTTCTAAAAATTTCTTCGTTCAATACCGTTTGTTCTTTTGAGTTTAATACGTCAAAATCATTAATTGAGGGTTTAAGTGTTACAGTAGCATTGGTACTATAATTAATTACAAGAGGCATGCTTTTTTTAGCTCTTTTGGTTGTAATAACAATTACACCATTTACAGCTCTTGTACCGTACATTGCTGTAGCAGTAGCATCCTTTAGTACTGTAATATCTTCTATATCTTCGGGGTTAACACCTGATAAAGCACTGGCCAATAGATTCCTAGCACCACCTGAATACAACTCTGACGGAGCGATTCTTAGCGGAGCTTCTAATGGAACACCATCTAATACCCATAATGGTTCGTTAACACCTGATAAAGAGGCACTACCACGCACACGAATTTTTGGAGCGGTACCAAAAACTGCTGATGATGTTTCAATTGCAACACCGGCAACTTGTCCCTGTAACATTTTATCCAAAGTTCCCATACTTGCAACATTAATATCAGCTGCTTTTACTCTTGATACGGAACCTGTGAAGGATCCTTTCTTTATTTGCTGATAACCAGTTACAACAACATCGTTCAAACTTTGCTCGTTAGGCTTAAGAGAAACTTTCATTGTAATAGTAGCTGATACTTCTTTAGCGATGTAGCCCATAAAACTAAAAACTAAAACCGAACCTTCTTTGGCTACCTTAATCGTAAAATTCCCATTATTATCGGTCATTGCATAGTTCTTAGTACCTTTTTCTGTTACTGTTGCACCTGGCAAAGGCAAGCCATTTTCATCTACAACCTTTCCTGTAATGACAACAATTTTTTCTACAGTATTCAGCTTTACGCTTTTTTCTAGAGGAAATAAGGGATTAATTAAAATGGTTTCTCCTTCTATTTCAAATTGAAAAGGCTGATTGCTCATCGCCTTATCCAAAGTTTCATTTAAAGAAGCATCATGTACTGACAGACTAACGGGTTTTGCCTGTTTTAACAAATCAGTATTATAAACTAATTTATAACCGCTCTGCTTTCTAATTTCCTGAAGCACAGCATTTAGAGAGGAGTTTTTTACGGTAAGGGTGATCTTTTGCGAAAATGTTTTAGCTGAAATTTGCAAACTTGCAACAATTAGTAAAACAGTGGTCAATTTCATAATTAATGAAAATTTAGGCGTAAATTTTCTCGCAGGAATAAAATTCTGCCATAGACAGAGCAATAACTTGCGCTGAACGTTTAAATTCATATTTTTGTTAGGTTTAAGGTGATTGGTTAACTTCTTAATCGGTAATGGATTACCTTGGATAAAACCGGTTGTGTTGGCGCACAATCGGTTTAATTTTTTGGTTAGTATTTATTTTACATAAGCAATGATTTTAATGAGCTATTTATTGATTTTAATTGTATTATTTACGATCTGAAACTTAATATTTCCGGTTCTTTCCAACATATTCAAAGCACTTTTAAGTGTTTCATTTCTAGAGATAAGCATATTGTAACGCGTTTGGGGCAACTTGTCAAACTCAACCTCTACATTATACCAGCGGGAAAGCTGTTTGAGAATATCTTTAAGATCCATATCTTCAAACATAAAATTTCCATTTTTCCAAGCTATAATCGGTTCTGTATTTACTTTTATTACCGTTAGCGCTTCTGAAGGAGAGGACATGGCCTGTTCCCCAGGATTTAGCACAACTTGATTTGTAAGCTGACTTACATTCACCTTTCCTGAAATAAGGGTTGTTTTAATGCTTAAATCATCTGCGTATGCACTTACGTTAAATTCTGTACCGAGCACCTGAATAAGCTGACCTTCTGTTTCCACATAAAATGGAATCCGTTTTTGATTGTTTGTTACTTTCTCTACTTCAAAGTAGGCCTCGCCTTTAAGGCTTACTCTTCTTTCATTTGAAGCAAATGCAATAGGATAACGCAATGTTGAGGAAGCATTTAACCATACTTTTGTTCCATCAGGCAATAAAACCTCATATTTTGCTCCATTTGGAGTATGCAACTCATTATACTGCATGATATTGGGGTTTGCTGATTGTTGTTTAACCTCATAAACCAACATTCCATCTTTGGTTTTGGTAATTTTAATACCAGACTGTTTTAAAATGGTTTCACTATCTCCTGTACCCAGCTCAACAGAAGTTCCATCGGCTAAAGTAAGAATAGCCTTATCAGTGCCAGGGGACGCATCATTAACCAGTTGCTTTTCTTGTGGATGTTGTTCAGGCTTATGATGGTTTAAAAGATAGAATGTTGTGGCAAGCATCACAAAAACACTAGCCACAGCCGCATAACGTACATAGGGCAGGATACGTACCAAAAAATTATTTTGTTTCGGTAAAAGTATCTTTTTTAAATACTCATCCGTTTGTGTAAAAACCTGTTGAACTTCCAGATTTTTCTCAAAATCCTCACTTACTTCGGCCAGTAATTGCTGTTCAATCAATTTCTTTAACTGATCAGCGCTTTTTTCTTGTCCAAAATACCTTAATAGCACCTCTATTTCCTCAGTTGTACAAAGGTTATTGAGATAACGTTGAAATAAGATGGGTAATTTTTGCATGAGTATTATGGCTCTTTTTAAACATTACGCTTATCAAGAGAAAACCAACTACTCTATTAAAAAATAAATTTCAAAAAGTGACTTAATTAACATTAAGGATAAGAAACTATTTCTAGAGAGGTTTTTTTTCAAAATCCTGGTTGCGCGGACAATATGGTTATTCACCGTTGCAGCTGATATGTTTAACAGCTGCGCAACTTCATCATAACTTTTTCCTTCAATTTTACAAAGCTTAAATACCTGTTTACATTTTTCGGGCAAACGTTCAATTTCACGGTCAAGCAATCCAAAGTCTTCTTTTAAATGAAATTCATCTTCAAGAGGGTTATATTCTTGGCCTGTGGATAAAAGGATTAGCTTTTCAGTTAACTTTTTATCTCTAGATGCTTTTCTAAAAAAATCAAAAACCTTATTTCTGGCAATCTGAAAGATGTAGTGTTCAAAAGGCTGTTTAACATCAATATGCGCCCTATTCTTCCATATTGCAACAAATACTTCCTGAAGTATATCCGCCGCAAATTCGGGCGATTTGGTCAGCTTAAGTATATTCGCGTATATTTTCCCCCTGTATTTCTTATAAAAAAAATCAAATGCCCCATTGTTCCCAGCTTTTAAGGAAATAAGCATTTCATAGTCTACAACTATAACTACTGATTCCATAAAAATTTAGGTTTAAAAACATCGTTAATCTTGAAAATTTTGGCAAATAATCTATTAGTTAATATCCATTACACATATTAACTCTGCCTATAATCAGATTATAAACTGTACCGATACAAAATTATATATCTCTTGACAAGACAGGTATTATTTATTATTCCAGAACAGGCATAAAATGATTACAGCAATAGCGACCAAATATATTACATTTATAAAAAAAACGTTACTTAATCTTATAAATATTTATAAATGTTTATAATAGAGGATTATTGTGGGGTTAAATCCTCTTTCATATTGACTTCGCCACTGCCTTTGGTTAATTTATATGAACTAAAATCCTGTGGGGCTTCGAAGTTGATTCCGTCTACGTTATTGCCATCGGGCGTGGTTACATAAACCCTTTGTGTCGAGGTAAAAAGCTTTTTACCTTCATCCCAGATTAATTCTTCTGACCTGAACGTATCGCCTTTATTATTTTTTACGACTACATTTTTTTGAAAGGTCGTTTTTTGTTCTATTTCTTTTCGGATTGCATAATCACAAACCAGATTTCCTGTTATATTTCCAAATCCATCATAAAAATCAATATTTACCCCTTTGGGCATTTCTTCATAAACCCCTCCATTTGATGGAGTGACCTTATCAAGTACAGGCGCTGTACCCTTAGCTTTTACCCTAGCTGAATCGCTATAAATAATTTCTACGCCCAATGTACGATCGGTTGTAAAAGTTACTTTTTGTACCGCAATAGAGTTTACATTTTTAAGATCGTCACCACTGCATGAAGCTAAAAATGCGACAGACAGCAAAATGGAGCAATATAAAAATGCTTTTGACATTAATCTACTCTATACTTACGGAACCAGGTATCATTTAATGTAAAACCTAAATGAAAGTTAACAAATTTTTCTTTAACCAGATTATTGTTTAGTGTTCCGCGTTGCCCCAGCTCTGTAGTAAAATTGATTTTATAGAAAGACAATCCACCTTGTGCTGCCGGTAAAGGGAAACCGAAGCCAAAAGAAACGCCCATTTGTTTAATATCCTGATTATTAATATTGATATAGGTTTTGTCATAGTTAACCCCAAATCTATAGTCAACACGTTTAAAATAACTGTTATAAGAAGTTATATCTGGTGTAATCTGAGCCCCAATTGATGCGCCATAACTATTTTGCAAACCTTGGTTTACATCATTAATGCTTACTTTAGACCAGTTTCCCAATCTAAAATCGGCGCCTACCATCCACTTATCATTTTGTTGAATGGCAATACCAAAATTATGCGTTAAAGGTAAATGCAAATTAGATTTTTCTTTTTCTACTCTATTCAAAGTATCAAGTGCAGTACTTTCATTTCCACTTAAATCAACTGAATAGTGTGTTACGTAACTGGATAGGGTTGAACTGATTTTGCTTGCGCTGCTGCCCGAATACCCTATAGTCATCGTCGTTTTAGGTGCTATGTTAATATCATACTGGATTCCATATGAATAGTTTAAGCCTCCTACGCTATTTTTATTCTGCATACGTGAATTAATGGCTCCTCCTGTAATATATTCAGTAGAGCGTGTTGTTTGCAGGTTACCAAAAATATATTCTAAATTGCCCCCTATTCTTAAATGGTCGCCAAAACGGTAACCATAACCTAGGTATGCTTTTGATAATCCGCCCTCACCTCTATAAATCTGATCCACGTTCATTGTATCAATTTTAACCGTGTTTCTATAACTGTAGCCTAAATCAGTATAAGGCAGTAACCCAAAGCTCAGAGCGGATCTTCTATTTACTGGAACAGCAAAAGCCAGATGACTAAAAGTAGAGTTGAAATTGGTTTCGCTTAAACCATTGCGGCTTAGACTGCTAATATCGGCACTCATCCCCATATCAATGGTGGTTAAGGTAATGCCCGCATAAGAAGCCGGATTTTGCATATTAATGTAGTTAAAGCCACTTACTTTATTTACTGCAGTTGAAATTCCTCCCATTGCACGCAATTGAGGCAGTAATGACCCTTTGATATTGCCTAGTCCGTATCTAGAATATGGGGATGATGTTGTAACTTGTGCCTGTGCACCATAACCACAAACGATTATTAAAATTGCTGTGATATAATTTATTCTTTTGTACATTTTATGCAATAACTTCATTTAATCCTTTTAAAACCAAATATGGATCCTTCACTATTTGAGGCGCAAAGATGCTGTTTTGTAATTGTTTAAACAAAAACGTTGCATCCCCCCCCGTTAAAATCACCTTAAAGGCACTTTGTTGTTTATTATTTATGGCTATAAAGCCAATTATTTCATTCACTACTCCTTGCAATACGCCATTTATGACCGCTGATTTGGTATTTATACCTTCAGGTATCTCATCTTCCCCCTGCCAATCTATTAAAGGCAATCGTTCTGTAAAATGATTTAGTGCCTGAAAACGCATCCTGATCCCGGGACTAATACTGCCCCCAAAATATTCATGCGCACTATTAATCAAATCATATGTAATACAAGTGCCCGCATCTACAATTAAACAATTTGTATTTACAAATAAGCTTTTAGCGCCAAGTACCGCTGCCCACCTATCTAATCCTAAAGTTTCGGGCGTTTTATATTTATTTTCCACACCATTGTTCAACATTATCGAAAATCGGGTGTATGAAGTATTAGCCCTTAAAAAATCTTCCAGTTCAATTACTTCTTCATTAACCGTGCTGATGATCGACTTTTCAAGCTCAAACTTATTAAGGAGCAATTTTAAATCCTGAACAGTTAACTTACCTAAACGCTGATAATGAACAATTTGCTGATTTTCAAAAACAGCAATTTTAGTGAATGTATTACCAATATCAATGCCTAAGTTATGCATCTAGCTGAAAAAGAATATGCCAAACTTCATGGCACAAAGCTATTAATCTTTAACAAGTTTCAAGCTATCAAATTGTTAAAAAAGGTTAAACAAACAGAAAATACTGCACCGAGAGCACAAATAACACAAACAATGTTTCATATACCCAACGTTTCTTGGCATTGCTAAAGTAATATGCCAACAATACTGAACCCGGAGGTACACAAAGCAAAAAGTGCCAAATTCTAAACTGTGGTTTTAAATAGAAGCTTACACCAGCTACAATAAACATAAAAAAAAGCAACTGAAAGCCTTTTCTCGTACTGATAAAGCTTCTAAAAAAGTTTTCGCGCAACTGCAGCAAGGCCAAAATTATAATTGTAATTACTGGAATAAGCACCAGGTAGTCATTATAATTTATGGCAAAAGATGATGGAAATTTGTTGCCTAAGGGCCGCCATATCTCATAGAACAAACTTAAATTATCATTCCAATAGTACCAAACTGCTAAAAAGAAAAAAACGGCTAGAAAGCCAATTAAACCAGCAAACCATTCTCGCCAGTTAAATGAGCGGAAAAGAAGCAAAGCCAAAAATATCATCAGCAACATGGCAATAAAAGGGAAGTAAATCAATGTACCAACAGCAATGATCATCCCAATATCAAATACCATTGTAATGGCTGACGCTGTTTTCCCAAGTTTTAAAAATTTATCTATCATCCAGATCAGCAAGAAATTACAAACGAGTGCAGGGCTTAACTCCATAAATGGGAAAAACAAACTTGTCCCCGTTATAAACATCAATGCGGGCAAATAGGTATGCTTTGCCAACAAATTGTGGTTATTAATAATCCGGTTAAAAAGAAGTGCCTGTACAAATGCCAAAATTCCTGCAAAAAATATATTTGCACTGGTTGAAAATGCATTTTCTACGGGCACACTGATTAATAGACGGGTAAAAGGCTCTAAAAAATCAAAGTTTAAATGTGCCGGCAAATGGGTGAGTACTACCAACCGCATAAAAAATGTATAAACCAGCAACAAAAGAAGATTAATAGGGTTTAGTTTTCTGAACTGGCTAATCATGTGCTTAAAAATAGGTAAAGTATAGAAATTATTTTACAGTTGCTGTTGTATTTAATCATTAGTAAATGGACTGCACCCTAAATTATTCTTCTTCTCTAAAATATACTTTGTAAAAATTCATCGATTTACTATCGTCATATCCTTTTTCAATCAGCTCTTTATTTCCATGAATATAAATGTGAAAATTCTTATCCAGCTTGAGCACACTCTTATATGCCCGGGCCTGTTTTTTTACAGCCGATTCTGCAATCTCAAAATGATCGCCAATTGGACTTTCAAACTCCTGTTCATAGTTCTTCTTATAGTTTTTAAAAGATTCTATTCCTTCAGCATTACCAATTACTTCTTGTCCAAATTCCTCAATATCAAAAGTTTCTTTTTCTTTAAAATATTTCATTGAACGGTTTAGAAGATCAATTTTATCTGCTTTGCTAATTTCATATTCATCATCAAGCTTTTGGGTTACAAAATTCTTATATACCCCTAAAACATTATTGGTTTGATTATAGCTGTCATTTCTAATTTTTAACTTCAAAAACTCATCCTTCCAATATACTGCGCTTTCATTGCTGCTTTTAGCCTGATCAAGCACCACAACTTTATAACCTTCTTCTTGTTCGACATTAAAGATTAAGCACCCTTTATCCAACTTGTTAATACTGATTGCTTCCTGTTCATAACTTAAGCCAAAGCCATCCTGTTCAGGATAAACTTTTAGATACGTATCTTTTGTCTCTGACTTAAATATCCCAATCACATCCAGCTGCTCTCCCTCTATTTGTACATTCTCAAAACAGGCAACATACAGCTCTCCCGACTTTATTTTTGGATGGTTGGCCACATCATAGAGGTGCTTGGCCAATTGCTGTGAATCTTCATGAAACAAAGTGTTATTCTCAAAAATTTGATGAACAAAGTGATATACCTCATTAAGCTTTAAATTATCATTTGGATGGTAAAAACGATAGACTTCATTCACTTTTTCAAAAGGTTTTAAAAAATATTGCATCAGCAAATTTCCTAGTACATCATCATTTATGCTCAAAGGAGCATCAGAAAGTTTATAATATTCTTCAAGCAGTTTATTGCCTGTATGATGAATGGAAAGTTGCTTAAGCGAGGCTTCGAAAAATGAAATCATAACCACAAAAGTAATTAAAAAGCTTTGAAAATAGATTTGTAAAGCAGTAGGATCTGCTGTAAGCATAAGAATTGGCTCCTGCTTGTTTTGAATTGTTATTATGGAGTTTCTTTTAATTGATTTATAAAATCTACGAACTTTTTATGTGCATAATTGGCAATGCCCTCATGTTTAAAAGATAATCTCCCAGCTTGATCAAAAATGATGGTCGTTGGCAGTGCTCCCCTAAAAATTTGTGGGGGCACCGTACTTTCTATACGATAAACCGGCATTTCGTATTTACGATCGGCCATAAATTGTTCTGAATTTTGAAGATTTCCATCTGCATCGGCAAAGATGAAAACGACTTGGCTATCATTTTTAAATTGTTTAAAAAGCTTATTTAAAGAGGGCATTTCCGCTCTGCACGGAGGGCACCATGTAGCCCAGATATTTAAAAAAACAACTTTGCCTTTTAATTTCCCCAAATCTATAGTATTCCCTTTTCTATCCTTAAATGTAATGCCTGACAAGTTAGATACCTGCATGCCTTCTTTTTCGATTTCTGGCACAAAAAACCCAACGTCGATCAATCTTTTAAAAAAAACGGCCTTAACATTAGGAATAAAAATGGCTGATAAAAGAATGGCAACAACAAAACCTTTAATTATTTTTTTTATATACAAGCTCATTATTAATCCGATCAATAGTATTAATATAATTTCTAAAAGCAATGTTACCTTTCAAAGATATATAATTGAATAGGATTTACTACTTTTGGCCTATTGAAAAAGCATAGACAACATATTAAACGTTTATTATCAGCGATCATGCTGGTGGTATTTGCTATTGCTTTAATACCATGGAATTTACTTCATCATCATAAAGAAGCTCCATCGGCTCCTAAAGAAATTAACTGTCACCATTTAAGCCATTTAGAATCACACGCTGACAATTGCTTAATCTGTAATGCCAGTTTTGAAAAAAATTACGTCCAAACGCATCAGCTTTACAGTATATTTTTATCTGCCAAGCTATTAACTGGGTATAATCCGGTTTTAAAAAGCTGCTTTACTGAGCTTAGGCATACTTCGCTTCGTGGTCCACCTTTGATATAAGGTTTTCTCAAAATGTCTTTCTGGCATTTCATTCTCAAACAGCTTACATTCATATCCTTGCATTGCTTTAATAGCAGGCATAGGCAATTATTTATTAACCTATTTGAGTAATTAGGCTTAGGGATTTTAGTTGATTTTACTCTTATCGCTCTGTTTTCATGCAACCGTGTGAATAGCGAATAAGGCGCTCAGTCAAACTAATCCCTTATCATTTACAGGACATGATTGTACTTAAGCATTAATGCGGGTCCATCATGATTATAAACATATCCATGAAAAAAATAAATTTCATTCTCGTTACCATACTGCTGGTACTTGCAAACACAGCAACATTTGCACTTACTTTTAAAGAAATAAAAGGGGAGGTTGTAGATCAGAGCAATAAACAAACCTTACCAGGGGCAACAATCTATATTCCCGACTTGAAAGTAACAGCTATTACCGATAATAACGGTCAATTTATATTAAAAAATTTACCTAGTAAAGGAACCTACCTTATTGAAGTGCATTATATTGGCTATAAGACGGCTACACAGACTGTAAATCTCGCAGTGGCAACCAAGCTTCAGTTCAGCTTACAGCCAACCGCAATAGAAACTAAAGAAATTGTAATTACTGGCGGCCTGGTCAGCAGTACAAACAAACGCAACAGTGCTTCATCCGCTGTAATTGGAAAAGACCAACTATTGGCTCCTTCTACTAATTTAATTAATGCGTTAACAAAAATCCCGGGCATATCTGAAATTACCACTGGGCCATCAATATCTAAACCGGTTATAAGAGGCTTGGGTTATAACCGAATTGTAACCTTAGATGATGGCATTAAACAACAGGGGCAACAATGGGGCGATGAACACGGGATAGAAATTGATCAGTTCAAATCAGACCGTGTTGAAGTTTTGCGCGGTGCGGCTTCATTAATGTACGGGTCTGATGCTTTAGGAGGGGTCATTAATTTATTAGAACCCAGTACAGCGCCAGAAGGCCAGGTTAAAGGTGAGCTTATTTCAAATTATTCTACTAATAATGGCCTTACCGCAAATTCAATCATGCTAAATGGAAATGATAATGGTTTTGTATGGCGTGCGCGTGGTACTTATAAAAATGCATATTCTTTTAAAACGCCTACAGGCTATTATCCTAACTCTGGTTTTAATGAAACCGATTTAAGCGGTATGATTGGCTTAAATAAAAGCTGGGGTTATACACATTTAAATGTATCCAGCTTTCGCAATAATATAGGATTTTACGAGCCTACATTAGACGCAAATGGAAATTTTGTAAAAGAAAACGGTGATACATTTCTAAATTCTGATTATAAAAGCCGGGATTTGGAATACCCACGCCAGGACATTAGGCATTTTAAAATTGCATTAAATAATAATATAATTCTAGGGAATGGTTATTTAAAGGCCGATCTTGGTTATCAACAGAATCAGCGACGTGAATTGGATGGACCGGCCCCTAGTTTATTCTTTGATCTTAAAACTTATAATGCCGATTTAAAATATTACATTAATGAAAGCAATGGCTGGCAGCCCGTTTTTGGTATCAGCATAGATAACGCGAACAGCCAAAATAAAGGACAAAAGTTTTTAATTCCGGCATATGACACTTTTGGATTTGGAGCTTTTGCATATGCAAAGAAAAACTGGGATAAAAACACTTTTAGCTTAGGTGCCAGATATGATTTCCGCAACAACAATGGGAAAGAGCTCATTGAAGATGGTGAAGAATTATTTTCCCCATTTAAAAACAAATTTTCAAATATTAGCGGTGCTTTAGGCTTTACACATCAGTTTAATGAACAATGGAATTTCAAAGCAAACTTAGGTTCGGCTTTCCGCGCGCCAAACCCTGCTGAACTTGGATCAAATGGCGTGCATGAAGGCACTTCAAGGTATGAAGTTGGAAATTCCAATTTAAATCCTGAGCGTAGTTATCAGGCTGATGCCACTTTGGAGTATGAAGGCAAAATAATTAGTGCCAGCGCAGGCATCTATAATAATTATATCCATAATTATATTTATGCATCCAATAATGGGGAACTGAGAGAAGTTGATGGCACTGAATATGCCGTTTATAGGTATGGGCAGGTTAATGCCAATCTTTATGGTGCTGAAGCAAGCCTAACCATTCATCCTGTTCCATTTATTCATTTTGAAAACACTTTTGGCTATGTGCATGCGCAGAACAACACATTAAACAGGCCTTTGGCTTTTATTCCGGCGGCAACATTGAGGAATGAGCTCCGTTTTGAACCTAAAATTAAAGAAACAGCTGATACATATTTATCTGTAGGTATTAATTCTGCCTTTAAACAAACACGTGTTGATGAAGTTTTTGAAACACCAACAAGTGGCTATACGCTGTTAAATGCAGGTATTGGTGCTACATTTAACTTAGGGAAACAGCCAATTAAGTTATCTATTGCAGCGAACAACCTATTAAATCAAAAATATTATGATGCATTAAGCCGGTTTAAACCCGGCCGTTTTGATCAGGAAAATCCAAGCCTGGGTGTGTACAACCCCGGCAGGAACATTACCTTTGGTTTATATATTCCGTTTACTTTGGTAAAATAGTAAATGAAATTCTTCATAGTGAGGCATGACTATTTATTAAACCTTGAAATGAGGAGTTATTTAACAGAAAAGCCGGCAGTAGCCGGTTTTTCTGTTAAATATATTCACTTACTTTTTAAAAACTTCTCTTTTTGCCCTCACATATTGCTTAGGCCATTCGGTATCATCGCCTAAAATTTGTGCTGCATGTGTAGGAAAATAGGCATCCCGCAAAGATTCTCTGGCAATAAAAATCAAATCTGCTTTTTCCTGTTCTAAAATTTCCTCTGCCTGGTGTGGTTCTACAATGACCCCAACGGCTCCGGTATAAATTCCGATCTCATTTCTAATTTTATCTGCAAAGGGAACTTGATAGTTTGGCCCTGCAGGAATCTTTGCATCAGGAACATTGCCTCCCGAGGAAGTATCAATTAGATCAACTCCTTTATCCTTTAAAACTGCTGCAAGTTGAACAGAATCATTTTCATTCCAGCCCCCTTCGGTCCAATCAGTTGCAGAAATGCGAACAAATAAAGGCAAATTTTCTGGCCAAACAGATTGAACAGCCTCAACTATGTCAATAACTAAACGGATACGGTTTTCAAAGCTTCCCCCATATACATCCGTTCTTTTATTGCTTAAGGGACTTAAAAACTCATGCAATAAATACCCGTGTGCGGCATGAATCTCCACAACTTTATACCCTGCCTGAAGGGCACGCAATGTGGCTGCCCTAAATGCAAAAACAATATCCTGAATTTCTTTAATACTCAATTCATGAGGCACTACCTGCCCATCTTTAAAGGAAATTGGTGAAGGCGCAACGGGCAACCAACTATTTTCACCCTCAGTGATCTGTTCTCCACCATACCACGGCAACTCGCAGCTTGCTTTTCTGCCGGCATGTGCCAGTTGGATGCCAGCAATAGCGCCATTAGCATGAATAAAAGAAACAATTTGTTTCAGCTTTTCTATGTGCTCATCTTTCCAAATTCCCAAATCAGCATAAGTAATTCTTCCATCTGCAGTAACTGCAGAAGCTTCCTGCATAATTAATCCGGACCCGCCAACTGCACGGCTTCCCAAGTGAACAAGATGCCAATCGTTTGCAAATCCATCAATTGCCGAATACTGGCACATTGGTGAAATCACTATCCTGTTTTTTAGGGTAACATCCTTTATTGTAAAAGGAGAAAATAATTTAGACATGATATTTATTTTAGATAACTATACTTATATGGGTTCATACCATTAAAAACCTGCATGCTTCAATTCTGTATTAATCAATTGAATTTCTTCTGCACTGAGCTTTAATTGAGCTGATGCCGCATTTTGAATCGCCTGTTTTGCATTTCTGGCTCCAGCTAAAGCAATTGTAATACCCGGGCGCTCAATCGTCCATCGTAAAACAAGTTGAGAAAGAGAAGCCTGTTTTTCTTTAGCCAGTATGTCTATTTTTGCTAAAAAAGCATTTGT
>Ga0116227_10009394_pt1 | contig 17773 bp, 8 predicted proteins | sample S1TSphgellanicum_FD_89693 | JGI IMG/M metagenome (GOLD analysis project Ga0116227, IMG submission 89693) | Host-associated microbial communities from peat moss isolated from Minnesota, USA - S1T2_Fb - Sphagnum magellanicum MG | ecosystem: Host-associated > Plants > Peat moss > Unclassified... | reverse complement strand
TTGACAATTTTCTTTTTCTACAAATAATACAATTCGGAATGTGGAAGCCGCAAAGGTACTACAACAGCTGCAGGAGATGGCAACAGCAGGGTGATCTGACAAATTGTTCGGACGAAATAGTTAGGGGACTTCTTGTGAGTCGTCAGGAGGACATTATAATTCCGTGACCAAATTATAAGCAAAAGAAAAGGGTAATTATGTGTGGCCGTAGGTAATAAGGGGGGTGGGCCAGGGCAGGGCAGGGCGGGGGAGGATTTATTGGCTCCGCAAACACCGCCACAACATGTATGTTTTTTTGGTTCAATTTTCATGACCATTTCATTCATTCCATGAATTACCGAGGAAAAAAACCTTTGATGGATGGGATGAACATAATGGACAGAACCCAACTAAAAATTTTAAGTAATTTTTTAAATAATTAATTCATTTAAAATTTAATTAATTAATTAATCTGAGTTTTTTGCCCATACCTTGTAGTGCATTGTGGCCAGTGGTAGTAGTACAATGGAAAATAAAAATTTTAAACATTACTTAATTAAAACCACAGCTAATTTTTTTATATATTAATACTAAAGTAGGTCTGCAATGGGGGTGGGGGGGAAACAGGTAGGTAGGTACATACATGGCACTCATAGGTAGGTCGAAATGTAGGCGTCATACACACATTTAAAGAAGGGAAATTATTTTTTGAGATGGAAAATAAGAATCAGGATCATTCAATCCTACCCCCTTGAGTTTACCATTTTTACCTCTCAATGAACAATAAGTTATTAATTTTTTTAAATTTAAAATTATTTCTTTGCTTCAACTTTTGGGTAAATTTCCATTGCTTTAGAATTCAAAAGTTCTTAATTATCCTAAAGTGCTAAGGATATTTAAGAACTTGTGAACACAATTTGTTTAGAATGGCAAGCCTAAATTGTTGCCTAGAATCGTAAAGCAAACATTAAAATTTGGGATTTACACACAAGAATTGGCAATCCAAATGTTGCCAATTTGCCTAAGCTAACTATACTTATTAATTGTGAATATAGCTATTGTGCTTGAGAGCTTTCATTGAAATTTTTGGCATGGCAAGCACATATTTTTCAGAACTTTTGGCAATTCCAAAAAGTAATTAATTAGTGCCTAATCAGCCTAGTAGGGACTAGGGTAATAGACATGGCATCACCTTCCAAACTTCTCACTTCACATGTGGAAATTTCTAGGCACATGAATTTTTTTGCTTTGTGTTATCTCAAACAAAAGAAGAGAATTTTTTAAATGAAGTGATTTTAGGGGGGGGTTCATTAACCTAAGTTCAAACCAAAAAAAAAAAAAAGTAAAAATCACCCGTTTTCTATATTTGGTTCTAGTAAGTAGCCAAAAATATAAACATTTGATGACTATAAATTTGTATTTTTACATCTTGTTTAAGGCCAATTTTTTGGGCTAAATCTTCCTACAGATGATCATCACTTTGGCTATATTAAAAAAATTGTAAAAAAAACACTGAGGTTTGCAATGTCCTTTCCAATACCTAAATATCTCTTTTTCTTTTTCAAGAAGCCTTTGAATTTCACTTAATCATGCCATGATGATCGTCATGATTGGATGTTGCCCATTTTTCATCCACTTCTCTTCATTTTTGTTGGAACCATTGCAAAATATGTGCACTACTTGGTAGGTAGCATCCAAAGAACCGACAAGACCCTCATGGGCGGGTATTCATTTGTCAATATCTAATACCACACATACATGTATGCTTGAAATTTTCATCCAAGTAAGTTCTCAAACCCTAAACCCATTTGTCGCACTTCGCAACTTTTATGTTGAAGTATAAGAACATCTCACCATATTAGCCATATTAGCTTACAAATGAATTTTATGTGCAGTAAATTGATACAAAGAAATGGCATATTGTGTATGAAGAAAATAAACTTGAGAATTCCAGTTTTTTTGCATAAAGTTAATCAAATTATTACAAAATAGCAAAACACAAAAATTAATACTAGAATAGGATGTAGTATTATTGCCAATTTATAAATTTCATTTTGGTCCAAATTTTAGTGGCTAATTAATATTCATGCCTTGGTAAAAATATTCCTTCTTGAATTTGGAATTTTGTCTTGAATTTGGTTATAATCATAATCCCAATTTCATAGATAATACTTCCCAAAAAAATAATTTAATCCATTGAAGACAAATGAGGTGCAATTAAATAATATGTTTACTAGGTGAAGGTTTAAATTAATATCCATATAGTTTTTTTATTGTTTCTAAATGTAAAATTATCAGATTTTATTATTAGAAAACAAAATAAGAAGGAAGAAACGGAGAGAGAATGTAAGAAAGGACTTAATAATAATCACCTAGCTCAATCAATTACAATAACCAACCAAAATGTGAATAGGTATGGGAGTGGGTCTCTCTAAGGACTAGAAGGTAGGTGGTATCTATTACAAGCACTTGATCTTTAGAATGGAAGAGGTTTGCATCTTTTGGGAGATGGATTGATACATTGAGACTCATTGCTTGACAAAAGTGATGATGATTGAGAAGAGAAGAGGACCACCCCTTTGTACCTTTGATTTCCCCCATTTTGTTAACCTTTTCCCATAGTGGCTACTAGTAGTACCCTACAATAGTCCTTTGCCATCCAATAGATAAGAATAGTTGTCATTGACCTTTCATCTACATCACTTATGTACTATTGAAAGCACCAAGTGAGAATGCTCATATCTTGTGGAGAAGAGCACAACCTTATTATTGCACCCTTTTGGTTGTGGTGGTGGTAGTAGTGGAGGGGCATCCCTATGATGGTGTTGGGGTGAAACTATATAGAGTCAAGTACTTACCTTCATTTCGAAAACATTGTGCATGCATTATAGCCTATATATGTGTACGGAAACAAACAATAAATTGGGTGATTAATTATTACATATTGCAAATTTAAATCTTAAATGTGTTGCCCAAGTTTTAAAGTGTTGTATACGTTCATTCAAAATTCAAGCTATCACAATCAAATATATTGAATTGAAAAACGATTTTTTACATCTAAATTTTCAAAAGAATTGGTGCCTTGAAATATCAAATCACGTAGATTTTTTTTCATAAATGATTTAATGTATTTTTCAAAATTGTCATTTCATAGATTTTGAATCATTATTAGCAAGAATGATTAAGGTTTGATATGTACAAAAACCACAATACAATAATTATTTATACAACATTAATAACCACAAAGAATTATGATGATCGACAAATACAATGGACACATGGAAATGGATATTTGAAAGGTGAGAACACAAGCAAATTAATTTCATTGAAACTAAAATTTTGAAGGCACAAATTCAAACTTGTCAAAGTTTCATCAACAAAGTTCAACTAGCACATTAGACCCTTGGATGTGATAATGGTTTAACAATTTCCTACCAAGATTCAATAGAGATTTAATGACATGATATTATGGAAAATTTTATTAAATTGATCAATCATGTGTGTTCAGACATAACATATATCATGAGTAGTATGAATGTGAAAATGGCTATGAATCACTACTACAAATTTTGGCTTTTCAACCAATCCAATTTCATTAGGTCATTCATCTTGATTAATAGAAGTGTTCAATTTGACTAAAGGCCATGGACATGAATAACATGTGTAATTGATTGTCAATCAAATAGAACTTTAGCCAAGTTGAATAAACAATTGTCATCCATAGTCGAAATGGCCAATGGTTTGGTCAAATGGAACATCTTATTATGCCAATAAATAGGTCATTTCATTTCCTTAGTCAAGATAGACAATGGCTTAGTAAAATTGGACATCCTATTGTACCATTAGATAGGTCATTTGAATTCTTTAGTCAAGATGGCCAATGGTTTAATCAAATGGGACTCCTATAGTGCCATTACATGTACATGTATTTGTAACTATAACCTAACATGAAAAAGACCAATATATTTGTGTAGTTAAAAAAGTCACAAATATGTTTGTTTTTATTGCATTTAATATGCTAATTATAACTACAAAAACCAACTATGATATGTGTCAAGGAATTTTTTTAAAAATTGCCATAAGTTCAACAAGGTTGTGCAGCAAGTTGGTAGACAATCAAAGCACTTCATGTTTGTATGTTGACCACAATATGGTTCAATTTTTTTGGCATGTATATGAAAGCAATTTAAGTTGTAAATGAATCTAGACCATGATGCCAAATTTGGTATCATGAAAAATAGCATAGTTTATTGTGATCCAAAACATTTGTTTCACAAACACTAAATGTTGGACTCAAAAAAACTATCCTTATTGATTTTTGAGATTCATGCCTTAAAGTTGCACATAGCCAACCAAAAAAGAAACACTAATTAAAATTAAAGCATAACTTTAAATTGCAATTATTAAACTTTCTTCAAAGTTGAAATAGGTTATACTAAACATGAAGGACTCATTGATATGGTGTTAGAAAGACATTCAATGTTTGTGGATCATGTGTGAATATATGGTTAAATTTTTTTGACACATTTTGATCCCAAATAATATTGATAATTAATGCAATATTTATTTACTAAGTCTATTGTAAATCTTGAAGGAATCATATAAGTTGAATTTGTGAACACAATTCAATTTCAAGAAGAAGAACAACTGCAAATGATATTAAATTATATATATTATTGTTCAAACTCAATGAATATATTTTTGAAAGATTTTGAGAACAAATGTTCATTTGTTTGATTTGAACAAGATGTGAAAAAAAATGCATTTCAAAGTTTGGATGTGGAAGAAGATTTGAAATGGAACATGTTAATAGCAAAGTCTTATCATAAAACAATGGAGTGATAAGTTGGTTAAAAACTTGGTAAATATGTGACCAAAGAGGTCAAGGGTTCAACCCCCAATCTTTACATGCTTGGGGACCTATGTTAAAATGATGTATGACCTTAGGTTCTTGGTTGTACAACTACCTACCATGACTTAGGTGGTGCCTACCTATTTATATTTTATTAAAAACTTTGCGCAACCATTTTTTAATTAAAAAATTGACCAAAAATTTGATGTATAATTTTTTTTTGTCCAATTTAACTAGTCAAATGGTCTACCATTTAGCTAGGAAAAAAAAGATCACTAGTTGAATTAGTTGTGTCAAAAATGACTTGTTTAGTATGATTGAGTGATCATTTTGATTAATGTCCAAAATGGGGGGGTTTTTTTTCCAAACTTCATAATTTTTTAAAAAACTAGGATTTGTAGTAATGAATGTTGTTTTTTAAAAGGACTTGATAAGGTCTTAAATAGGTAACAAGTGTGGCCAACAATATGCATGGTACCCTTTCAAGTTCTATTTATTATTTTCAAATCATAAATTTTTTGACAAGGTGCAAGCACAACTTGTGGTGATGATCATACCTACATAGTTCATACCCAAAATGACTTACAAAATTGGTGTGAAATAACCTTTTGCTAAATAGATGTGAACTTTCCTACCTCTTTTTTGAATAGTTTAAAATTTAAGTCAATAATTTGTTGATTGATTGGAAGGAAAAAGGTAGGTTATCTTGAATTGCACAAAAACACATTGCTTTCATGGACCTGTAACAACAAAATAACTACTAGTAATTACAAATAATATTATTAATGTTGGGGCAATAATATGGATAAAAATAGGGAATAAAACAATGAACCTCATGGGCCTTAGAATGAAAATCTTTTGATTAGGGGCATAAAGGTTGATTATGAATAATTTAGATAACTATTTCGGGTTTGTAATAATGAAAGATCAAATATATGGACTTGACCAAATCCTAGATTCCAAATAATGTTAAATCTATTCATAGAAGGATGAAAAGTTATAAGTGGCACTTGATGATTGGTTTGATACAGGGGGAATAGATGTAGACGAATGTGGTTGACTATTCATCCACTTCTTTCTTTCAAGTATATAAAGGGTAGAGATTGAAACTTTTGGCTCATAATTTGCATTCAATAACTTTATGTTGTTAGTTGGATCAAGACTTGTAAAAACATCATATGTGAATACAAAGCCTTGAAGAAATAAAATATGGAGATGATTGTGAATACCATTGTGAAAATTTTATAGTCTTTTGGTGAGTGATTCCCATAAAGGAGAATTTTTAGACACATGTGATGAACTTTCTTAGGGTGTAATTCTCACATCAAAATTCGACTTTAGGCGCGTGGGTGATCCTGTTTCAAAAGAGTGTAAAATCTCATGTTGGGAATCATGTGAATGATGAATATTGCAAGTGTTGTTTTGAAGTATGTTTGATAGTCTACCTATGTGCTAGAAGGGATTAATCAAAAATTAATCCTCATAGTTCCAAACCCCCTCCTAGGCTACATACCCATTTTTTCTTTGACCTTATGCTAAAAGTAAATTATTGCATGCCCATGGCCATCAAAGTTTTGTTTTGAAAGCTTTTGTCAAAGGTGGAAAGTCAAGCAATACATATATGTTTGCATGGCACCCCTTTTACAACTTTAGTAGGCAACTCCATTGTAGGGCAAGAAATCACATTCACCCAAAACCATGTAATTGGTGGGTTAATTGGTGGACTTCTGACCAGGGTTTTCTTTCTTCAATTTTGTGATGTAACCAAATTGGCAATCACCCACAAGAAGATAAAGCCAAATTTGTCTATAGACTAGATATGAAAGTAGGGAAAAAAATAAATTAAGAATCATTTATATATTTTTTGGCTACTTGTTGGAACCTATTGTAAAAATGTGGAAATTTGATTTTTTAAAATTTTTAATTAAAATTTTTTTGGCAAGTAAGGGTTTTTCTTTTTCCACGAAATTCCTTTGCATGTATCAAAATCATATTTTTCAGGGCAACAAATGTGAAAATCGCCCCCCAAAAAGACAGTGGTTTTGACATCCCATGCTTCCATCATACAAAATAATTACTGGAGCATGCAGACTGGCCTTGGATCAAATTCCCCAATGATGAATTTGTGGCCCAGTATAGAAGGAAAGTCAAATCTTAGGGTTAGGGTTTAAAGTTTAATCATAAAAACCGGTACCTTGGTTTGTTGTTGGCCTTGCCTACCAAGGGCAAGGATATTGCTGTGTTTAGATTCATTATAGAGTATAGGAGCTTAAGGGAATTTGGACCCTAGGTAATAGGTCTATTTTTATATGAGGATTTTTGAAAGATGATATTTAGGCTTGTGTTGAAACTGGAGATTAGTTATAGAGTTATAATATTCTGAAGGATTTTGGCTTCTTTCAGAGGATTTTTTTGAAGATTAAATTTTTGCATGGTAAAATATTTGAGTTTCCATAATTCTTCTTTCGCCTTAAGATACTTTTTTAATGTAAATGGAAAGGCCACAGTGTGACACACCCCCTTTGTTTTCCTGGATGTTATATCTTCATTTCCGTTGAGAGCATTAGTTTGTCTTCTTCTTCAAAGCTAAGGTCACCAAAATGTGGCCACCACCCACAATTGTGACTCCATAATTTTCAGCCATAGTAACCTGTAAAGTCCACACTCACGCAGACCCCATTCAGGTCCTGATTCTGGGCCCTGTTAGAGGCAAAAGAATCCTTCAATAATACAAGCTCAATGAGGGCTTTGGACAAGAGTATCTTTTGAGAGAGAGGGGTGGTCATGTGGGCTGGAATAGAAATTTGGTTCCAAATAATTAATTTACTTTGAAGATTCCATTTCCAAAAAATAACCATAGAATATTCCAAAAGATTCCCAAAAGATTCCTCATTTTTCCTTCACACACACACACAAAAAAAAGAAGGAGGGGGTCTAGGAAGGAAATAAATAAATAAATAAAAATTGAAATTTTCTGCATTTCTAAACATATATATAATTTGCGCCGAGGCCACCAAGGTACTAGTATACCTTTACCCATTGTGCTATATATTATCTGTTGAATAATATGGAGCTGACTTAAGAGAAACAGGTAGCAATCAATAATGAGTGTCATCAAAGGGACTCACTCACTCACACATGAATTCAAAGGCTACATTACCTACCCTAGAAAGCAAATAAATCACTTAGCTATTCTTGGGTGACTGACATTCCAGAAAGCTAAAAACATGAAGCCATTTAAAAAGTAAGATACAAATCTCACTTCCCAAGTGAATAGACAGGTGTGGAGTGTGGAGCTCTCTGTATTGGAGACTTCTCATAAAGAGAACAAAGGTCTCATTGTTTATGTGGCAAGGGTAAGCATGCCCATCATCACTGAACATAGGTCAGTGATCCAACATTTGAATATCTTCCTCATTTCTTGTTTGTCTTAAGTGATCTAACTATTTATCAGTGTGCCAAGCAAAGCACTCCATACGTAATAATCCTAGAACTCCAAAGGCAAAAGAGCAACCAAGAAGAATCAAAAAGCATGTCCAAATCATGAAGTGTGTTTTTTTCAAAAAAAAAATGACCCTTTATTTTCATACTCCATATCTTCCTCATTTCTTGTCTATTTTGAACAATCTAAGCAATTATGGGTGCATCAAGAGGATTTTATATAACTCCTCTTTGAACTCTAGAAACAAAGGAACCATGCAGACGACAAACATGTTCAAATCACAAAGTGTTTGGAAACACCCATCATCAAACCATAGCCCCTCTAGACTTTTGTACCCATATTTTTTTCTCCGTTTTTTTTTGTTTGTTTTGAGCAATCTAAACAACTATGGGTGTGCCCAGTGGAGCTCTACATAAAGTTTTGGAACTCTAGAGGCAAAGGAACAATGTTTTAAGATTCTATGCTCTCTAAAAACTTCAGTGTTTAGTCACTAGCATGCTTACCTTAGTACTTCCCACTCTCAATCTGGCATCAACTTTTGAATATATTAGTATGATTCTAGTGCTGCACACTTTCTAGAATTTTCATTTTAGCCTGTTCCTTGTAGCCTGTCCTTTTAAAAAAAACTCATACCAGCTTGGTCCCAGGACTTATTTTTGGCTGGTATGAACAAGGTACATACCTTATCTTGAAACTAATCTAAACTTGTACAAGGTTGGTATATTACGTTAGACCCCCAACCAATGTTGTGAGGGCATCTAGTTTGTAGTCTTAAATCTAGGGGTTTGGGTTTAAGTTCTTGTGACCCGAACCCAAGTTGGCACTGTTTTGTTGAAATTAACACAAAAATTGATTCATGGAACTAGTTTCTTCCTATGTATTGAAACAAAAATGTGATCATGAAGCAAGTTACCTCATGAAAGAATGCATTGGTATCTCAGAAAGCAGGTACCATTGGATATCTCAATCAAGGTTCTATAACTTGAGGGTACACTCCTGGTAAGAATAAAGACCAATCCCAGCAAACCCACATCTGGTTCTCTTGCAAAGAGATGTGAGTGCTTGAGCCAGTGGCTGCACTCTGTGTTGGGGACCATCCATTCATCAGCTCTTCCCACATCATTGCCTGCATCCTGGCATTCTGAAGAGTTAGTCATCTCCCTCCCAAAAGTTAAAGTGATCAGCTTCAAACATGTGGCAAATATGACTAGTCCAGTTTCATGGTACAACAGAGGGCACAATCACAGTAAGAGAAAAGCTTAAATACAATTAGTCATGATGGAGGAGATCCATTGAGATTTTCCACCCTCAAGCTGATGAACAGACATGCTGTCATAAATCCAGGCAGATAAGTTTATTTCCTAATGGTTGCATGACTGACTCAGACATGCAGCATCAATACATGTAAAAGCACTCTGACATTCAATGCTCTTTCTGCATTGTGAAAATATTTACATGAATTGGATGATGGCTGAACACAAAGCAGAATCCCAGTAGCATCCTCACCAAATAACTCCATCCCCAACTGGACGGATTCATCAATCCCTATCCCATAACATCTGCCAATTCTCAGTGTCCTCCAAGGAGCTCCCACTCAGCTCCATTTTGGGGCTCACTCTCCAAAGAGTTGACAATTGAGGACTCAGCAACATAGGTGAAAAGCTGCTTTCAAAGCATAATGCAGGCTTTCAGCCCTAGTGAAAAACCTCAACCCACTTGGTTTTTGAGGACTAAGTGTAACTTCTAAGCAGTTATTCTAATGCCCTTCACTGCAGTTGGGCTGCACAAATTGCACAGACCGAATGACATCAGTTTGTTTCGGAACTCCTTGAGATTGCTGGGTCTGTGCCATGTTGAATTAGTGACCAAAATCTTGACACTCCACGTTCTCAACTATTCACATCAATTTGCAGTACCAAGTCTTTTAGAAGTCAAAGGAAAACACGGTACAGGGAGATTCTCTCAATACAAAAGAAAATACACTTGACATCTCCAGCAGCTTTAGACAGCTGCTATTGGGAGAAAATATAGCCTTGCCTTGCATCTCCTTCAGTATGCAGCCTATGTAGTACTCTCCTTGGCCTCTGCTTCTTTCAATTCCTTCATTTTGCGTATGATATCCTGAGCAGTGTTGAAAACTCCATTTGTTGGCTTGTTGCACACAAAGCAATGTTTATTCCTTGCATGGTGCTGAAGGACACAGAAAACAAAAGATTATTGATACAAAATCTTGTGATAAGCAGAGTAGCAATGCATTGGACAGCACTCAAATGCAGAACAACTTGATTCAGAAACAAATCTAGGGGCAAAAGGAAAACGAAAGCATGAGGGCCAAAACTTTGTCGGGACCCTAACCTATATTCTGACTACAGAGAGAGAGAGAGAGAGAGAGAGAGAGAGAGAGAGGCCATCAAAGAATAATGTGCGCAAAAGATGAACCACACAGCTGACAGACAAATCTACTACAAAATGCACCAAAGCTTGTGGGAGTGGTTGAGGCACACCTTCAGAGCACAATGCTCACAAAAATAGTGCTTGCAACTTGTAACTACAGGGTCAGTGAATGGCTGACGGCAAATGAAGCATGCAAATGGAAGCTCATCATCTTCCTCATCTTCTTCATTGGCCTCTCCAGCTACCTCATTGTCATCTTCCATACCCTGTACAATCCTCTCTTTACGGCGCTTCTCAGCTTCATCCCACTCTCGCTCCATTTGCCACCCAGATTTATAATCCCCTCTATCATGCATAAATTTGCAGGAGTCACCATAGCCACAGTATCCAGTCTCCTTGTAGTCCTTACAGATATCAGGCTGGTAATCAAACCGTACAGACATCCTTATATGTGCCGAAGCCCGCAATGGCCCATGAGCACCTCCAGCTTTCTCTCTGGAAATCGTGTGCTCCTGCCGAAATCCTGCTTTATGATCAGTGTATCCATTGATACCTTTGTAAAGTTTACTGTCAGCAGAGGATTTTCCACCTTTGATAGCTTCACTGGCCTGTTTTAGAACCCTCTCTCTTATTGCCCGAGCATCACGGTCAAACTCAGTTTCTATCTCTGAAGTTGCAGTAGCCCGACTGTCATTCTCAGTTTGGACCTCCCGCGAAGACTCAAAGAAAAATGTGCTGGGTTTCCCTTTGTCAGGTTTCACTTCCTGATTTGCCTCTTGTTTTGAGGAAGTGGCCACAGCACCAGATGTGAATTCGAGTCGTCCATCAGTTTTCTTCTGGGCTTTTTCTTTTCGTAGCACAGCTGAGCCAGTCTCTTCCTCTTCAGCTTCCTCCTCTGATGTTGCCCGCTTCCTCATGTTCTTGTTCCTAGCTGGCTTCTTGAAAAAGGAAACCCCTGCATTCAAAAGGAACCACACAAAGGTTGAAACAAAAATATCTTTTACTACCTGGAAGAGTGATTGGACTATTGGAATTCAAACGATTTTTATTTTTTTCTTCTTCTCTCTTTGTGTCTCCGTCTGTCTGTCTGTCTATCTCTCTCTCTCTGATGTTAGGTTAGGGTTCAGACCATGTCGATTAAAAAAACCTTATTTCCACGAAGAAAGAACCCTTTAGATTAGCACCTGTCGATCTACCCCACACCAAAAGGTAGGTCTTGCTTTCCTAGGTAATAATTCTAAAAGAGAAGCCATCATCAAAAGAATTTCACGCCTGAAAAAATTAAAATCTAAAACTCTGCGAAAACATTGTCTCAAAAACAGCAGCTGTCGTTTATGACAATCACTTCATCTATCAAAACCGCTCAAAATAACAAAGAAGGTACTACCTCTTCTGAATGCTACAGAGTGCGCAGAAAGCCACACGAGGTTCTTATTTCTAAACAGATCAAACCAACAGCGACGCAAGCGAATTGAGAGACTGAGGGTTAGAGAGAAAACCGACCTTGTGTAGAGGCCAGAGCTGGAGCAGACAAAGCTCCTTCCGCTTGTACTTCAGCATCCTCCATAGCTGCCTTATCTTGCACTCCGCTATCGCTACCGCAAACACAAAAACTGAACAGACGCAGAGCGAAATGCACGCGCGCACATACATAAACACAAACTCCACAACGACAACGCGTACTTGCTTGCGTACTTGCTCGCGTACTTGCTCGAGTTTTAGGGTTTAGGGAGGAAACAACTGCACAACTGCACAACGCCGACTCGTGCGTGCTCGCGTTTTTAGGGTTTGGGGCGGTTTCCTCGTAAACTACGCTACGCCGACCAACATTGGTGGATGAAAAGTGGAGATGAAAAGTGATGATGAGCTTAACGACTTTAATGAGGATTTCGTCCTCTTTTCGACTTTTCATAAAGTTTGCAAATCTGGGGTCAAAATCTAAAACTGGGTTCAGAGGCGAAAATAGGGGATGAGATCCTGTTTTTATTTTTATTTTTTTCGTGTTTGGGCACATTTTGGGGGATTTGTAGGGCACAATTTTGAAACTTTTTTTTACTTTTTTTTCGGACAGATGAAAATTTTAGTGTTTTGGGACTTTGTTTTTTTTTTTTTAAGGGTCGACTGAACTTGGGGGATTATTTTGGATTTTCTTTAAAAAAACTTTTATGGGTGCAACATCAAAAGGGCTGTTTTGGACCTTTTTTGGTCCATTTTTTGTTTGGGCACATTTGAGGGACTTATTTGAAGATTTTTTGGACACACTTCAAAACTTTTGGGAACATTTTTTTTTCCTTGAACACATTTGAGGAACTTATTTGAAGGTTTTTTTTTACACACTTTGAAATTTTTGGGGGCCATTTTTTTTTCTTTGGGCACATTTGAGGGACCTCTTTGGTCTAGGGCACACTTCAAGAGCCCTATTGTTCTTTTTTTTTTCAAGACTTTTCTCATAAGACTTTTTTCTTAAACCTCTTAAACCCTAAACGTTTGGGCATGTTAAAATAAGTCTTGTTACAAAGCCATATTAGGGTTTCCAAGTATGAACTACCTATAATGACTTTTAGGGTTTGTTCAACATGGAATTATATAATTGAGCTCTTTCATTTTTCATGTCTTTCTTTTTTTTCATTTGCCTCATTTGAACCTCTTCCCACTTGATTAAGGCTTAAGCTTATTTATATGCTTGTTTATTTTTTCATTTGTTTGCTTTGACTTTTTCTAGGGTTTCTTATGTTTTCTTCTTTTTCTTAAGGGTTTTAGTTTGTTCTCTTGCTATTTTCAGGGTTTAGGAAGTTTAGGGGCTATCTTTAAGGTTTGGGGCTATTAGGGGTTGTTTTTAGGGTTTTGGGTTATTGGGTGTTGTTTTTTAAGTTTGGGGTTATTAGGGACTGTTTTTTGGGTTTGGGGTTATTAAGGGCTGTTTTTTGGGTTTGGGGTTATTATGGGCTATTTTTAGGGTTTATTTATTTTAAAGCCTACTTTTAAGGTTTAGGGCATTTGAGAAGCTGTTTTTTGGGTGGGCCTTTCTTTTACATCATGATTTTTTTTAATGGTAAGGCTTTTCATAACATCCTTGAGTCTGATAACTTCTTATCAATAGTGATAAGGAGATGTTTTAAAGAATGTGTAAGCAAGATCAATTGGTGTTTGTGGCATCAATGGATGGTGTTAACACATTGGAGTTCTTCAACACAAATGAAATAGAATTAGGTGTTGGGCAATCGGTTGACTAGGATCTGGGGGTTTGGGATGTGCTTGTCACAATGTGAACAATTCCAAGTTTGTTCAAAATTTGAACAAACTTTAGTTTGTCAAAGTTTGAAGAGTTATGCACATTAGTGATCCCCACCATTCAAGCCCATGGAAGGGCTACCAGCAAGAATCACATTGTGGCCAACAATTGACCAAACTAACCCGATGACAATAATTGTTTCAATTCATCTTATACATGAAAGAAGGTAATATTGTTATGTATGACGCATTCCTTTAAAATTAGAACAAATATATTATATGTGATGATGTTTTCATTACATTTTGCATCAATTTGGCATTCAACAACAAAATTCATTGGCCTCTCCAAGAATGCATGTTGGTTATAAGGTGAAAGTGGAGTGGGGAATTAGGGGGTTAAAGTAAAAATGGAAGCAATTAATGAAGCATTTTGATTTCACAAAATCCAAATACAATCATTTATTCCATGCAACAATGATCTTTACAAATTTCCTACACAATTGTCAAATGGAGTTCACATATGAAATCATTGACAACCAAATTGAAAACCCAACTTACTATAGTTGGGATGGAGATTCTAGCTACAAGTCTAAAACCTCTCTATCCTTCTCTTCAAATTATGCATATGTTAAAATCCCCATATCCTTAACCATTTTGAGATTGTTAAATATAAATTGTTTTTTTTTCTTTAAATTAATTTCCATCTTGGACTCAATGCGAGTTTTTTTATCCTCATTGCTCACATGCATCTCCCAAGCCATGGTGGTAAGACTTACAAATTGTGATTGTAGCACCTCACCTTTCATTTATGACTTGCCACTTGATGTGTTTACAACAAAAAGAAGGATAGAATTAGATGATGGAGTAGGAGATGGAGTAGAAGATGGAATAGAGCTTGGAATAAATGGTTCTTATAAAAGGTCATTGAATGTGGGAGGGGTAAATGGGGGACATGATGTATCATCAATCACACTTTGTCACCTTTTCATGATATTCTAGGTGGCATGTCCATCCATGGCCTTTAATTGGGCCAAGACCTGGTCACTTTGAAACATCATTTTTTTTAACCCCTCCTCATTACTTGTGCATGTCCTTAATTCCTTCAATGCATTCGAATACGATCCTTCAATGTGTCTTTTTGGCACACTAAATTATCAAGATATGTTTATTTGTATTCACCATAAATTATTTTCCACATAATGTTTAATATCAATCTAAGATTTGTCATATGAAATAATTTTGTTCCAATTTTTATTTAAGCATCTAGAATATCTGTTGCTTTCACTTATGAAAATAAGAATAATAAAATTTATCCAATGTGGGCCATGTTATAACAATGCCCCAAAATTGCCAAAATTTTCATTTTTTGAATTTTTTTACATTGCAATAAGGCACTTGGTTTTTGTCACACTCATACATTTTATGTACATTAATACCTAAGGTGTTTGTGGTAAGAATCTTGGGCCAAAAAAATTGTTTAAACATTTTTTGTAAGTCCCTAAACTTTTTTTTTCTTCAATGATAAAGTCCTAGGTTTTTTTTGAAGACTTGATAAGATCCTGAAATTTGTTCAAATTTGACATGTTATGCATAGAATAATACTTTAGTAATGTATCTATCCATAAATAAAATCAAACTTTCAATATGAATGTGCCATTAAATTACAACAATGTGTTTTAAATGAAAGGGTCTACTAAATACAAAAGGAGACAATATTTTTTAGTACCCCAACCATACTTTGACCCTCAAAACTTCATTAGCCATTTGTCCAAAAAATTCTCATCAAAACCATTAAAATTTTTAAGGCAAAATAACAAACAAAAATGCAATTAACATTTAATCATGTAAATTAATCTTAATACATATCTTAAAGTTAGAAAAACCAAGAAAATGTTAGTGGAAATGATATTACATCTATTCTAGCAACTTTTTCCCCTTAATTAATCAAGTTAATCAAAGCCTAATCCAAGCATTTAGAACTTAATTAAGTGAAAATAGATTTTAATCAATTAATTCAAAACCTAATAACTTAATGTGGTCAAAACAAACTTCAATCCATCAAATGAAGCCCTAATTGGAGCATCTAGAGCTAATGTGGTCAAAACAAACCTTAATCCATCAATTCATGCCTTAGTTGGAACATCCATAACTTAATGTGATGAAAACACACCTTAATCCATCAATTCATGCCCTAAAGCATCTAAAACTTAATTATGTGAAGGTAGACCATAATTCATCAATTCATGCCCTAATTGGAACATCCAAAACTTAATGTGGTCAAGATGGACCTTAATCCATCAAATCAAACTATAATTGGAGCATCCATAATTTAATTAGGTGAAAACATACCTTAATCCATCAAATGAGGCCCTAGTTGGAACATCTAGAACTTAATCATGTCAAAACAAACCTTAATCCATCAAATGATGCCCTAATTAGAACATCCATAACTTAATTAGGTGAAGGCAAACCTTAATCCATCAATTCAAACCTTAATTGGAACATCTAAACTTAATGTGGTCAAAACATACTTTAATCCATTAATTCATAACCTAATTGAAACATCCATAACTTAATGTGGTCAAAACACACCTTAATCCATCAATTCAGATCTTAATTCAATCAATATACAACTTTATCAAAGTAGAACAAAAGGAAGATTCACATTAATAATATAAAATATCATAGCCAAACATAGATGCTTTAAAATAATACCACAATTATTGAAAACCAAAATGTACATTTTGCCATTAATGTTACATGACAAATGTAGAGTTTATTTTCATTCTACCTAAGGGTTTGTAGGCTTAATTTAAGGTCCTCTATTGTGACTAATGGGACATATTAACCTATTCATGGATGAAAAAAAGTGTAAAATTGATGCAACTAATAGGATGAAATTTTTAATAATTGCATCATAGTTGTGAAAATGACCAAAATAGTTGAAAGTTGGTTTTGTAGTTGCAAATATTCCCAAATCTAGTTACAAACGACTACAAGTCGCAAATGACTACAAGTCACATGTAGTCGTAAATAGAATGGTTACATTTTGGCTGATTTCTACTAATGATTGTCGCAACCCCACTTTTGCCAAGTGTGGGGGTGAAGCTCAACACTTGGAAAAGTTAGAGGTTGGGAGTCTTCCGGGACTCCCGAATGTTCAGAGCTCGACAGCAAGGCCCAAAACACCTGGAATTGGGGTGTTCTTGGTGTCATTGGAAAGGTCTTGAAACGTAGATATCGAAAATGCCCTCGCATTGGCAATTCAGACATCTGCAGCCCAAGTTATGGGCAAAAGAAGGGCCGGGAGTCAAACTGGCAGTTTGACTCCCGACCACTAAAAGTCGGGAATCGACCTCTTCCTGACGTCCGATTTGAGCGTGCGACATGGCGTTGGAAAGATCTCGACGAGGGATACAACTTTGGTTCAGACCTCGTTGCGATCCAACTCTGCAATCGAGAGTTATGGCGGTTCAAAGTTCCGGGAGTCCCGCCGGGACAATTTCGGGACTCCATTTCGGGAGTCCTGGGAATTTGTGCCATTCGGATGTAGCCTCCGCGACCAGCCGCAAAGAATACTATATGGGGGAAGGTGGTGGCTTCCCCCGAGTCCGGGCCGTGGTGAGTCTTGTGTGTCCAAGTGCATGTGGCAAGTCCCAACACCCAAAGGGGTCCCGGAATGTGAACTAACCACGTGGGTGGTTTGTTTTGATGCAGATTCATGCTTGATATACTAAACCTTCTTCCTAGTTTAATCCCGGGGCTCCCAACTCGACCCTCTACCCCTTTCTAGAGTTGGAAGCCGGGAGCGTGCTACCAAGTTCAACTTTCCGCAACTTGACTTTGTGAAACCCTCAAATGGGTTTCACCCCGTG
>Ga0116227_10009393_pt1 | contig 17774 bp, 27 predicted proteins | sample S1TSphgellanicum_FD_89693 | JGI IMG/M metagenome (GOLD analysis project Ga0116227, IMG submission 89693) | Host-associated microbial communities from peat moss isolated from Minnesota, USA - S1T2_Fb - Sphagnum magellanicum MG | ecosystem: Host-associated > Plants > Peat moss > Unclassified... | reverse complement strand
TCAAACAGATTGTGTTACTGCCCGTGGTACCAAAACTTGAGTTAATTACATTGTTAATTAACGTGTATGATTTTGTACCGATAATGCCATTGTTAATGGCTTTAACCGTGATGGTATAGTTGGCGGCTTTAGTATTAAAGTTTACGCTTGGTGAAAGTGTTAGAGAGTCTTCTTTAGTTTGGGATAGCTCATTATAAAAGGTAGCGCTTACTGTTGAGCCTGTGGTTGATTTATCGGTGAAGCCATAAGTTGTATTATCTGTACCGCTGCATGAGCCAAAAATATCCGGATAGGTGGCGTTGATGGTTTGCGAGGTAACCGCTGCCGAAACACCAGTAGATGTTGCAATAGTTATTGGCCTTGATGGCGCGCTAACGGTTGCCGGGCTTGTAGATTTTACCCTAAGCATATAGTTGCTGCCGGCAGGAGTGCTTGAAGGAATTACACCGTTTACATAAGTTGCATAAAAACCGGTGAAGCTGCCTATTAGTTTTTCGGCAGCAAAATTGCCAGAGGCATCACTCAGGTAAAGATTGAAAACATTGGTTTGACCGATACAGCCTGAACCGTTATTTACATTAACCCGAACCGTGATACTTGAATTTTGGCCATAAGTCCCGGTGGCTATACCACTTAAACTAACCGTTTGCGCAGAAACGGCCGCGCAAATAAATATGAATAATACTGTTAATACTCCCCTCAATCCCTTACTCACTATAGCTTTAATTAGTGAGGTGTTATACGAGAGTATTTTATATATGGTTACATATTTAAATCAATAGTTAAATAATCGGAATAAAATTAAGGGGCTAAAAACAAAAGGTATAAATATATAAAATGGCAAAATGGCAAAAAATGGCGTTTTTGTGATGCTATAAGCATATTTTAGCCGTTGCTTTAAAGGTTGGTTAAAAACGAAAAGTATAATTTTGTATAATTTAGCTACAAGTTGTCAATGTATCAACGCAAAATTCTATAGTTAAACTACTATTCAAAGAGTGTTTAATTACTATTCAAATGTTATTTGAGGATTCCAGAATTACGCAAAGCTTCGGTTAATACATCAACCGTATTTTGCAGTACTGTAATATCGGCCTCATGGTTGTTTATACGCCTCCAGCTATCTGATGGGCTGGTAAAATCAAACCCGCCGTGCCATACTGCATACCATATTTCTTGTACATCCTCAGGGTTGACGGAAATGTTTGGATATAGGTTTCGATTATCTAAAGCATCACTCTTTAAAATCAGCAAACCATGCTTATCAATGCGGTTTAAAACCCTCTTAATCAGCACTCCCTCAGTTTTGTGTACTATGATGTAAACCCTATCATCACGTATGTAATCAAACTTCTCAATAAACTGGCCTATCACCATTTCACGGTGTTTAATCGTTGGAAACATACTATCACCATCAACCTCAAAGGCGCGGTAAGTGCCATCTGGTAAGCCTGGTAAACTAAAGCTGGGCAACGTCTGTATAAATTCCCTATCGCCAAAACCTAACAGGTAACCAGCCCGCGCGCGTACCGGCACCCAAAGTATATTTTCATTACCCTCTCTATCAACCGTAATAATTTGAGGTGTAAGTATCCTTACCTCATTAGGTGTGTTATTAGGTGTGGTTTTAGGTGTGTTTTTTTCACCCACAATAACAGTTAGTGAACGTGCTGAACTATCCTCAATAATGTCATTACCACCCTCAATAACGTAACCATAAGATTTGTTATAAATTCTTACAATGGTTGTTATTGTTTCTAAAGTAGGCTTTTGTTTACCTAATTCAATCTGAGCATAATTACCGCGTTTTAGTCCAATAGACAACGCAAAGTCCTCCTGGGACTTTCCTGATTCAATTCTAATAGCCTTAATACGCTCGTTAATACTCATAGGAAAATTATTGCAAGAATTTCTTGCAATTGTAATTATTTCTTACAACCTTTGTTTCGTTGTTCGCAACAAAGATGTTTTAAATATCCCTAAAAAGCAAATGAAAAAATACGGAGAGGCAATTAACCAAACAGCTGAAATTCATAACTGTACAGCCAGTTACGTGCGTTTGGTGATTCGCGGCAAACGTCAAAGCGAAGCGATTTTAAGCACATACAACAAACTTGTAACAAGTACTAACAAATTGGTTGAAAAACTAAAAGCATAACTCAGGATTTGAAAATTATAGATACCATATTGTATTTAGAGTTTGCCGAAATGGTAGACCTTGGTGTATCTGAGGATACATTAAAGGATGCCAAAAAGCGCGGTGCTAACTCATGGGTATTTGCTAAAGACCCTGATGATAAGCGCAAAGTACTCATTCAATATAGTACGCTTAAACCTAAGTATCAGGAACAGATCATTAAAAAGTATGGTGATCCTGCTGAGTACACCCGCAACCAGGTAATCAAAAGGTTTTTGCAAATGGATGTAAAGGCTGTTGATCATTTCTTTAACTATTCTACAGATGACGGCCAAACCTTACCGCCTGAGAAACAAAGGCAGTATGTTACTTGTGCCAACTGGCTTAACCTGCTGATTGAGATTGACAATAACTGGGGAAAATACAAAAAGGAGCTTGGTATGGATGCTAAGCCTAAACTGTATGATGCTGTAGTGCGAATATTTGAGGCTGAGGTAATTAAACTGCCAAAGGCATACGCTCCACTTAAAGCAAAGATCAGAGCATACGAAACTGAGCGCTATGATTGCCTTATCTCTAAAAAGTTAGGCAACACTAACAGCAAAAAGGTTAAAGATGATTTAAACACAGCCATACTGATTGAAATGCTGGCACACGGCACTCAGTTTGATGATACTTTTATTGCATTAAGGTACAATAAGGTTGCTGAGCGTGCCGGTTACAAGACAATAACCGCCGTAACTGTAGGTAATTACCGCCGTGCAAATGCTGTTTTAATTGACAGTTACCGCAAAGGTAATGCAGAATGGTACAATAAACACGGCAAAATCATACATCAGGATAGGGCATCAGCGCCTTTATTTATGATAAATAGTGATGATAACGACCTGGATTTATACTTCCAAAATGTTAAACTCAATAAAGCCGGTCAAAAAATCATTGACTATTACTATAGGCCGGTGCTTTACGTGGTTACTGATGCCTATAATGATTATATTTTGGGTTACGCAATCGGGGATTCAGCAACAACCGACCTTGTGCACAAAGCTTACCTCAATGCAGCTCAGCACGTTTATGAGCTTACCGGCGATTACTACTTATGGCAGCAAATTAAAACGGATCACTGGAATTTAAAGGTATTAAAAGGATATTTTGAGGATCAGGCCAAATTTACACCAGCCGCCGCCAAAAATGCCCGTGGTAAGATCATTGAGCAATCATTTGGGCATCACTGGCACTCAACATTAAAGGAGCTTTACCCTAAAAATTATAACGGTAACAACATCACTGCAAAATCAAAGCTTAACCGCGATGCTATAGAGCTTAACAAACGGTTTTTCCCGGTTAAGGATCAGGCAACAAACGATGTATGCAGATTTATTGAGCAGATGAGGCTTATACCTGGCAAAAGCGGTAAAACCCGCCAACAGGAATGGATTGATGCCTTTAACGCTTTACAGCAGGATAAAAAACGTGTAATCACTCCAGAAAGGCACTTTGCTTTATTCGGTATTGAGCATAGACACCCAAAAACGGGAAAACTGGAAACCAATACCATCACCAATGCTGGCTTAACAGTAACCATAAACGGTCAAAAACTGATATACGAAGTACCAAAAGAGCTGTATTTGGATACGCTGGGACTTACTGTAAAGGTAAAATATAACCCTTATAACCTTAACAGTGTGATGGCAATGAGTGAGGATGAGAAAACCCGCGTAGTATGCTATCAATACAATAACATACCAATGGCCATAGCTGATTATAAGCCTGGTGACAGACTGAGATTAAACAGCGCACTGGATGAGAAAAAAGGACACGTAAATTTTGTAGCTACCAATAAAGAGCAAAGACAAGCCACGTTAAAACGTGCTGGTTTAGATGCTGAGGGACTATTACAGGCCGGTGTATTGGTAAAAGAGTTGAAACACGTTGCTGAAAGGCAGCTAAATGCAGGGAATACAGATGATGAGGGATTTGATATGTATGATTTGATGTAATCCCATCCAGCCCGGTGTTAGCCGGGCATAAATGAGCCACATAAAAAAACAATAATATGAATAACGAAACAAAATTAAAAATTCAGGAGCTACTTATTAAGTATTGCGATGGTTTTGATAGCAATAACAAAGCGGCAAACTCATTGCGCGATGTATCAGCAGGTACAATATCACAGGTTATCAATAACAAATGGGATTTGATTAGTGATAAGATGTGGTTAAACATCGGTAAGCAAGTTGGCTTACAATCCTCAAAGTGGGTGATTGTTGAAACCACTAATTATGGCATCTGTAAACACTTTTTAAACGATGCTAAACAACATAGCCGCGTACATGCCATAATCGGCTCAGCAAGCTATGGTAAGGATACCTCAGCCAAAGACTTTGTTGCCGAAAATGATTCTGTATACCTCATTAACTGCTCTGAGTTCTTTAACAAAAAGTATTTTTTAGTACAGTTATTAAGAGCTATGGGCGAAAATACCACGGGCACATTACCTGAGCTGGTTGAGCGTGCCGTATCAAAAATAAACCGTACTGATAGGCCGGTAATCATATTCAATGAGGCTGATAAGCTAAATGATCCAACGCTATATTTCTTTATCACCTTTTACAACTTGTGTGAGGATAAATGTGGTTTGGTGATGATGGCAACTGAGCAGTTAATCAATCGCATCAGCCGTGGTATGTTCTTAGGCCGTAAAGGATACCAGGAGATATTTAGCCGCTTAGGGCGCCGATTTATTGAGCTGAAAGAAACCAGCAAAGCGGATGTTACTAAAATCTGCATGGCAAACGGCGTAACCAGCACCGATAAAATTGCCGAAATATTCAACAAATGTGAGGGTGATTTGCGCCGGGTTAAAAAGCTGGTACAAAACGAGGCTATGAAAGGAGAACAGGCAGCATGAGAGCGCTAATGATCATCATCGCAGTTGAACTGCGGGCATTGATAGTAATTGGTATAAAATACGTCATTGAGATACGCAAAGAGGCCAAAAACAAGACTTAATAAGGAGGTTCTACCTATGAAAACATTAACAAAAACATCACACATCCAAACAGTAAAAATGCAAAATCTCAGCAATGAGCAGCAGGTGCAAAAGCTTTTAAATTGGACTGAGCTACAATATTGCCAGTTCAAGTTTGATGGCGGTATGGCTTACGCTAAACGCATGACTTACAATGATGCTATAGGGTTTGATTTCCTGATTAAAACGAGGTTTTTCTGGCAGTTCTGGAAAAATGAGTGGGCTAAGCGTGATGCTGAGTTTCTACTACTGTATTCTGCTGAGGCTGGTGCTGCTTTATTGCATGATCAATACCTATTTCAACACAATGTTTACCGCTTGCATGATGATAACCTGATGGCACGCATATCAACTTCAATGGTGGGTTACGCGCTGGATGAGTACATGGCAGATTTCAAACAGGAGGCTAAGTAATGAGGTTTGCACCGCAACACTGTAATCCGTGCCGTTATATGATGCTTAGAGTAAGTATTCCGGTTCACAATCAGCCTAAAATTACGCTGGAAAGGATAATCAAAACAGCTTGTGAGGCTTTGAATTTAAAGCGCGAAGATGTTTTAGGCAAAGTCAGAAAAACAGAGCTGGCAACTGCAAGACACATCATTTTTTCGCTTGCAAGGCAGCACACGCGCCTACACCTGGTACAAATAGGCCAGCCGTTCGGTGTTGATCACAGCTCAGTTATAAACGGCTCAGAAAGGTGCAATGAGAAAAAGGATATATACGCCGATTACCGCGAAAAATACAACGCTGTAAAGTTCGCGCTGCTGGATGATGCACACCGTGAAAAACTATTAGCGTGAAACACATTAAGGTAAAGCTAACAGGCAGGGAATTGCAGGATTTGATATTTTATATCAATTGTATTCTGGTGTGTGAGGGCTTAACACCTACAGAAAAATTGATTGATGCGTGTCTAACGGAGCTTTTACACAAGCTTTTAATAGCTCAAATGATGGTTAAGGATGCCTATAAAATCCAGATTAAAGTAACACACGCAATGGCATTGATGGCTGCCTATAATGAAATACCATCAGATGATGTAACCATACTAAGAATAACAGGAGTAATCCATCAAAAACACTTTAAATAAACAAAAAAATGGGAAAAACGAGAACAAAGAAAGTGCTATTAGGAGCTAATATCACAAGGGAACAAGCTGAAACTGCCTTTGCAGAATTTGCTGAGGCTGATGCCAAACAACAAAGCATCACCGCTAAGATGGATGTACAGATTACAAAGATCAGAGAGGCTAAAGCGGATGAGCTTACCGCTTTGACCGAGAAAAAAAACGCTGCATTTGAGGTAATGCAGGTATGGGCGGAAAGCAATCGGGATGAGTTTGGTAAAAAGAAGTCCATAGAGCTTACTCATGGTACAATTGGTTTCCGTATTGGGATGCCTAAACTTAATCAAATCAAAGGATTCAACGCTGAAAGCATAGCTAAGCTTGTAAAGGCACTGTTGCCTACTTACATCAGAACCAAAGCGGAAGTAAACAAAGAGCTTTTACTGGCTGATCGTGAAAAACCTGTAGTTAAAAATAAGCTGGCTGAGGTTGGATTAAAGGTTGTACAGGACGAAACCTTTTTTGTAGAACCTAAAAAGGAAGTTTTACAGGAGGCTTAAATCATGGGAATGGAGCAATTGAATGTCAATGGCGTGACCGTTGACAAAAAAACTAAAGAGGAGCTAATTGAAATTATGGACGGTATGCTGGAGGATTCAACGAACCGACTTAAAAAGCTCAAAACATACGCTAACAAAAGAAAAGAGAAAGTAAATATCTCATTTTTTGGCAGCATAAACCACTATTTAAAAGGAGATAATTAACAATGGGAATGGCAAACACAACATTGAAGTACATACAAATCAGCGATAGTGAAGTGCTGGAGCGACTTAACAATCTGGCAATAGATGCTCAGTGGGATGTCAATAGCTCCAAATCTCCAAAGCTGATCAGGGAGGCTCAGGAAAAGCTCAACCTGTTTGCCTCAGCAGTGTCAATACTTAAAGATTTAAGCATCGTTAAGCCACCTGCTAAAATGAGCCATACCGAGCAGTTGAATTTTATTCAAATGATGGCACAACCTACAGAGCTGGACAATTTTGAACTGAAAGGAGGTAAAGGATGAAAATAGCAATCGCTATAGGCGTAATCATATTAATAGTTGCCCTAATCGCAATTTTTGGCAATGATGATGATGGTGGTTTTGATATGGATTTCGATAACTACTAAATAAATACTTCTGGTTTAGAGGATAGTAAGCAGCCCGATTCTGCAACCAGGAGCGATGGTAATAATGCCACACATAAAAAACAACAACATGGAATTATCCGAAAAAAGAAAAGAATTGATCTCCAAACTGGAGGGCATTTTTGATGTACCTGTACGCACATTCAGTGTACCATCTAAAGGTATACCAGTGACAACAACCGTAACTGTAGACAAGGTTGATAAAAATGAACTGGTTGATATTGCTGAGCTGGCCGTGGAATCCGAAGTGTGGGTTGAAATGAAGCGGTCAGGAACAGGCATAACTATAAAATTCATTTAGCCTGGCTATGGAGCATGCAGCAGATCGTATCTGCTGCCAGGTTCAACTTTTAAATACTAATACCCTAATAAACAACAATGGCAACTATTGGAATTAAAGAATTTTTAGATAAGAAATTTACTGAGTTACCCTTTGATGGTGAGTGGGAGGCCAGCTTTGGCCGTCCCGAAAAAAACTTTAAATGTTTGATCTATGGTGAGCCTGGTAACGGCAAAACTGAGTTTGCAGTTAAGCTTACCAAATACATTGCAAAGTTTACTAAGGTGTACTATAACAGCTATGAGCAAAAACATAGCAAAAGCTTACAAGACGCTCTAAAGCGTAATAACATGCGTGATGTCACTGGCCGCGTAATATTTGCCGATGGTGAAAGCCTGGAGGAAATGATTGAGCGCTTAGGTAAGCGCAACAGTCCTGGTGCCTGTATTATTGATAGCCGTGATTACATGGGCCTTACTGATAAACAGCTCCAGCTACTTATTGAAACGTTCCCACACAAGATATTTATTATCATTTGCTGGGAACAAGGCCAGAAACCAAAGGGCCAGCACGCTAAGAGCATGCTGTTTATGGTTGACATAAAAATACGTGTAAAGGATTTCAGGGCGCAAATGCGTAGCCGGTTTGGTGGTAACCATGACTTTATTATCTGGGATAAAAAAGGCAAAGCAGCTCCAGCAGCACAAGCAAATATGTTTGATGTACTACCTGATGAGGATGAAACCGAGGTAATAACAGCCGATGAGGAGGCTTAAAACCCCTCAAAAAGATGCACAAACACCCACAATAAACCGTCAAAAAGATGCAGAATAAAGCGCCAAAACCTGAGAAATTCCGACAAATGATGAGCCTGTTTACTAAGCTTAACCTGCAAGGTAGACGGCACGCGTGGGCTTTTGAATACTCACAAGGCCGGACCGAAAGCACCAAAGAGCTATATGCTGATGAGGTAACCGCTATCATAAAAGGTCTGGAGGTTTACTTTAAAGAGCAGGACGTTGCTAACCAAATGCGTAGAAAAATCATTGCAAAGGCTCATTTGATGCAATGGGAGGTTAAAGGCGGTAAGGCTGATATGGAGCGGATTGATAAATGGTGCATCAACAATGGCCCTTACAAAAAGGAGCTAAACAAACACACGGTTAAAGAGCTGGGCATATTGGTGAGCGTATTTGACAAGGTGTATAAACAGTATATGAATAAAGTTTAAACAGTATATGCGTAGCGAATCCCTAATTAATCGCAGAAACAAAATGATTTACGAACGTTACTCAGCTCTTTGGGGTGCTGGCCAGCGTGAGGAATTGATATGGCCCGTTCTCAAAGATGAGTTTCACCTGGAGAAAGAAACCATATATCGTATAGTATTAAAAATGATAAAAGAGGTAAGTGAGGTATCACCTGAGCTACCATTTGCAGGAGGTGAGCCATGCAACTAACTAAATACAAAATTACATCCCCAAAGTGTGAGGGTTACATGATGGTTGTGTATCAGGATAACTGTTTGAAAAGCATTTTAAATGAGCTTAAACCAGCTGTAACTGATAAGCAGCTCTATTACCTACTGGAAAACATAACCGGCAACCCTGAGCATTTAAAGGCGCAATTTGCCGGAACATCTAAAGGCACTATCACTGTTGAGCTGGTAACCGCAAAAGTGCCGGTTATCGTATCTGAAAGTGATATTGATGATTTCCCTGTTAATGGTAAGATTGCAATGTTTTGTGCAGCATACGAAACCGCACACAGTGTTAAATACAAACCCAGCGCCGCTGATGCTGGTAAAATGAAAGCACTTACTGCCAGCGCTCAGGAGCTGGAGGTGCTCATTAACTTATATATGAAAAGCAAAGAGTGGTATTTGCAGCCTAAAAGCATTGCCAACTTTATTAAAAAATACAATGAGGTACGCGCCTTAGCAGTTGCTAAACCCGCTGTAAAAACATATCCCTTACCATACGACCCCGAATATTTTGCAAAGCTGGATATGATGCAGCAGCGTGCATACTGGGCGTATCTCAGAGAGAATGGTTATGTATTTCAGCAAAACGCTGGCCGCCCTGATAAATGGGTTAAAGCCGAATTTATATGATAGTATATCAGCTTTCAATGAATCATGAGCGCTGGTTTATATGCCCTCATTGCGGTGAGGAGTATGATTTAAGAGCCTCCAGATATTGCGATACATGCAATAAACATTACGAAGCTCCAGTATTGCCACAAATTAAAAACACATAAATGCAACAAACAGTTTACTTATCGGGTGCTATTAGCAACCTTTCTATGCCTGAGGTGATAGATAAATTTAACTTGGCTGAGCACCTGCTCATCAATCATGGCTTTAACGTGGTTAATCCCGTTAAATTAGATCACAGCGCAAACCTTAGTAAAGACTGGGCAAAGTATATGCAGGTTGATTTAAAGGCTTTAATGGATTGTGATACCATTGCCTTATTACCATGCTGGAAAGAAAGCAAAGGCGCTCAGCTGGAGTTTCAAGTTGCCAAAGCACTTAATTATCCAATTATATTTTTGGAGGGCTGGAACTGATGGTTATAGGATTTAACAAACAGTTTATTGAACCTATACTACAAGGTAGCAAGGTACATACAATCAGGTTTGACGGCGGTAAACGGTGGTGTGCAGGCATGAAAATGCATATGTATACAGGTGGGCGTTTTTCAAAAGAATACAGGCAGTTTGCTGAAAAGAAATGTATTTCTACTCAGATAGTGAAAATGTGGCTACACGGGCCACATAATCGCTTAATATTAACGATTGATAGCAAGGTATTAAATAACAATGCTCAATTAGATAGTTTTGCGATTGCCGATGGATTTAAAGATTGGATTGATTTTGAGTTATACTGGCAACCAATTATACAAAAGGCGGTTACTGGTGGGTTTGTTATATACAAGCTTTTGCACTGGACTGATCTAACGTACTAATACAAAACCCTCATTTGAGGGTTTCTTTATTTAACAACTAATGATAAATTTGAACGTGGAAGATGATAGAATAACCCAGTATAATAACGATGCCTGGCTAAAGAAACAAGCCCAGCGCGTTACTGATCTACAGGTTAAACTATTTACAGCAATTGAGGTTTTTGATCCTGAGATAAATGCTAACAGGCTGGAGCTAAAGCCCCTTTTTGATAACGCAAAGGAGATACTTGATAAAGAGCAAAAGAAATTTAACGATTATATTAAAGAACATTATTCAGACCTGTTCCCAGGCAAATACTAAAACTATGAAAAAGATATTACTACTCTTATTGTTATCAGCGTCAATGCTGAGCAGCAAAGCCCAAAATGTAAAATGGGATAAAACAGATACAAAGCTTTACGGCACATACGCCGAAAAACAGCATCAGGATATGATAGGCAATAGCTCAGGCAACCGTTTTCTTTGCCGTTTTATAGGCTTTAAAACTTTTTACATAGGTAACCTGAGCATGTACCTGCAAACCCAGCTCAGTTACTCTGAGGATGATTTACTGGAGAAACCGGGCATCTATACCTATGTATTATCAAAGAAAGGTGTTTACATGGGCAACGAAAAACCAAAAACGTTACGCATAGCCATTAACTATAATAAGGATGAGCGTATAACAGCCGGTAAAGTAACAGGCGGCTTTAGTGATCTGGCTAAACTGTTTTTAAATTACTGGCCTCAGGATGCAACCTTTGCAACAGAGGCTCAATTAAAGCCGGGTGTGGCTGCTGTTAAACATTGCTATGGTGATTTAATTAGCTTTAAGTGGAACGGAACAACGCCCTATATAAGCATCCTTAAAGACCCTAATATGACTGTTCCGGTAAAGATGGACACGGTGGCGCGTGTTAATTGATTGTAGAGCCTCTAAAACGGTATTTAAACAGGCTGTAAGTTCAAAGTATAAGCCGCTCATTTGATGAGCGGCTTTTTTTATATGATAAACCCGCCATCCCTTTGGGTTGCCTCAGGGCGTGTGGTTTTCTTTAGCCTGGTAACTGTAATACCAGGATCAACCATTTGCATGTTACGCGTAACATCAGTGCTGGTATCCATAATCACCGTGCTGTAATCTATGTAGCTTGTGATGATCATATCCTGGGCATTATCCTCATTGTCACCAATCCGCTCCAGCGCTTGCATCCCTGGCAAACTTAAACCCTGCAAGGCAACGTTTACGATTTCGGTAAAATCAAAAAACCTCAAAGCAAGCTCCTGGTTAATTGCGCCGGTAAAGCTATCAGCGTAATTCTCAAAATATATCCAAAACCTGATTGTGCCAGCGCCCCGCTGCTGATGATTACCAATGGTTACCCATGTAAAAGGCAGGTACTCCATTAAAATACACGGTAAGAAAGCACCGTAAAAAAGCTCAGGGCTTGTAAACTGGCCCATCTGCTTATCAAAGGATTTTATATCTGGTAAATCAAGGTCAAAAAACTGCTGTTGTATTTCGTTGCGCTCACCGCTCTCAGGCATCACCTTAGTTAAATTACTAATCAGGTATTCGCCAATGCTTTTAAACAATACTTTTTTGATGCTCATATTATTCTACTCTAAAAAATTTATCCAGCTCTTTTGTTATATACTCAATTAGTTGCCGCTCCAGCGTTGCGCTATCACCAATAAATTTACGGGCCGGTATGGTAATGTGGCTTTGTTTAGATAGTGCCAAATTGCGGTAAAACAAAGCTACATCTGAGGGCTGCTTACCTTTGATACCGCCGCCAAACTTGTAATACATAGCCCAAAAAAAGCGCCTCATTTTTGGTGTAAGTGGTATTTGACCGCCAAAGTTTTGAATGTCGGCATACTTTATGCCCTCATCCTCACCAACAATAGCACCGTCATTGGTTGCGCTTTTAATGCGTAAACCCCGTTTCAATGTACCCCGGTCTATAAGTATAGCCCGGCCATTGTTTTTGTAACCTCCTTTGCGGTGATTCCACTTAACCAGGTTCTGATCAGTAAAGCCCTGGTTGGTAAAGCTCTGTTTAAAAAACGCCAAAGCCATACCAGCAGATTTTTGAATGATCTTTAATTTAATAGCCCGGTAATCTTTGAGTACCAGGTCAAACTCATCCGCGTGCCTATTTTCCATTATTGACTACCTAATGCCAGCTCACTATCATGTACAGCCTCAGTAAGCAACTCAGCCAGTTGGCGCTTAACATCAGACGGTTTTAAATTCGCAATGCTGGTGTTTTTAACAATCAGCGTTTCAACCAGCTTATTAATCGTAACGGTTACATGCCTAACAGATGTACCGCCTGATATGCTGGTGCTATCATCGCCGCTCCCTTTTTTACCCTTTCCGGTTGATATGGCATAAGGTGTTTGTTTGCCGGTGTTTTCTCCAAACAATGAGGTTGCACTTTCGGCCTTTTTTTTATTTGCCTCATCAGCAGCATCCTTTTGGCTTTTTGCAATTGATTCATCAAAGCCCTTGTTAAAAGCTCCAGATATACCACCATCGGCAATAACTTTTTTTACACCATCATAAGCATCTTTAAACCCGGCTATCACCATTGCCGGGTTCATTGTGAGCGCTCCTAAAATAATTTCACCTAAACCCTTAAACACCGGCACAAGCTCGCTGGCAATTGCGCCGATTCCAGATAGTACCGCCCTGAAAGTTTCTGATTTTTGGTAAGCATAGTAAATACCACTTGCTAAAGCCGCTATCCCCAAAACAATTAAACCAACAGGGTTGGCATCCATTGCAGCGTTGAGCGCCCACTGAGCCGCTGCCATCACACCCATACCCTCAGCGGTTGCAAGCTGGTAACCAATGCGTATTTCTGAAAGTGTGTTACCAATTGCCAACACGCCGTTGTACAATGCTGTTGCGGTACTGGCCGCCCAAATTGCACCCTCGTAAATACCCCAAACAGCAGCACCAACGGCCAGCACCTTTGTAATGCCTATGATGGTATCCTTATGAGCTTTAAACCACGGTATTGATTCACTAACACCTTTAACCAAACCCAAAAGCGCTGGAGTTATCTGGCTCTTTACAGCTCCAAATAATTCGCCGTATGTGCGTTTTAGTTTTTCGTTTTCTTCGTTTAGGTCGCCTTGAATCCCCATTGCTTTACGGGCTGCCTCAGCTGAGCCGCCAAACTCAGTGCTCAACTCCTTTAAAATGATAGCTTGAGCCTTTTGCATCTGGCCGTGTTTAATGTCGTTGGCAATCATTGCCTTTTGTTGATCACTAAACTTAACACCAACGCGGCCCAAAGAGGCTATACCATCCATCGGCCCCTGTAAAGCTTTGCTCACCTGCAATAATGATCCTGCCAGATCAGCCGGCCCGTTGCCGCCCATCCTGGTTGCTAATCCCATAATTGCAGGTATGGTTTTATCAAATATCTCCCCTCTGATATTGGTAAAGGTTAGTAGCTGAGATTGTGCCCGTAAAATTTCACCCTCACCAAATAACGTGGTGTGCTCTAATTTTTCAGCCTGTTCTTTTAGGTGTGCAAGTGACTGGCCTGCAACTCCAGCAGTGGTGGTAATACCTTGTGCAATCTGAGCGGTTGCTAATTTGGTTTCCTTATACAGCGCCCTGGCCTCGCTGGTATATTCTGATATACCCTGAAATGCAAAGGCTGCAATGATCATCCCGCTGGCTTTGGATAATAACGGGCCTAAGCCGGTAACGCTTTTGCCAATACCCTCAACAGCGTTATCCAAACCTTGTACCTGAGTTTTAGCAGCTTGCACGCCGCCAAACGTTCCGTTTTTGAGGTTAATGATGTAATCCAGTCCTTTAGGCATATTCTTTGATATTTGTATAATTAATTTTGAAACACTTACTTTTGTCTTTATGACAGGTAAACAACTCTTTACATCGAAAACTAAGCGGGATTATAGCGGTAACGAAGCCGATTTGTACGCGCAAACCCTTTTAACAATTTTCATTAATATTGGCGATGCCATATACCCCTTGCTTTTACAGGCTGAACAGAACGGCCAAAAGCTGGAGATAAAAAACTTTGAGGATAACCCTATTGATGAGATTACCGCCGATGATGTTATTTTGGTTTAGGTAGATCATTAACCAAATCAATCATATCCTCATATAAATCAGGCATCAGCCGTTTAAACACCTCATTGCCTGCAAACTTATTTTCAAAAGAGTGAGCCAAAAACTCACTCTCTTTGTATCCTGGTAAGTCGAAATAATCAACCCGCTTTTTGCCGTATGTAACCTTATAATTATGGCCGAAACCATAATTTTTATTTAGGGACATAATAGTATCGGCAACAGCTCCCAGCTTTTCCTTTGTATCATGATCACCTTTATCAATGGCAACCCTTAGCTCAGTATAAATCTTGTTAGTCAGCGTACCCAGCTCATCCTTATAAATTGCTTTATAATGGCTCATCAGGTTTTTAACATCAGATAGTTTGCCGTATTCATTTTGGAAATCAGCAGCGTGCGCGTATTCGTGGTAAACCACTGATTCGCTTTTCCATTTACTATTCCTACGCCTATCATCAACAGGTATATTTACAATATTGGTTGATGGTGTATAATGAGCGCTTTTGCCTACGCTTGTCATTGGCGTTTGTCGTTTGAGGTAACTAAACACTTCACTATCAATTTCAATATCTAAAGCTTTTTGATACTTAGTAAGCCCTTTTGGCACAAACTCAGAAACCGTTTCCTGAGGTATAATATCCTCAACCTGCTGCTCAATCTCTTTGGCTATACCTTTAGAAACTTCAAAGTATGGGTGTGTATCAGGGAAAAGGATACCAGACTGGCCTACGTTGTTTTGAAACATAGGCGGTATATCAGGCAGTTCATTTGCCGATGGTTTAACCTTGCTATTATCCACACCCGGCTCAACATCACAACGGCAACCCCAATCATTAGGCGGGTAATAAGTACTCCAGAAAGGATCATCTATAGGCAATGTTGTGCCGTCTAAAATAGCGTGATCATCCCGTACCCTATCATCACCAGCCGTTCTGTATGTAAGCGTTTCAATACCGTTGGTTTCGTAGTCGTGCCAGGTCTGAGCCATTTGTGCTGAGGCAACCGCGTTGCTATATTCAGCATTTAAATAAACCTCATTATACGTGCTGTTAACCTGTTTGACATCGTTTAAAAAGTCATTGAATGATTTTAACTTACCATCATCATCTTTTAAAAGCAAGCTGGTTTCTTTAAGCTGCTGGTAATTCTTAAAACCGCTAAACACATAAACATTACGCTGTATCTGGTTTAAAAAGGTACGCTCAGTTTCGCTCAGCTTATCATCTAAGTTTTTACCATACCCCGTAAATACGCCGCTCATTAACTGCTCAGCAATTTTGGCAACCATAGCTTTATCAATCTGGCCGGTTTTCAATTTGCCATCATGTATAAGCTGAGCTATCCTTTTTAACTCAGGCTCTAAGCCCTCCAGCTTAGCAGATAATTGTATGCTCCAGCATTTATAACACATGCTTACCCCCGTATAACTCAGCTAATTTGGCGTGCAACTTAACCAAGTCGCTAACCTTTAATTGTGCATCATCCTGCTCATCATCCTCATCAGGACCAGGTTTGCCGGGCTTACCTGGTTTCTTAGGGTCTTTACCATTATCCTCAGGCAATCCCGGCATAGTTGGTTTAGGTTTTAAGCCGATGATTTTGACGCCAAATTTTTCCGATACCTGGGCCGGGTCTAACTGGAAACCCATACCATCCACACCCTGATAAATTGTAAGCAGCGCGGCCAAATCCTCAGGCTGTTCCCATACCAGATAATCACCCTCATCTAAAGGCCAGTTGTGTTTATCCCTCAAAAGAGGTATCAATATCTCATTGAACAGGTTGAAAATAAATTTTTCATCATCCTTAGTGATCTCATCTTTTACACGTTCGTGTACCTCACCCTGAGAGCGGCTGCTGCCATTCATACTGGTCATGGTTTGCCCGCTAAACAAAATAGCCAGCTCCTCATTAGCTGCCTGCCTTTTTTGGTCAAACACCTTAAAGGCATCAGTATGTTTACTTTCTTTAATATCCAGCTCAGTACCCTCAGGGAAAATACCATAGGCAGCCGTGCCCATCTGATCTAACCACTCCTCAATTTCAGCCTGTACGCGCGGGTCTTGACTGGATGTTTTGGCGATACGTACAGGTAAGCCAAATATTTCCTCAAACTGATCCCAATTTTGCCAGCTATGACGTTTTAATATCGCCAATGTTGCGGCCTTGTTTAGTAAGCCTAAATCACACGGATCACCAACGGGCACAACATAATTGCATACCGGCTCAGCCAAATAATCAATACCTGTAAGATCACTTTCATATACAGTGAATACATGAGCCTCAGGATGTACGTGTTTTCTATCCAGCAGCTCCAGCGTTTTTATCCAGGATGTTTTACCATCAAATAGCATCTCCTTAAAATAAATCGCTGAGAAACCGAAAAACTTACTTTCTAAAGCCCATTCAATAAATTGAGAAACCCATCCCTTTTGAAAGAGTGCGGTTTTTATCTCATCAGCCTCCTTTTTAGCATTGAAAATTTTGAAGCTTTTATTTTTAACAGGTAGGATGCGATGATTGTATATCTGGCCGTGTATAAACGGATCAAGAATAATATCAAGATAGATGTTGTGCAACCAGGTACGCATAGGAAAATCAGGCTGCTCAGCCTGAGCACGCGCCGCAATTAGATCATCCATATTTTTTGAGAATAGGGAGCGCTGCTGCCTAATAATGCTGATCATCACTTTAGCCGGGTCTTTCCTTATCTGGGCTGCTGTAAATTTTTCACCATTGCTGAGCTGTATTGTACCGCCGTGTTTGATAGCGGGTAATTTTTTATTGGTTTTGGCCGTCATAAAATAGCGTTTAAACGTTGTTTAAATATTATTACCAGGTTCTGGAATATCTTTTGTTACCGCCTAACGTCATAGTGGGCGATGTAGCAGATGGGACTTTTGGCAACGTTTGGTCAAGATCACCGTTGTTAACTTTTTTCAGCCAGTCCATAGCTGCTGTAAATCTATCATCCCGATTTTTAGGCATAACCCGTGAGGGGGT
>Ga0116227_10009391_pt1 | contig 17781 bp, 18 predicted proteins | sample S1TSphgellanicum_FD_89693 | JGI IMG/M metagenome (GOLD analysis project Ga0116227, IMG submission 89693) | Host-associated microbial communities from peat moss isolated from Minnesota, USA - S1T2_Fb - Sphagnum magellanicum MG | ecosystem: Host-associated > Plants > Peat moss > Unclassified... | reverse complement strand
TGGCCAGTCGTGTTCAATAACAGCGCCTGGAATCCGCTGGCTGTATTGTAGTTGCCCGTCGTATTGCTGGAGAGCGCGTTAACACCCACCGCGACGTTGTAACTACCGACCGTGTCGTTGAGAAGGGCATCTAGGCCAAACGCAGAATTGCTGGAGGCATTGTATAGCGGCGCGCCCGACGGCGTCACGTTCAGGAGCGCATCGGAGCCTGCGGCGGTATTGCCATACCCGTCGGTATTGACGACATCCGGTGGTTGCGAGGCAGAGGCCACTGTCACGAAAAAAAAAGCGGCCAGCGTCAAAAATGATCTTAGGAAAAAATTGGTCATGGTCAATTGAGCTCCGTTTCCTTGGTCGTTATTGTTTTATTTGGTTGTGCCATATCCGGCAGCCAGCGCTGGAATCAGCGTGAACGTTAACTCAACGTGACAAAGGCTTGCAAATTGATCTGTTGCACGCCGCTAGCCTGGCGCCGAGGTATCGACTTCCACCTGCCCATCGCGGACCCGAACCGGGAAAGTGCGCAAGCGCTGCTGGGTGACGCCGTTGCGAGGCTCACCGGTTGCGAGGGCAAAGAGGGCGCCGTGTTTCGGACAGCGAATCATGCCGGCACTCACTTCGGCCCCTGCCAACGGCTGCAGGGCGTGCGGACACAAATCAAGTACCGCAAAGATTCCCTCATCGGTGTGACATAGCAAAATGCGCAAGAAACCATGCGCGACGGAACGCTGGGAATCTCGCGGCAGATCAGCAGCGGGCAAGAAAGGCTTGAAGCCGCCGTCCATGTCCTTCTGGGTCATGCACCCAGCATCTTGTCCAACACCTCATGCAGATGCTGAATCCTCTGCTCTTGATATCGGCCCAAGGTCGCTTCGGCGTGTGCGGGCGCTGCGCTGCGCACGCCGGCCTGAATGCGCGGCAGGTTGCTCATATCCTGATCGAAGATCAGCGACAGCAATCCAATTTCCGGTTTGGAGCTGAAGGGCTCATCGAAGTCGAGTTCAACGATGGGTGCGGAAGGCGGCCGCGGCGCCCCGCCGCCCGGCAGCGGGGCGGTCAACCGGACACTCATCAACGAATGATTCGGGTCATCGCCGAACGGCAGGAACTGATAAATGAGCGGCAATCCTTCTCCATACCAAGGGCAAAAATTCGGAAACATGAAATACTGCACGCTATCCAGCATCGCCGCGTCGGGCCAGGATGCGAAGTCCCGCGCCAAGCCGATGCTCATCATCTGCCGGCGCCATTGCGCGACCTGCGCGCGGGGCGAAAGCTTCGATGTTGGATCGTACTTGGGCACCGGAACCCCGGGCATGGCCATCGCAAACACTTCAAAGGCCCGGTCTGCGGCAGCTGCGACCGAGGCTTCGTCTCCCAAGTGGGGACTCGGAATGCCGAGAGGCGTGATGAGACGGCTGATGTGCGCCGCGCCCTCTTCCCAGATGTCGTACTGAGTCGAGGCGTCGCCCGTGAACGACAGCGAGTCGCTGTGCGTTTCGACCACGTGATAGGCCTCCAAGAAAGCTTCCAGCGTCACCTTCCAATTCGCGCGCACCCGTTTGCGGATGTGAAAGGCCGTGAATCGATCTTCGGCCGGGCAAGACTTGAAGAATTCTGGGAGCACGCCCAGCACGGAATCGAGGGGGGCGGCAGACGGGTCGGGATTGATGAATATGAATCCTCCCCAGGTGCCGACCTTGACCTCCGGCAGTCGATAATCCGCCGATGCCACCTTGGCAAAATCCCACCGGCTGGGAATGTTCTTCAATGTCCCATCCAGATTCCATTCCCAAGCGTGGAAGGGGCAGCGCAAACTCGAGGCTGAGCCGACACCGTCGCACAGACGCGTCCCGCGATGTAGACAGGCGTTGTAGAACGCCTTGAAGGAATTGGCCGTATCGCGCACCACGACGAACGACATGTCTCCGACCGAATAGGGCGCTCGGTCGCCGACCTGCGGAATATCTTCTTCGCGACAGGCGAATTGCCACGACTTCTTCCAGAGTTTTTCCTTCTCCAGAGCCGCATATTCGCGCGAATAGTAACGCGACAAGGGAATTTTCTTTGGCTGAGGCATGTAGTTGCCGCGAGCCTTGAGACCCACCCCCACGTCGCGCGTATCCTGCGCCAGCAAGGTTTCGGTGAGTGGGCTCACAGCCGATGCGAAGCCGCGGATTATCGATTCAGAGGCCGCCATTTCACACTCCCATGAGCAACTCGCTCAGGTAATCTCGCCGAGTACGGTCCCAACGGGGCACACCACCCCAGGCTGTACTAATATTTTCAACACGCCGGATCCAGGTGCTTCGATCTCTTCGACGGATTTATCGCTTTCCAGCGAATACAACGGCTGGCCCTGCATGACGGTTGCGCCATCGGCCACCAACCATTCGGACAAGCTGCCCTCGTTCATCGAAAATCCCAGCTTCGGCAACAAGATCTCCATAACTACCTCAATGTCCTGCGTACGGCCTGCTCGATGTCGTCATGACTGTAAAGAAATGCAGCCTCGAGCTGCTTGGCGAACGGCACTGGCGAATCCTGACTGGCCACCCGTTGCACGGGGGCCTTCAACTCGCGGAACAACGACTCGTGAATGCGTGAGGAAACCTCTGCGCCAACGCCGAAGGATTTGACCGCTTCATGGACAATCACCGCACGGCCGGTTTTTTTTACCGACGTCAGAATCGTTTCGGTATCCAAGGGGCTCACCGTACGCAGATCGATGATCTCGCAATCGATGCCGTCCTTCGCCAGTTTCGCGGCTACCACGGGAATATCCAACATTGAACGGCTGTAGCCGATCAATGTCACATCCTTGCCCTGCTTGACCACGTTGGCTTTCCCCAAGGGCACTGACTTGCCGCGTTCCGGTGCAACACCGGGTGACCAATAGCTTGCCAGGTGTTCGACGAATATCACGGGGTCCTCGTCATTGATGGCGGCGCGCAGCAAACCATAAGCGTCCGCAGGATTCGACGGCATCACCACCTTGATGCCCGGGGTGTGACAAAACCATGCCTCGAGAAAATCCGAGTGCTGGCCGCCGGTTTGGAAACCCGAGCCCGTCATGGTTCGTATGACCATGGGCACATGAGTCTGCCCGCCCGACATGAACCTCAACTTGGCGGCATGATTGGTGATCTGATCCATGCACACCGCCACGAAATTCATCAGCATGATTTCGATGACTGGGCGAATACCGACGATGGCGGCTCCAACCGCGGCACCGGTGAATCCCATTTCGGAGATCGGTGTCGAGCGTACGCGGGTTCCGTACTTGGTCGACAGTCCCGAGCTGATCTTCATGATACCGCCGCCCTCCGGATCGGCGATCTCCTCGCCGAAAAGCACCACGTTCTCATCGGCTGCCATGGCGTCATCCAGCGCCCAATTGAGCGCTTGCACAGTGTTGATCTGGGTGGTCATGTCGTGTCCTTAAGCTGCCGCGTCGGCGTAAACATCGTGCGTGATTTCGGACGCGTCGGTCAGCGGACTGTCGAACGCGAACTGCATCGCCGCGTCAACTTCCGCCTTGACGCTGGACTCGATGGCTTCAAGCGCGCTCGCATCGGCGTGCTTTTCATCCTGCAGCCAGCGGCGAAACTTCGGATAGGGATCAGCCGCCAGCGCCGCCTGATATTCCTCCTTCGGAATGTACTCCCCCGCATCGCCAATCAGATGCCCATTGAATCTGAAAGTCATCGCCTCGATCAACGTCGGACCGTCACCGGCACGCGCCCGGCTGATAGCCGCTTTGGCCGCCGCGTAGACGGCGACTGGGTCATTGCCATCGACGCATACGCCCGGAATGCGATAGCTGCTGGCGCGATCCGAGACCCGCTCCACCGAGGTGCCCTTCGAAAACGACGTATGTTCGGCGTAACGGTTGTTTTGACAAACAAAGATGACCGGGAGTTTCCACACCGAGGCCAGATTCAAGGATTCATGAAACGCACCGATGTTCGACGCGCCGTCGCCGAAATTGGTGATGGTGATACGCTTTTCACCGCGCAGTTGCGCCGCCAAGGCCAAACCACAGCCGATCGGCATGCCCGCACCGACGATGCCGGTGGTGACCATGCAGCCGCTCTCGGGATGCGTGATGTGCATGGGACCGCCCTTACCCTTGCACGCGCCGGTGCTGCGCCCGGCAAGCTCCGCCCAAATCAACTTCGGCGGCACGCCTTTGGCGATCATGTCGTGAATGCCGCGGTAGATCGTGACCAGATAATCTTCGTGGGTGAGCTGTACGCTGATGGCGGCCGGAATCGCTTCCTGTCCGCGAGCCGAGTAGTACGGCATCACCATTTTTCCCGCCTTCATCATGCTGATGAAGCGTTCGTCGTGGAGACGAATCTGGACCATTTTTCGATAAATGCCGCGCAGCGTCTCGCTATCGGGCACATCACTGGGAACGGTCATTCGCAACTCCGCAATCATTTAGTTAGAAAGCATACGATACGCTTTAATACAATATACTGGAAGCTCCAGCGCGCACCCATCGTGGCGCGGCGATCAGCGCCCTTCCACCCCGACAATGCTCACTGCGCAGACCCCGTTGTACGGCACACCGCCGAGATTATGTGACAGTCCGAGTTGCGGATCCTTCAATTGCCGGGCCCCCGCACGCCCCTGTAACTGCAGATAGTGTTCGTAAACCATGCGCAAACCGGACGCGCCGATGGGATGTCCAAAACACTTCAAGCCACCGTCGATCTGGCAGGGGACCACGCCGTCTGCGTCGAAGACGCCATCGAGCACGTCCTTCCACGCATTGCCGGCATCAGACACTCCAAGGTCCTCCATGGTGACCAATTCGGTAATCGAGAAACAATCATGCACCTCGAGCGCCGACAGTTCTTCCCGTGGATGCGTCACTCCCGCTTCCCGGTAGGCGGCTGCCGCGGCGTTGCGCGTGTTCTGCACGTAGGAACCATCCCATTGGCTGGTGCCCCATTCCCTGCCGGAACTGGCCGACAGCGCAATGGCCTTGATGGTGACCAACGACTTCTTGCCCAAGGCGCGCGCAATTTCCGGTGTCGTAACGATGGCGCAGGCGGCACCGTCGCTCACACCACAGCAGTCGAACACGCCCAACGGTTCGGCGATCATCGGCGCATTCAATATGGTGTCCATTTCCACGGCCTTTCGCAGATGCGCTTTTGGATTCTTGACGCCGTTCTGGTGGCTCTTCCAGGAAACGCGGCCGATGGCCTTCTTCAAATCCTGTTTGGGGATTTTGTATTTCGAGCGATAGCCGGCCGCCAGCTGGGCAAAGCCGGCCGGCGCGGACCCATAGGGCATCCACAGATCAGCGAAGCTGCCCTTTCCTAGCGTCGGCAAGCCCCCATAGCCGGTGTCCTTCAATTTCTCAGCACCCATGGCGAGTGCAATATCAACCGCTCCCGCGGCCACGGCATAGGCTGCCCCGCGCAATGCCTCGGTGCCGGTTGCGCACATGTTTTCCACCCTCGACACCGGAATTCCTTCGAGCCGCAACGCCGTGGCCAGGGGAATCGCGGAATTACCGACCGAGCGTTCCATCGCCGATCCGTACCATGCGGCGCCAATCTGCTTGCGTTCTATGCCGGCGTCGCCGAGCGCCTCGGTGAAGGCCTCCATCAGCAACTGTTCGGCACCCGTGTCCCAGCGCTCGCCAAATCGAGTGCAGCCCATGCCGATGATGGCAACCTTGTCTTTGATTCCGCTCGCCATCGAATCCTCCGGGCCGCTAGATGGGGGCCGCTTTCCAGAAATAACGATCATAGTGGCGCTGCCGATCACGCTCTTTGATGCGAAAATTCATCGTCAAAGGCGTGTCTACCTCGACCCCGGATTGGCCAACGTCGACGATCTCCATCAGCAACCTTGCGCCATTGTCGAATTGCACCAGACCCATGTAGAGCGGCGGCGAAGGTGAATACTGCAGCCAATCCGCCGTGTAAGTCGCCACCTTGGCTGATTCTTCGGCCAATGGATAAGGCTGCTGCGAATCCACCGCACCGCAATTGACACAGGCTGGGAAGCGCGGAAACTGCACCGCTTCGCAGCTCTGACATTTGCCCCCCACGAATCCGAGAATCTGATCGGCAATTCGATAAAGCTGCGTCAAAGCCGTCTTGTTGTCGGTCTCCGCTCGCATGCCCCATTCGATGTCGATTTCGCCCTCGAAGGACAGCATCTTCAGATACGCACTCTCCTCGATGCGTCGGCCGAGGGTCGCCTGCAATCCGCGGTTGGGCGGGTTCGATGCCGATTGGCGCACTTGGAATGCCAACACTTCGCAACCCTGCGAAAACGAGGCCACCACGACGATGTCGCCCGCAGCGGCCCGCTCCAACGCAGCCGTCAGTTGCAGCAACGGATGCGCGGCACCGGTATCACCGACTTGCGCTTGCAAATCGGGCAGCACCCTTTCGGGTCCGATCGACAATGCCTTGGCAACCAATTTATCGCTGCCTGCGGGGCCTCCGGCCAGCGCAAAGTGCGCAACGCGAGCGACGTCTATGCCTAAGCGCCGCAGCAAGGACGCGACCGTGCGCGGCACGATTTTCGATATCCCTTCATCGCGAACCCAACGCTCCTCCCAGTGGTAGTCGAATTTTTCTCCGCTCTGGCGAAAATGATCGATGAACGGCACCACCACGCTCTCACGCCCGAGAAAAGTCGCGATGACATCGTCGCCCCTTCCGATCCGCAGCGCCGCGGCACCGGAACCGTAGAGCAACTCCTGGGTACTGCCGGGCTTTCCGCTGCGTCGATCCGAGGCGATGACCAGTTGATCGCCGCCGGCAGACTCTTCCAACGACTGGCCCAGCGCGGATAATCCGGCGCGAACCGATCCCGACAGATCTGCACTCGAGCGTGATTCAGCCAAACGCAAGGCTGCCCCGACGATAGCCGCATTCTGCAAATCGGCGTACGGCGCCGTCGTACTGGCAAAGCGCAGCCCGACGATGGCAGCAGAATCGTTTGCTCCACGCAAGCAGTCGCGTCCCGCTTCCACGGCCATGGTGATCGCGTCCTCGTCCCAGCCGCAGAAGGACTTCTCCCCTTTGGCCAATGATTTCAAGGCGGGCAGAGCCCATGCGTGTGCCGCGGCGATGACCGCGCGCGGCATCCGCCGGCGCGGAATATAAGCGCCGAAGGACTTGATGCCGATGTCGGAACTAGCAGTCACGGGTCGGTCGACTCCAAAAAGACCAGGGAATTGCGGCCAGCAGACGATTTCAGTATTTGGTAAGCTAGCATACTATACTTGCCACCCTCGCTCAATGTGACGGGTGAGGATCTGCAGGGGAGAAGCGGGGTGCTGCAATTATCCATGGCCGAATTGGCCGCTTCTTTCGCGGACGGTGAAAGCGTATATCTGGCGGGCGCCTCCGGCGAGGCTAACGAACTGACGGCGATGCTCGCCGACCCTAATACCGCAGTCGCCGACGCTCACTTCGCCACCAGCTTCGTGCCGGGAATCAACAATCGCTGCCTGACTCGTCCGGGACACGCATCCCGCGCGACCGTATTCTTCATGCAGCCCTGTCTCAACTCCGCGCATGAAGAAGGCCGGGTCAATTTCTTGCCGATCAGCTACTTTGGCATCCATGGGTATTTGACTAGCGCGGCCACCGTCATCGACACAGCGGTCGTTCAACTCGCTCCGCCCGATGCCGCGGGCCGATGCTCTTTGGGTCCGGCCGTCGAATTCATGCCGGGCATCATTGCGCGGGCGGCGCGCATCGTCGGCATCATCAACCCCGCTGTACCCAGCCTTTCCGGATCCGCCAGCATTTCAATGGATCACCTGCATGCCGTCTCTTATTCGCATGCTCCGCTGTCGGTCTACGAGGTGGGACGCCCCTCGGCTCAGGCGGCGCAAATCGTGCAGCACCTCGCGCCCTTGATTCCTGACGGCGCGACCGTGCAGATTGGGCTGGGCAAGGTTCCTGCACAACTGGTTCGAGCCCTGGCCGTACGCCGCGGACTGGCGCTTCACACCGGCATGATCAGCGATGCGGTTTTGGATCTTGCGGCAGCGGGCGCCCTGCGGGCAGAGTCTGCCGTGGTCACGGCGGTGGCCGTCGGCAGCGGCGAATTCTACTCGCGATTGGCGCAACTACGCGATCTCACCATCACGGACGTTGGCGTCACCCATTCGCCGCAGACCCTGGGTCAGCTAAGGGGTTTCTTCGCGGTCAATTCCGCGCTCGAGGTGGATCTGCTTGGCCAGGTGAACGCGGAATACCTCGATGGGCGCTACGTGAGCGGTCCCGGCGGCCTGCCTGATTTCGCGCACGCAGCCCACTCAGACCCTGAAGGACTGAGTATCGTCGCGCTAAACTCCACCGATGCCAGCGGTTCGACATCCCGCATCGTGTCGCGTCTTGCGGGCGGCGCACCCGTAACGCTGGCGCAGCATGACGTCGATGCCGTGGTGACCGAATATGGCGTCGCCATGCTGCGCGGCCACTCCATCGACGAGCGCGCCAGGCGCCTGCGCGCGATCGCACATCCGCGTCATCGCCCAACCTTGCAACATTATCTTTGATCCGCTGGCGCCCCGGCGGAGGCCTTTTTGGCCTTGGCGTTCGCGCCACTCGACGTGGATGAGGGCACGGCATCCATCTCGATCAAGTTGTGCTTCATGATCGACAGCATGTCTTCCAGAAGACGCTGTTTGGCCGGGGGGATGCCCCGCATTATTTGTTCGTTCATTTCCATGGCAATGACATTCATTTTCTGCACCAGGGCGCGGCCCTTGGCCGATACCGAGACGCGCTTGGAGCGCCGATCCAATTTATCGGGCGTGCGCACCACGAAACCGCTTTCCTCCAGGCGATCGACCAGACCCCCGAGCGTCACCTTGCCGACATCGAGCAATCGCGCCAGCTCGATTTGCATCATGTCCTCGCCCTCGTGACGCGATAGGTTGGCGAGCACCCACCATTGCGAGCGGGTGATGCCGAGCGGCTTGACCCGCTGGTCGAATGCGGTGCGACGCAAGCGGGACACGTCGTGAACCAGGAATCCCGCACGCAGTCTTTGCGGAGCTTTCGCCATGCTGGACAATGCTCTTTTCTTGATTACTGTTCAGATTATTAACTATATGCTAACTCACTAATTTCCAATTATGCAAACATGACCGATAGGCCTTGCGCTCGTATAGTGTCGCAAGACCCCTCACACATCCAGCGGCGGCGAAAGTGGAACCACAGTTATTGATTCGGGAGCACGACACAGTGCTCGAGGTGACCTTCAACCGGCCGGAAAAATACAACGCCATTTCCGATGCCATGTTGGACGGACTGCGCGGCGCGATTAGCAGCTTCGCGACACGGCGCGATCTTCGGGTCATGCTGCTGCGCGCCGTTGGCAAGTATTTCACCTCCGGTGTGGAAGTGAGTCCGGAGATTTCCCCCGATGTCAACGGCACCCTCGACGGCAGAGCCTGGTATCGCCGCAAGTTTCATACCTTGTTCGATGAGTTCGAGGCCGTCGAGAAGCCCATCGTGGCGGCACACCAAGGCCCTTGCCTTGGCGGCGGCCTGGAGCTGTCATTATCCTGCGATTTCAGACTTGCGGCGATGAGTGCGCACTATCGCCTGCCGGAGATCGACATCGGCGCACTGCCCGGCTCCGGCGGCATCAGCCGGCTCACGCGCATAGCGGGGCCGCATTGGGCGCGATGGCTGGTCATGGCGGGAGAAACGGTTGACAGCACCGAGGCCGTGCGGATGGGCTTCGTGCACGCCGTGTTTGCCGATGAAGTCTTCGAAGCACGGGTACAGGCCTTTTGCGCCAAGCTGGCGCAGCAACCGTATGAAGTACTCGGATTGGCCAAACTCTCCATAGAGTTGGCGGTGGACCTCGACCGGGCACAGGCGCGCAATGTCGAAAGGATCGGCAACAGCGTGCTGTTCACAGGATCGGAACACAAGGCGCTGGTGAGGGCATTCATGGAAAGGCAGGCGGCGAAGCGCAAGGCGCGCAAAGATGGCTGAAACAGATGCCTTAATAGGATTTCGGCAGATCCAGCACTTTTTCGGCAATGAACGATAGGATCAACTGTTCCGTCACCGGCGCTATGCGCGGCAGCATCGATTCACGAAACAGCCGCTCAACATGAAATTCGCGCGCATAACCCATGCCGCCATGTGTGAGTACCGCGCGCGTCGCCGCGTCGAACCCCGCCTTGGCGGACAGGAATTTGGCGGCGTTCGCCTCGGCAGCGCAGGGTAAACCCTGGTCATACAAATACGCGGCGCGCATGCACATCCAATACGCCGATTCGAGGTATGTCCATGCCTCCGCGAGCGGGTGTTGAATGCCCTGGTTTTGACCAATGGGCCGGCCAAACACCACGCGCTCTCGCGCGTATTTTGCGGCGCGCTGCAGCGCATCCCGGCCGATACCGATCGCTTCCACACCGACCAGTATTCGTTCTGGATTCAGACTGTCGATCAGGTAATGAAACCCCCGCCCCTCCTCGCCGATGCGATCGGCCTCCGGCACGAAGTAGTCGTCGATAAAGGTGGCATTCGAGTCCACGGCATTTCGCCCCATCTTCTTGATCCGGCGTACGTCGATCTTGCTTCGATCAAGATCTGTATAGAACAGCGTCATGCCGTCGGTGGGCTTCCTGCACTCGGATTTCGGCGTGGTGCGTGTCAGCAGCACGATCTTGTGCGCCTCCTGTCCGGTGGAGGTCCACATCTTGCGACCGCTGACCCGGTAGCCACCATCGACTTTCCTCGCAACGGTCTTGATGCTGGTGGTGTCGAGGCCGGCATCGGGTTCTGTAACGCCGAAGCATGCCTTCTGTTCACCCTTGATGAGCGGCGACAGCCAGCGCTGCTTCTGTTCGGTGGTGCCGTGCACCACGATGGCATGCGGACCAAACAGATTGATGTGGATGCTCGACGCCGCCGCCTGGCCGCCGCCGCTCGAGGCAACCGCATGCATCATGATCGCGGCCTCGGTCACGCCAAGACCGGCGCCTCCCAATTCGGTGGGCATCGTGATGCCAAGCCAGCCGGCTGCCGCCATCGCCGCATAGAATTCCTCGGGGAAGCGGGCCGCCTCATCGCATTCATGCCAGTACTTGTCGTCGAACTGCGCGCACACCTTGCGCACCGATCCGTCGATCTCCTGGTGCAGTTCGCTGAGGGCGATTTCCACTCAGACCGGGTCCCAAGTGAAGACGTCGCTGGAACGATCCATTTTGAAGAACGAGCCGCGCAGCGCCGGCAGCGCGCGTTCGATGCAGCTTTCGGGCGTCCACCCTTCCGCGGTGTGTACCGAGCGGATCGGGCGCGGCTGACTGAACAGAAAGATCTCGTTGCGGCGCACGCCGAAGACCTGACCGGTCACATCTTTGGCAGCATCGCTGCATAGCGCCACCGTGAAGGGCGCAATTTTTTCCGGGGTCATCTGTTTGGCCACCTCGATCCGGGCGGCGTTTTCCGCCGTCATCGGGATGGTGCCGACCAGGCGCGTCCACGCGAATGGCGCCAGGCAGTTCGACCGCACTCCGAACTTGGCCATGTCGAGGGCGACACACTTGGAAAGACCCGCCACCCCTAATTTTGCAGCGCCATAATTGACCTGGCCAAAATTGCCGATGAGTCCGCTGGTGGAGGTCATGTGCACGAACGCTCCCTTCTGCGCGTTCTTGAAGTGAGGCGCCGCGGCGCGAGCAACGTTGAAGCAGCCCTTCAAATTGACCGCAACCACCGCATCCCATTCGGACTCGGACATCTTGTGAAAAATAGTGTCGCGCAATATGCCGGCATTGTTGACGACGGCGTCGACATCGCCGTAAGCCTGCATCGCGGCGGCGAACAACTGGTGCGCCTCATCCCACGAGGAAACGTTGGCACCGTTTGCGATCGCTTCTCCGCCTGCGGCCTTGATCTCATCGACCACCATCTGCGCCGGGCCCGCATCGCGCCCCTCGCCTCCTTCGCTGCCGCCCAGATCATTCACCACCACCCGGGCGCCCTCACGCGCCGCAAGCTTGGCGATTTCGGCGCCGACTCCGCGGCCCGCTCCCGTAACGATGACGACCTTGCCTTCCAGAACTTTTGCCATGCGGCGACGCCCGTTTAATAATGGTATGCTAGCGTATCATAAGTATGATTACCGGTAAACTCTGCGGCACCGGCAAACTCATGGGATGTGTTGAGCTAGGCTTTCCCCGAGGACGGCTTTTTTGCCGGAGCCGCATCCATCTCGATGAGATTGTGCTTCATGATGGCTAGCATCTCCTCGAGTTCCCGCTGCTTGGATTGGGGTATTCCCCGCATGATCTGTTCGTTCATCTCCATGGCGATCACATTCATTTTTTGGGTCAAAGTTCTACCCTTGGCCGATACCGACACTCGCTTCGAGCGGCGATCGACCTTGTCCGGCGTGCGCACCACGAAACCATTCTCCTCCAGACGATCCACCAGACCGCCCAAGGTCACCTTGCCGACGTCCAGCAAGCGGGCCAGTTCGATCTGCATCATGTCCTCACCCTCGTGGCGCGACAGATTCGCCAGCACCCACCACTGCGACCGCGTGATGCCAAGCGGCTTGACTCTCTGATCGAACGCCGTGCGTCTCAATCGCGAAACATCATGAACCAAAAAGCCGGCGCGCAGACGTTGAGGAGCCTTTGTCATTTCGATTACCAATTGCCTTATGTTTGTGAAAAAAAACGCGTATGGGTACCATACCGTTCACTTTATTAACTATATGCTAAGTTACTATTTATTTGTTGATCGACAGATCGCGCGCGATGCGCATACGGTAGGGTGATGCGCTCGGGTCCGCTTTGTGGCGTCAAAGTTTTGGAGATCGAGAGCATCGGTCCGGGTCCGTTCGCCGCCATGACCTTGGCCGATATGGGCGCGAACGTGCTGCGAATCGCGCGTGCGCCCGACGCTAACCTCAAGCGGCGCAATCCCGTGCTGGCGCGCGGCAGGACCGGCACCCTGACCTTGGATCTCAAGCGCGGCTCAGACGCCGAACGGGTGATGCAGCTGATCGGGCTGTCCGACGTCATCATCGAGGGCTTTCGTCCCGGCGTCATGGAGCGCCTCGGTTGCGGCCCCGAGGATTGCCTCAAACGCAATCCAAGAATTGTCTATGGCCGCATCACCGGCTGGGGTCGCACCGGGCCCCTGGCCTCGGCGGCGGGCCATGACATCAACTACATTGCGTTGACGGGCGCTCTGCACGCCTGCGGGACGGCGCAGTCGGGGCCGGTACCGCCGCTTAATTTGGTCGGCGACTTCGGCGGTGGTGGCATGCTACTGGCCTTCGGCGTGGTCTGCGCACTGCTGGAGACTCGTCATTCAGGCCTCGGCCAGGTCGTCGATGCGGCGATGATCGACGGCGCATCCGTGCTGATGTCGATGATGTACGGCATGCGCGGTACGGGGCGTTGGCCGGCAAAACGCGCCGGCAACATCCTGGACGGCAGCGCCTACTTTTATACCTGCTACGCGTGCAGCGACGGCGGCTGGATGGCGGTCGGCGCGATTGAAGCGCCCTTTCGCCTGGAGCTGTTGCGCTTGTTGGGCCTCCATGGCCAATCCGCGGCAATCATGGCTGCGCCCGACAATGATCCCAAGATTCGCGAATTGCTGGCCACCGTGTTCAAAACTCGTTCCCGATCCGAGTGGCAACAGGTGTTCGACGGCAGCGACGCTTGCGTATCGCCGGTACTCGACATGGATGAGGCTCCGACCCATGAGCAGAATCGTGCGGGGGCTACGTTCAGCATCGTCGATGGCGTAACCCATCCGAACCCCGCGCCGCGATTCAGCCGCTCCCGGACCTTGAGCCCCGGCCAAGAGGGCCACGGCGAATTCGATGCCGACAGTTTGCAGGCGTGGGGACTGACCCGCAACGACGTAATATGATTGCGATCCATTGCAGTCGGAGGATTTTCGATGCCCGGACTTTATTTCGAGGAATTCACGGTCGGACAGAAATTCGTGCATGCCATTCGGCGCACGGTGACCGAAACCGACAACCTGCTGTTCACGGCGATGACCCACAATCCCGCGGCGCTCCACCTGGATGAAGAGTATTGCCGAACGCAGACCGAGTTTGGCCAGCGCATCGTCAATAGCGTGTTTACACTCGGGCTGATGGTGGGCATTTCCGTTCACGACACCACGCTCGGCACCACCGTGGGCAACCTGGGGTGGGATGAGGTGCGATTCCCATTGCCTGTGTTCCACGGCGACACGCTGCGCGCCGAAAGCGAAGTGCATGACGTGCGCGCGAGCAAGAGCCGCCCCACCAATGGCATCGTGACTTTCATTCATCGTGCCTTCAACCAGCGCGACGCCTTGGTGGCAAGTTGCAAACGCTCGGCGCTGATGCTGCGCAAGAAGCCCTAAGATGCTGCGTTCCATGCTGTTCGTGCCCGCCGATAGCGAGCGCAAGTTGGCTAAAGCCGCGGGCGCGGGAGCCGACGCGGTCATTCTCGACCTTGAAGATTCGGTGCTGCCGGAACGCAAGCCGGCGGCGCGCGCTTTGGCGATCGACTACTTGCGCAAGCCTCCCAACGACACGCCGGTGTGGGTTCGAATCAACGACCTGGACAGCGGCGAATTGCTCAAGGACCTGCGCGCCGTGGTGAGTCCGCGGCTGGCCGGCATCTTGCTGCCCAAGATCAGGGGACCGGAAGATGTGCTGAAAACCACTCACTATCTGGAAGCCATGGAGGAGTCAGCCGGTATCGCTGGGGCCGCCATTCGCATTCTGCCCATCATTACCGAGACGCCGTCGGCCGTGCTGCGCATGGGGGAACTCGTGCGCGCGCCGGCCGGCCGTCTATCTGGCGTGAGTTGGGGCGCCGAGGACTTGAGTTCGGCGCTCGGTGCAGGCGATCCGCGACTTCCCAACGGCGCCTGGCGGCCCCTGTATGAGCAGGCGCGCAGCCAGTGCATCCTCGCCGCGCACGCCTTGGGGGTCGAGGCGATCGATACCGTGTATGTGGATTTTCGAGATCCTGAAGGGTTGAGGATTGCCTGCGAGTCATCCCGCTACGATGGATTTACCGGTCGGTTCGCCATCCATCCGGATCAAGTGGCCGTGATCAATCAAGCGTTCACACCAAGCGCGGCCGAGCTCGAACTGGCGCGTCGCATCGTCGCGGCCTTCAGCGCCGGCGCGGGCGCGGTGTCGCTCGACGGCAAAATGTACGACATTCCCCATCTAAAAGCGGCACAGCGCCTTTTGAATACGCGCTGAACGCGCACGATCTGGCGCGATTCTGGGAGCGGTTTGGCGTGGGGGGAGCCGATGTCGTATACTAAAAACGGTTCGCAAGCTTACTACTATCCCGGCTGGTTTCATGAATTTTGCGGTCACCGAAGAACAACGTCAGCTCGCCGACAGCGTGCAACGGCTGCTCGCCGACGCCAACGATTTCGATTCGCGGCGCAAACGCCTTGCCGCGCCCAAGCCCGACAGACTGGCTCTGTGGCCCCAGCTCGCCGAGTTGGGAGTCATCGCCGCCGCATTCGATGAGTCGCATTCTGGTTTCGCCGGGGATGCCCGCACAGTCGCGGTAGTGCTGTCGTTGCTGGGCGAATCGCTGGCGGTGGAACCCTACCTGGCCAACGCGGTGATCATCGGCCGGATACTGCAGCAGTCGACCGCAGGTGCCGCGAAGACCCTGATTGAAGCCTCGATAGGCGGTCAGGCGGTGCTGGTGCTGGCCCATGACGCGGGCACGGATCCGTTTGCGGCGCCTGGCCTGCGCGCGGCGGGCGGTGACGGGGACATCGTGCTGAGCGGGCTATTGCGCTGCGTGCGACACGCGGATGTGGCCAGCGGCTTTTTGGTGCCTGCTGAACGCGACGGGGTCACGGCTATCTATCATCTGCCTCGCGCCGCGCCCGGCCTGTCGCTTTCGGCCTATCGTCTGATGGATGGAGCCGGAGCAGCCGATCTGCAATTGCACGCGGTGCGCCTGCCGCCTGAGGCCTTGATGACATTTGATATCCCGGCTCAAGAGGTTCTCGACGACGCATTGGAATGGGGGTTGCTGGGTTTGGCCGCGGAAGCCGCCGGCATCATCGGCGCTTTGAATCGGGCGACTTTTTCGTATCTGAATTCACGCAAACAGTTTGGAGTTTCGCTCGCCACATTCCAGGCGCTGCAACATCGGGCGGCGGACATGTTCATCGCCGCCGAAGAAATCGCGGTCGCCGTAAACTATGCGATAGAAGCGCTGACCGAATCGCCGAGCCCGGCTCGTTCCGTGGCCATTTGCGCAGCCAAGGTGGTGGCCGATGTCGCCGGCCGCCGTATCAGCCACGAGGCGGTGCAGATGCACGGCGGCATGGGCGTCAGCGACGAACTCAACGTCAGCCATTTCGCGAGGCGTCTGGCCACGATCCGCGCCGAGTTGGGCTGCGCCGATACGCATCGGCAGCGTCTCGCGAGCCTGCAATGAAGCCCGGCGTCGATCTGCAGCGCATCGGCGAGTCGGCGGCGGCGCGCGCCTGGCGCGCCGAGGTTCGTACCTTCGTCGAAGCCCACCTGCCCGCCGATCTGGCCCGCAAAGGTGCGCTTGGTTTGAAAATCGAAAAGGATGACTACGTACGCTGGCAGAAGATCCTGTTCCAGCACGGATGGTTCGCCGGAGCATGGCCCGAAATGTACGGCGGCCAGGGCTGGAACCTCATGAAACAGTTGATTTTCACGCAGGAGTCGGCGCTGCGAAACGCGCCCATGATCATCCCCTATGGCGTGAACATGGTCGGCCCGGTGATCTATACCTACGGGTCCGCCGAGCAAAAGCGCGAACACTTGCCGGCCATTTTGTCGAGCGACGTATGGTGGTGTCAGGGCTATTCGGAACCGGGCGCAGGCTCGGACCTCGCCTCGCTGAAGACCTTTGCGCAACTCGAGGGCGAGCACTATGTCCTCAACGGCAGCAAGATGTGGACTACCGAGGCGCATTGGGCGGACAAAATGCATTGCCTGGTGCGAACAACGCGCGACGGCAAACCTCAACAAGGGATTTCATTCCTGTTGATCGACATGAACACACCGGGAATCACGGTGCGTCCCATCGTGACCATCGACGGCATCCATCACACCAACCAAACATTTTTCGACAATGTGCGCGTACCGGTTGCCAATCGAGTGGGCGCGGAAGGACAGGGCTGGTCCATTGCGAAGTTTCTGCTCGGCAACGAGCGAACGTCCATCGCCGATACCGGGCCCAAACTGCGTTTGCTGCGTCAATTGAAATCGCTGCACACGATCTTCATGGCCGACCCGCGCAACAGCACCGCATTGAAGTCGACCTTGAGCTTAGGCTTGGCGGATCTGCAAATTCAGCTGCTGACCTTGTGCAACCTGGAGGCGCACTACGTGGATGCGTGGATGGGCGGTCAAAAGATGGGTGCCGAAGCCTCCATTTTGAAGATCCGCGGCACCGAGATTCTGCAGGCGCTGTCGGAATTGGCGCTGCAACTCGAGGGACCCATGGCAGCGGCCCACGATCCTGCCGACTTGCACTTGCCCCCGACGACCCCGCTGAATGCCGCGCAGCAGGCCAGTCTGATGGGACATGAGTACCTGTATGGGCGCTGCTGGTCGATTTTTGGCGGCACCAATGAGATTCAGCGCAACATCATTGCCCGGCAGATCTTGAGTCAATGAGTTCGGCGCTCGCGCATGTCGACGGGGAACCACTCACGCGTCTCGACGAGTTGCTGTGGATCGGTCATGTGGCACGGGTGGGGGCCAGCCGTTTCCCCG
>Ga0116227_10009389_pt1 | contig 17787 bp, 9 predicted proteins | sample S1TSphgellanicum_FD_89693 | JGI IMG/M metagenome (GOLD analysis project Ga0116227, IMG submission 89693) | Host-associated microbial communities from peat moss isolated from Minnesota, USA - S1T2_Fb - Sphagnum magellanicum MG | ecosystem: Host-associated > Plants > Peat moss > Unclassified... | reverse complement strand
CCCCCAAGGAATGTTTTTAAATTAAAATCCTCCCCTATTTCTCTTTTTTTTTTTTTTTTTTTTTTTTTTTCTTGTCCCCCCCCCCCCCCCCCCAACCCCCCCTTTCCTCCCCCACCACCACCACCACCACCATGAGGACATGAGGACATTGCTAGTAGAGGAGAGCAATGGAGTTCCTTTAGGAATCCGAGCCAAAGAGTTGGCACACTTTGTATCCTCAAATCAAATTGTGAAGACATTTTCCCGAGAGCATTTGAATCCAACCCTAATAAGCAAATGTTTGGTATCCCATGTATCAAAATGGGGCTTTGCCGCAACTATTGGACCTTAAAAGAGCGTGTTTGGATGGTTGTGGGAGAAGCCTTTCATGCGGTGGCGGATTCCTATGATGCATGCACCCCACAAAAAGTATTACAATATATATATATATATATATAATTTATTTATTTATTTATTTATCATTACAAACTTTCTAGAGGGAAAGTAAAATCCATTTGTACCATAAACCAAAATGGCGGACTTAATTTTTGTGACAATTGTAATATCAGAGCTAATATAGGGTAGATTAATTTAGGGTTCACTAGTAATATATTCCTACCAAAATAGATTTCAATTCAAATTTTATTATGAATGATTTCAAATCTATCTCTTTGGAATTGTGTTTTTTTTTTTTTTCAATACCATAGTCAAGGATGAGTGAAGTGACGAGCATATTTTCAATTAATATTTTCCATATCAATTTGCATTTCGTTTCATTTCAATTCAATTCGATTCAATTTGAATTTAATTCAATGTATTTTGATTCAATTTAGGAATTTGGATTCAATTTGATTCAATATTGAATTCAATCAATTCAAGTTGCATGCAAATGTCATTCAATATTTTGATTCACATCAAACTTAATTTTCACAAAAATCAACTCATTTCTTTTATCATTTCATTGCCACTAGTAAAAATTAAAAATGGTGCCATAACGATTGGTTAGCTTATCTAAAAATTTTCATTTTTGTTACTTCTATTATTGTTGAATCTTTTCAACTTGTTAAGGGGTGGTTTTAATTAGTGGTAACATTTATAATAGTAAGATTTGTAGTAATTGTATCTATAATAAAATATGAATATACATTTTAATCTATAGTTTATCAAAAGAAAGTCATATGAAAAAAAATTAAAACTTGTACTTGTAACTTTTATTAACTATAATTTTGATTTGAACTAGCTAGATTTAATGATCGTTATTTTTTTACCTTTGAACATGAAGTTTAAATAAGATTTGGCAAAAAGAATATATTCATTTGAGTTTGGATTTGCACATGCATATTTGTATTTTTGTCTAATTATGTTTTCAAAATTGATTGAATTTGTGTTGTGCATAAGAAAATGTATAGATCAAAATATTCACATAACAGGTTGCAAAAAAATTTATTTGTGTATAATTAAATTTTGTAAAAAAGGAATAATAAAGGAAAATATTCCCTTTTCCATTTGGTGACCATGTCAAGGAGCAATTTTGTTTAAATTTTTTGTTGTAACATTAATTGCATCTTGTTAATTAAGTTTGTTTTGTGGATTTTTGAATTACAAGTTTACAAAGTTTCTTTTTTACACTATGGATTTGAAATTTTGAATAGGTTGTTAATACATATTTGGCTTAGCCTATAAATAATTGAATTTTTAACTAATTTGAAGTCAAAAATTTCAAAAGAAACTAATTATATTTTTGTGGTTTTGTAATAAACTTTAGGATGTCTAGAATTATAACAAGAAATGCATAGAAATGTACATATCAAATAACATATTAGGATTTAGAAGAATGAAATAATAAAACATCAAGAATGATATTTACCAAAAGATTTGCCAAAGAAATGAACACCAATCAACCACAACAAAAGATTGGTATTAGATCATATAGACAAATTGAAAATGTAGGTGAAATTATAAGTCAAAAAAAATTGGCCAATCTAGAAAATCAATCTAAAGGTGTTAAAAGTTCATTGAACCAACATGTAAATCATTTAAAAATAAAAAACACAATTAGGACAAGATCAGAAACTCAAGTTGAAAATGATTGGGTTGGACTATCAACAAATCCAAAACAAATGGTTCAAGTGCAAATCAAAAGAACTTTGAGCTTTCTTTATGATCCAAGACCAAAAAGCTTTCAACAAGGTATTGGTACACAACCTACAAATGAACAAGAATTGGAATATGAATAATATGTGCAAGAAATTCTACATGTTCATCAAGACCAAAAATATCTATAAAACTAAGATGATGATACAATTAATGTTGATCATGAAAATTTGAATTAATTCATTGTTGATTTAAACCAAAAACTGATTAGTGCAAAAGTTGCAACTAATTTAATTTGTCCATTCATACCAACAAACAATTCATTTGTAGAATTTGTTGTATTAATGAACTAACTACCAAAAATTGTTCATATATTGTGAAAGAAATCAAACAAAGGATGTTCATTAAAATATGGGAGTATGTTATTAAAAAATTAATATGCAAGAAAATCTATAGATTTGATCACAAATGCAAAGTCTAATATGACTTGCAATCAATCTACCTACTATTATTGTTATTGATGTTCTAACTTTCACAATTTGAACAAAGAAATGTCAATCATTGGCAAACCCAATAGAAGAACAACCAACTTCAATTGTGTCATTACCATATTGGTATGGATCAAATACATATGCATTTCCAAAGGGAGCACCAATGATGTCGATCAATACAAATCATGTACTAACACAAACAATGTGGTATGTGATGCACTACCCATCAATGACTTGTGGAATGGTTTGGATGCAATTTTCAATCACTATAATACTAATTATTGCACCTATACATGTGACCACTTAATTGTCAATCATGATGGTAAATCAAACAATATTGAATCTAAGAAAAAAAACAAGTGAATAAAACAATATGCAAAAATAGCCACCACTTAATTTTGGATTTAAATCAAACCAAGGTGTTGTACCCCCTAAAATATCACGTGGACCACTAGGTTGGTCTTAATTTAAAACCAAATTTAGGGTGGTGACCATTTTTTTCCTCCATGTTATCCACATGTACCTAGACCATTAAAATTAATTAAATCCAATTAGGTTTCCTACACAAAAGTCATTACCATATCCAACATATATCAAGGATACCAATCTTGATATTCATATCTATGTGTTTAAAAAGGTGATTAACACTAATTGTGAAACAATTAATGAAAATATCATTAATTTTTTTGGTTTTTAATTTTAAATGGGGGGAGAACTTTGGATCATCCTAACTACACATTTACAAAATTAGAAAAAGCTTTCTATGAACAACACAAAACAGAAAAGTTTGATGAACATATTTACATGAATTTGAAGAGCATCAAATCGAAAGATAATGAATGAGAGGATGTCTATTATGAAAGGATTTTACAACTAGCAAATTGTCTATACATCAGGGCCATAAATACCTATTTAACAATAGCATTTAAAGTAGGTTTTCATCTTTATATTTGACTATCTCCAACTAGTATGAAGAAAGATAGTCTAGTTGAACACAAGGAAGTTGATGTAATTTGTGAAGAAAGAGGTTGTAAAGGATACAAACCATTCTTCCCACAAACCATGAAAAAATGGAGGGAAACTGATAACTATTGTTGATTTGACTCGTGCAAATTAATAAAGTTGAAACTGTAACATGAAGGGGCCCAATAGTTGAATTCATAACATAAATGCATCAACAAAATATGCAACCACCAATGTAGGTGTTGTAGGTCAACCTATGAAACTTTCCAAAACACTAACCAAATTTCCTTGTTTATTATGCAACATGATGGATCACCCATCAATAGATTGTCCTGGAAAGTTTTGAATGCAAGTTCTACTTTGAGAGAAAACTTTACCACCTATTGTTCCAAAACTATCAAAGCTTGACAATCTGTTAATAAAAATGGTTGCTACAATAACAACAAGAAATAAATTTGTAACAAAATAATGAGTTTTTAAAGAATGAGAACCTTTAAAAGCTAAAGGTATTGCACATTGGAGTGGAAAAAATAGTTGGGAAAGACATTTACAAATGCAATTCAACATGTGCAATGCATAACAATTTATGAATGTCAAGATTGAATGTACCAATGAATTGAATACCAATTGGGTGGGATTATTTAATTTTAATCCGATGTAGGTTATAATACCAGTTTCTTCATTGCCATTGCTTGATCCAATTTGTTGTATTTATAAAACAAATCAAATTGGTAGAAAACACTCTACAAAATATTGGTCAACAATTTTTTGATACTAAATACACTTTTAATTTGGGTTAATTATTTTATATTGTACTTGATCTTAAAAGACATTTGACCCAAATACTTGAAACCAAACAAGATACCAATAACTAAAAGAATACCACACTCAATGGTTTCTTTTGTAACTATAAATCATTACATGGCAATCATCCAAATACAAATGGGTAAAAACATGATAAATGATGTTCTATTAGATAGAGGTTTTGGACTCAATATTATATCATAAAGAAATTGAAGGCTCATTCAATATTGCCTAAACCTAAACTTGCACCTCATAATTTGTGGATGGTAGATCAAATAACTACTAAACCTTTAAGGCCAATTTGAGATTTATGAATATTTGTGCATGGTATTCCACTTTTGCTATTATGCATAATGTTGTACTTGATTCTACTTATTCTATGTTACTTGGTAGACCTTGGTTGATAGATGCAAAGGTTTCATATATTGGGGCAGTAACATGTAGTTATTATCCAAAAGAATGACATTGTCAAAACTAGTGTTGGCCAATTAAGGAATATTTACCTAGTTATCAATTTGATTATTAATAATTTACTAGTCAATTTTTATTCTTTAATAATCAATTAAATTGATAACCACATTGTACCTATTTTTCAAAATCTAATAACACTTGGATGATAAATGGGTCATCCAAGTAGGTTATCAATTTTTAAATTTTTTTTCATATATATTTTTTAAACCATATAATTGGTGTATAATTGATGGTTATTGATCGGTAATTTGATAACCTATTTGACACCCCCTTTTTTGGATATTGATATTGATAAAATGTGTGGCGCCAAATAAATTAAATAACCTACTCAACATTTACTTCTAAAAAAACAATAAGTAGCCAACATTGGTCAAAACCATAATTGTCACAAAATATCTTAACAAACAAACCAAAATACCAAAGGTTATTATGTGTTATGATTTCTAGAATAATTATTGATGACAAAAAAAATCTTGTGTTTGCTATAGAGCCAAAGTTATTTTCTATTGGTATTTTTTTCTACTAATAATTCATTTAAAAGTGAAAAATCATGAGCCTTTGAATATAGTTAAGGTGAAACCAATTATACATGTTAGTAGTTCAAACCTATCAAACATTTTACAAAATTCGAACAAACGTAGGTTAATAAAGATTACATTGTGGCATTTTACAAATCAAAGATCAAAATAATGTCACTTGATGAACGGCCTATCGTAATACAAATGCAAAAGTTGTAGATTGTGTTGGATGGATTGTTATTCAAGAACAACAACTAATCAAAGTCAACTTGGGAACCTTGAAGAGTCAATGTGCATTAAAATTTGAACAATCCCATGCAATGACAACACTACTTTAGGAATCAAAGACATATGTGCTTGGATATACAAAAATTCAAAGGGAATTCCACCAAAGATGACCTAATATCATATTGAACTCGATACATCAATCCCACAGGCTCATCAAACCCAATACCAATTAAATATAAACTACACTATTATTACCAAATAAGATATTGATAGGTTATTAACTACAATATTTATTCAACATATGGAAGAAGTTACATGGTTGTCACCAATTGTGGTGGTACCAAAGAAGAATGGCAATTTATATATTTGTGTTGACTTTTGAAAATTCAATGTCATCACAAAAAAAATCCATATATTTTTCCTTTCACCAATGAAATATTCAATATTATTGAGTTAATGGAACTATTATTGTTTTATCATTTTATTGCAAAATTATCAAAAAGATTAATTACTACCATAATGACACCCTAACCTTAATTTGGTTGGTGTCATTGTCATCATTAACTAATTGTCAACACCATTATTTTCAAGAAAATTATTATAGTCCTTTCTTACACTTATTTGTTTTCATTATTTATTTATTTTCACACAAACTTGAATTCTAAACTCAAAAGTGCAATTGAAAGATTCTTGAAATGAGGAAGATTATCAAAATGTGGGATTCATATATAGTTTGATTCTCCACAATTTTATAGGCCATCTATTAGACATACAAAATTACCTATTTTGACAACAAGATTGTTGTTACATTGTGTAATGCAAATTAGGGCATTGCTATGAACTAATGTTCCATTATGCTTACCCAATTTGCAATGGAGTTGCAATGATGGACAAAAAATCAAAAGAAGATTGTTATGGGTCATCTTTAAAAGACCAAGAAGATAAATATGTTTTTATGTAGGACATATAATTGATGTTTTGTTTTGAAAATGGTTTCCATTGGATGTGAAACTTACAAAAGTCACTAGTCAATTTATTCAACAACCACTATTTGATGAAAAATAGATGACAAAAAAAAGAAGAAAAAGATATATGACATATGTACATGCTAATAGCTTGAAGACATAGGAGGATCCATAGGAGTCCATGTACAAGATGATGAGGTTGCAAAGATTATTGTGGAATAGTTTGTGTAATGCATGTGCCCAAGGTCCAATTGTTCAAACTATACCCATGTCTCCACCATGAAATTGAGTATTTGATCTAATATAATTCATTAAACATTAATAACCCAAATAATTTCATTGAAGGTTCTTTTGACTAAACTTGTTCATAAGCATGCATGCACTTGAATAAAACTATATACGATTATATTTAAGTCTACATTTGAGCTAGTCCCAACATGATCATCTTCATCAATTTTGGAACAATGCCTTCCATTGGTAGACATTGCCATTATTTTGCTTATAACAATGGAGACGTTTAATTGATGTTGTTTTATATAATGTGCTTAATTCCACACCTCATGGTTTAGTACATGTCTCAACCCTTACCTCTCAAACATTAACACCATTTAATGATCTTTGTGAAGTTGTAACATTTGGTGTTGAATGATATGAATATTTACAATTATTGTTAGATGATTTCATGAAGTTCATGGTAGAACATGACATGTAAGCAATTGATAGGAGATGACTTAATAATGAAAATTTTAACAAAATAGAAGACTAATGCTCTTATAGAGAGAGAAACAAATCATGAAAAAAAACTATTCAAATTGCACAAATAATTAAATGTTAATCAAATTGAGCAAAAAAAGTTGCATGTTAAGTTAGATGGTTATGATAGTTTAAAGGTGTAGATGGAGACTTTGAATATTCATGTTTATATTCATGAATTCAATTATTTGGAAACCTATGACTAATTGGAGAAGTTCAAGGTTGAAACTCAACAATGCAAGACCAAGCCAAACCATAATACTAATTAGCTCTAGTAGAAGGATTTGGAGACCAAGAATTGGTGTGGTCTTTTTTATTGACACTACCACAAAACAAATGAATCCTATCTTGTTATGGAAAAAATACATGCAAATCAATAGAAGTAATTCATGGCCTTCTAGTTGAAGCACGATTACAAGTATGTAACACACCGCAAATCATTATAATGCATCAAATGAAAAAGTATGATGAATTGTTACTAAATTAGACCTTGTTTAATGTTCACACATAATTTTTGGCTTTAAAGCCTTCTAGATGGGAACCTTGGTGGGACAAGGTTCACATCATTGTGAATGACATGACTTTGGAGACATTTGATGTTTGGAACATTGACAAACAGTTGTACATTCTCAAATTTGAATCATACACTATTGCTTATCCAAATCATTTGTATGTTATTCCAACCACATGTTCTTAACTGCTCAAGTCCTACTTGAAAACAATCACCACAATCAACAAATGCAAGGTTAAATGACATATGAAAAGGAACGTTAATTTCTAACAATCTTTCACATATCTTAGAATCAACAAAACTTGACATACCACTTTGAAACATAGATTGTATGTGTGAATCTTCAAATTAATTTTAAACCTAAAATTGAATTCATCAACTATTATTCATGCATCAAAAGTTCTATTTCAACAAATCGAACAAGCAACAATAATTTATATAGATTTTACATATGTGATTGAAATCATAGATAATTTATTTCAACATATACATGAATTTTGAAGACAAAATCCAAATTATTGAAAGGATAAATGTTAAGCTATGGCTTTGATTAGTGGTAACACATGTAGTAATAAGATTTGTAATAATTTGATTTGTAATAAGATATGTAGTATAATTTTTTATTTGAAATGTGATATATAATTTACATTTGGATTTCTAGTTTACTAGAAAATAATCATTTGAATAAATTATAGATTAAGATTTATATTGGTTATAGTTTTGATTTGCACCAATTAAATTTACTGATTATTATTTTTGAACCTTTGAACATGAAGTTTAAATAGGATTTGCTACAAAGTTTCAAACATAACTTGAATTTCTATTGTAGACAGTTTGCAACAACAAGTGTTAATGATGAGGAGGATGGATGGAAGCTAGCGAGATGATACTTCATAAATGTATCGGAGCCCTTGATTTAGTGTAAGCAACTTAGGATATTTGCAATAGTTAGAAATAATTTAAATAAAATTCGGGATTTTTACCATGGTAACCAATGTGGGTGCCTGGTTCACCCCCAAGGCTAATAATGGGAGCACCCAAAATCAGCTGTACTGTATTCTTTAGGCAACTATTTTCTTAATCAAATTCATTAAATAAATAAATAAATAAATAAAAATTCATTTTGCAGTCATAAAATAGCAAAGGCTAATTTTGATTTGGTTGTCCTCTTTGAAATGATTCTTCCTTCAGACCAAATCATTTGAAAGAGGAGAACCCTGGCATGTAAGGGAGAGTTCCCATTGACTTTTAAGGTGTTCCCCAGCTGCTATTTATGTCAGAGAACAACAACAAGCTCCTCCTCCTCCTGGTGATGATGGTGGTGGTGGTGGTGGCCCAATTCTGAGTCTCTGATACAAAACCACGCAACCATGTGTTAACATTACTCGTGAAAATTTGTCATGATTTTGTTTGAACTTGCCATAAAGGGTAGAGAGAGAGAGAGAGAGAGAGAGAGAGAGCCATTACGCAAAATGAGCTTTGGCATGTTCATCAGAATTGATTGAGATTTTCTTTCATTTCATGAGCCGCAAAACTCAAGGATTTGATTGAGCGAGCAGTCAGTCAGTCAGTGGGTGTTGCAGCAAAGTGTGTAAGAGGGAAAAGAAAGAAAGAAAGAAAGAAAGGAAGAGAGAGAGAGAGAGAGAGAGAAGAGGAGAGGAGAAACACTACAGACATTATCATACACACACACACACACACAAACACATGTAAAGAGAGAAGAGAGTCAATAATAATCATGCCAAAATCTCTGCTCAAATGTAAGTAAGTATGAAGAAAAGAGTGTCAGAAACTATCACCAATTCCCCCATAGGAAATTATTAGCTATCACTTTGTACTTGTTGTTGTACTATGCTCCTCCTCCTCCTCCTCTTCTCCTCCCAAGTGCAAATCCCAACAATTATAATAGTTTAATGATATGTATTGTACTTACATACTAGCCCAAAAGAAATTCCATGGTTTTATTGCTTTGCTTATTTAACCATTCTGCCAAAGAAGAAGAAGCTAGTGACCTTTTGTTTTTAACTGACATTTACCCCCCCCTCCCCCCCAACCCATCCTCCATTATATGCAAAATATAACTCCTAAACATTCATTCCTATTCCTCCTTCTCTTTTCATTTTCATCCATCCATTTTCCCTTCTCATTTTCATCCATCCATTTCTTTTCTCATTTTCATCCATCCATTTTCTCTTCTCATTTTCATCCATCCCATTACTTTTCTCATTTTCATCCATCCATTTCTTTTCTCATTTTCATACATCTCTTCATGGTGTGTTGGTGGCTATTTGGTTCACTCTATGGCCGTTATGCCTCCTCTCCTCATTGAAGAGGAGGCTAATGGCATTTGCACACCACAATAAAACAAACAAGGAAAAGCTTACGATATGTACACGTTGGTGTTTTTTCTTTGGCAAATAAATTGCTTTTAAAAAAAAAAAAAAACTTGGAAAATATGATTTCGACACATACAAAGGATTTTGTGAAAATAAATGGCCTCAATTTGCCAGATTAAAAAATAAATTTAAATAGCAAGATTTCTACAATATGTTTCAGCAGTTTATAAAATGATTCTTAAGTTTTTTTTAAAAAAAACTTTCATATCTGGTCTATAGCCAAATTTGTCTAAATAATCGAAAGAATGCAGCAACCTGCTGTTGCATCCACATCAGTCCATAGTTGAGATGTTAAATGAGAACTTTTGAAAAGTTCATCCATCCTCTAATGGTGTGTTTGTGGATATGGGTTCACAAATGGCCTTTATTCCTCCTTTTTGCACCCAAAGAGGAGCCTTATGAGCCAGGGTTTTTCCTTTTCAATTTTAATGTGATTTTAGCAATCATCCACAAGGAATATTTAGCCAAATTTGGCTATAGAACAATATTTTCACAAAAAAAAACCTTAACAAATATTGAAATAATAAAATTTTGGGTCAAAAAAAAGAAAAAATAAATAAATAATTCCCCCACAAAAAAAGAACACTCCTTATATAAGATGTGAAAAAACATACACATACATACAACTTCTTCTAATGTGTAGAAATCACTTCATAGTTTAGATCTCGAATGTAATCTCTGATTCATTTACAGACCTGATGAATTTGATATTATTATACCCGTAGTACTATTATGGATGATTGTAGTACTTGTTTCTGCTCGGAAAAGCCTTTGCCTTGGGTGATAAATCCAATTCTGTGTTGCTGCAACCCATATCTTCTTCCAGACTGCAACAACAACAACAACAACAACACCCAGTAGCCTAGTCTAGTTTGTGTGTGTGTGTGTTTCCATCATAGCTTCAATAATAACAACAACAGAAAGGTCATCTAGAAAGTTTTTAAGTAGCTGCAAAGAGTGAGCCCACAAAATAAAATAAAATAAAATAATTTTTAAAAATTAAAAATTAAAAAAATCATATATATATATATATATGTATATATGAGTTTCCAAAGAGAAAAGCAATCAAACAAACAGCTAGCTCATCTCACAAAGGCTCTATCTATCCTTTATGGCAAGTTCAAACTAGCAAACATGAGTTGAAACACAAATTGTTCCCCCAGAGTTCCCACAAAAATGAACTCGTAGTTCACATTAAAAAAAATGAACTCAAGTTCCCAATTGGGAACAACCACCCAAGTTCCCATTGGGAACAACAACCCAAGTTCCAATTGTATCTGGTTTTCATCAAAGAACTAATTTTTTTTCTGGGGTAGTAATTTCAACTTTTCAAAAACAATTTTATTTTTTTTTTAAATTTTTTTTTGGTTGGGGAGAACTGTGATTATATCCAGTATTTTATTTGTATAAAACCATAATTATATACCAGAACTGGGTATTTGGCTTTTTGAGAATTGGAGTTATCACTCCTAAGAACCACCCTGATACCTGGTGGTGGGTTTAGGGTTTGATGTAGTTTCTAATAATTGTCAACATTGGTTTATTAGAAACTATAAGGTCACAATTCAGGTTCACAATTAGATCACAATTTCTGTAACCAATTTTGTTAATTAACACATATATGTTAACACAATTAACACATGAAATTAACATAATAACATATAAGTGTATATATACATACAACTTTGCAACTTTGTACATATCGAAATGTTTTTGGACATGGACAAAATCATCCTTAAAAATGCAACCAAGCCAAAAAGAATCAAGAGACAAAAGAGAGACAAAGACAAAAACCCTAACCACTAAGTTGAAAGCATGCATTGCAAAAGATGTAACAAGACAACTTCATAGTAATGTAAATATGCATGAAGATAAAAGCTAGATCTAGTAGTAGATAAAAACTCACATCTTTTGGATACACTAGTCATTTACCAACTTTGGTGGTGCTTACATCATAAGCCATGCTTTCAAAAGTATAAATGGAAATAGCTCCCAACAAGGAACCTCGTAGTTACCTCTAAGATCTTACTAACTATCAAGGAGGTGGATGAAATAAGTTGAGTACAACTATATTACGAATATTCATATTTTATGAAGAACAAAAAACAAGAGTTTTTACGAGGATGAAACTGCAATTATATTGCTTTTCTTTTCGTTGATTACCATACTACCTTCCTACACAAAAAAAAATATACAAAAGAAAACATTATGGCCCCTCTTCCCACCAACAACTTTTCATCAATTTCATAAGTATCAACAAAACTCCAAGTCCAACCATAACCACTCCTCACTATGGGATAAAGAAAGAGTGGGCAAAAGTAGGATTAGAGCCAAAATGAGGAAATGGCCCTCCCTTTCGCCTTTAATCCTCCCCAATCTCATATTATTTTTCTTTAACAAAATAGCCCTCTTCTCCAAATCTTATCCAAAATTGACCAAAAGTCTTTACATTTAGTGGCAACTACTTAACAAACTAAATTCTTCTAAAAACTAACTAACATTTATTAACATCACCTCCTTAGATTAAAGGAGGTAGTAGGCAAAACCTATTACTTGGTAACTTTTTAAATTACCGAGCTACCCTACTAGCAAGATGAAATAACTAGGATGTAAAATTTTACATGTTACCCTTCAACAGTAATGCTTACATTTTGCAACTTTGTAGTCCATGATCTCAAATCCAACTATTACAATACTCTTCATGTTCAATGATCAAGTGCAAACTTTCACATGTCCACAAGGTTTCTATTTATGGCCTAACCATATGGGAAGTTCATGTTCTATCCATCCTACCCCATCAATGGATGAAGGAAAAACCACATTGGTTTCAAGGTGTTGCCACTACAATTGCTTAATTTGCATGGGTTTGTTCTTTTATGTGGAAATTATTCCTTTCAATATAAATGCCAAAATTTGATCAAACATATATCCAAAATAATTATTGGAAAAATGAAACAAACATCTCCTTGGGATTGATTACATTCATTGGTGTAAAGCATCCCATTTGTTTTTCCTTCTATTCCAATGTCTTTACATGTCACCAATCACAATTTATTTTCTCATGTAACAACATGGATGTAATTCATCTTAATCACTTTGGAAAGCCCTTCTCTTTTAACACTCCTACTTGGCCAACACTTGAAGTGTGTTTTTCAAGGATGCAAGCTTGGTAGCACCAACCACATGTTTTGTTCATCTCTTGAAACATACAATAATTTTGAGAATGTTGACAAAGGAGATGAGGATAGACATAGACAAGGTCCAAATAAAAAGAGTTGAAAATAATGATGGTTATATGTGGTGCATGAAGGGTGTGGAAGCTATAGTCAACTTGTTGTAAACTTTTGCAAGTTGAGTAGTTCATTGGAAGATAAATCTCACACATATTGTAGCATGTTGCAAATACTATTCAAAGAAACAATGAAATGCAAACAAAAACTAGAACATTTATACCCAACTATTAAAAGTGTCATTCTCATCAATCTAATGAACTTTAAAATGACCTTTATAGTAAACATCATTGATAATTCTTGTGGTTAAACAACATCATATTTAAAAACACATAAGAATGGTTAACAAATAACATCTTTAAAATCCTTCAAAGGGAAAGCAAAGTCATGGACAAAACAAAATTATAAGCTTGAAGCCAATTCAAGAATATTGTTTTTAGGCATTTTGGGACAATCCAAAATCCTACACCAAGATTCAATTACAATCACCATGCCTAGAAAATTACACTAGGTTTTAGTTCCTTTCATGTCTTCAATTTGAATGGATGTTGTATGAATATATATGCATGTGCAAAGGGTACCTTTTGTTGATTTTTATTTACAAACTACATTAATATATTCCTCATACATTCACATTGTCAAATTCTCCATCCCAAAATCTCAAATTTATCATAATGTTGTACACAAAAAAGAAAAGCAAAATTTAAACAAATCATCACAAATGCTTTAAAAAACAAAACAAAAAAATGCATGTAAAGATTATTACTTATAAAATAAAGGTCAACGCACACACATGTTATGATGGGAATTTAAACAAGCTTTAAGCTTGCAAATAACATGAACAATAACTCACACACCTTTAGGTTTGTTAAGTGGTATTATAGGGATAAAAAACCATGTTAATTCCCAAGTTTGTAGTGAAATGTAAACTCAAGGTGCATTCCCCAACTCCCAAGAGAGAATTGGGGATGGGAACTCCAAGATAAGATTATGTTAAAATTTCAAGTTGGAGTTCAAAATGAAATCAACCTATATAAATTAAGAAAGAAAACAATTAGTGTAATGGTTCACAAATCAACCATGAATGAACCAAACTCATAAGATGCATCATGACCTTGACTTGGAGAAGAGTCACCACCTCTTTTCTTATAGTACGTTCTAAGAGGTAGGGTTGCATCAAAATGACAAAAAGTCTTGGGGCTCTCCTAGGAAAGACTCAAGAGGAAGTCATTATCAAAACTTCCTCTTATGAATCCAACAATTTGGTGGGTTCATAACTCCAACATACAAGCTTTTTAATTGATGAACTTTCAAGGACAAAGTTTTAGCCTTCAAAGAAAGATTTCCAACTCCATGTCATGTGTTCAATTTGAAGGTTATTTGACCATTCTTTCTTAGGTTTTAATGGTTAGGAATCAAAATTGTCACTCTTTGACAAAAAAATATTTTCCAAAATATCATGTCAAAACCATCTTTTAGAAATGTTGTCCCAAAAAACAAAAACCCAAACAAAACCTAAACTTGTTATCGTTCAATTAACTTTGATGTATAATTGATGATCAACACTATAATTAGGTTGCAATTTATGTAACCAATTAGGCTAATACATTTTAAAGAGTTGTAAATGCCATTTGCTAGTATTGTAGAATCAATAACTTTTCCACAAAAAGAAAAATTAAAAGAAGCATGAGTGGACACTTGAATGTGATAAATCCTAATTGAAACATGCACATTTAAGTGTCAGGAAACCCAATTTAATTGTGTGAGAGAACATTTTATGACTAGCAAACCCTCAAGCATGACGACAATTCATTACTTAAACAAAATTACATTACATACAAAGAGATCTCCCACACATATAACATAATTTAGCAACTATGAATAACTTTTGCATAGTGGCCCTTAAGATTGGACTATGGCCAATTACATTCCCCCAAAAAAAGTTTGACCTTTGTGAGGAATTATTATGGTAAATTATTGGGCAAAAAAAAATTTATAATTTGTCAAACACGATTGGGGTACCCCTTTAGGAACATTAAAAACTCCTTCCTAAGGACTCAAAATTTACATGTTTCTTCACTTTTTTTATGACTTGTCTTTATTTAGTTATTTATTCCGTATCAAATGAAATAAATTTGTTCCAAATTTGATATAAGCATCTAGAATATCTATTTTTTTCACTTATGAAAGTAAAAATATTACAATTTATCCAATGTGAGCCATGTTCTATCAATGACCCAAAATTTTCACAAATTTCACATTTTGAAACTTTTTACATTGTAATAAGGCACTTGATTTTTGTCACACTCATACATTTTATGTACATTAATATTTAAGGTGTTTGTGGTAAGAATTTTGAGGCAAAAAAAATTTGTTTAAACATTTGTTATGAGTCCTTGAACTTTATTTTCTTAAAAGAAGAAGTTTTGAATTTTTTTTCAAGACTTGGTAAGAATCTTGAAACTTGTTAAAATTTAACATGCTATGCATAGAATAATACTTTAACAATGTATCTATGCATGAAAAAAATAATCAAACTTTGAATATGATTGTATCATTAAATTACAACATGTTTTAAGTGAAGGGGTCCACTAGATACAAAAGGAAATAGATCCTTTTTGATACCCCAACCATATATTTTTTAATAATATTCCTTGCAAGCATATAACATAACACTTAAAATTACCAAGTCTAGACAAGTGCCTAGATATTATGTTAATATATTTTCCAAAAAAATAGTTTATAACCAAAAAAGACCCCTAGGAAATCATAAAAACCATGGTTATGAACCTATCCATTCATTCAAAATGATGTACTATTATTGTGATTTTGAAATACTTAAACTTGAACATTGGATCAACACCATTTCATAATTTTAATTCACATGTTATGGGTCATATGGGTCCACCTAAGTTGCAAAGGCCTTTGGTGGGTTTACATGTGAAAATTCACCGTTCATATGAGCTTGAGGTGAGATAACCAATTCGAATCCATAGAAAGGATCAGCTCTCAATTTTTTTTGTGGGATGCATTGAATAGGTTTCAATTGGGAATACTCTTTAGAGCAAAATATACAATGATCTTTCATCACATGTTGTGAACTCTTGACATGAAATAGGGCTCCTAAAATTTGAACTTTTCTATTGTTAATGGTACCTATTGTTATTTCTATTAATTAGATGGAGGTGCATCCTAAATTCCTTTTAAATTATTTTTTTGGGGGTTACAACGAGCTATTTTGATTTACCCATTACCAAATATATATATATATATAGAAACTTGGGAAGCTCCCCCAACATAAGAGTTCTATGTGAAGATGTAATTAATGCCTCCCCCTTGGCTCACCTATATAGTTGAGAAGTGGGGGAAAACTTTGAACAAACTCTACTAAGGGATAAAAGGTAAGGTGGTACTATTGGGAAAACCCTTGGGGAACATATTGGGAACTTGGGGGAAACATGAATGGGGGAAAAAAAAAAACCATTGAGAAAATTTTGGAAATTTAGTTTCTCTAAAATAAAATGGACTAATTTTTTTGCTCTTTTTTTTTTTTTTTTTTTTGTTTTTTTTTTTTTTTTTTTGGGGGAATCAATAATAGTGCAAAAAGCCTGAGAAGATGTGAGTTTGTGTTGGCAATAATAAAGTACAAAAGAAGAATAAGTGTATGGCAACAAAAAGCGAAACCCATTCCATTTGATTCGATTATTCAAAAACTCCATTCTTCAAAATCATTAAGGTTTCAAAATGTTATGTTTTTTCAATCAAACAAAGTGTGTTTGTTACTTTTTTTTCCTTTTTTTTTTTGCAGTACTAGGGCCACAAAACAATTATGGCCTACACTCACTCATAAACGCCGACTTTATATCATCACCACACTAGCATACAAATAAACAAACAAACAAACAAACAAGCGAGTACTGTCAAAAAGATCACTTGTTAAGTTCACAGCTTTTGCTTTTTCTCTTCTTTGCAGCAGATTGTAGGCTAAGTACCATGACAAATTGTGGTGAAATTTTTTGTCTATTTGTGCATAACAAGCTCAAATTTTGTCTATTTGCGCATGGCAAGCTTTTTTTGGTTTTTGAAGTTTGGGAATTTGGGGAGGGGGGGGGGAAGTTAGTAGCTAGGTAGTAGGTGTGACAAATTGTTAAACAAACAATTTTATTATTATTTATTATTATTTTAAAATAAATAAACAAATAAATAAATAAATATAGTTTTGATTCCAAAGTCTTGGGTTCCAATATATATATTTAATTTAATGAGGAAAAAGCATGATACCATACATACCCATTGTATCCTTTTTTTTTTTTTTTTTTTTTTTTTTTTTTTTTTTTTTTTTTTTTTTTTTTTTTTTTTTTTTTTTTTCAAATAAATTTGTTTT
>Ga0116227_10009387_pt1 | contig 17792 bp, 10 predicted proteins | sample S1TSphgellanicum_FD_89693 | JGI IMG/M metagenome (GOLD analysis project Ga0116227, IMG submission 89693) | Host-associated microbial communities from peat moss isolated from Minnesota, USA - S1T2_Fb - Sphagnum magellanicum MG | ecosystem: Host-associated > Plants > Peat moss > Unclassified... | reverse complement strand
TTGTTTCATGATTTGAATTTGGATTTAGGCTTGTTTTTGTTCTCGTTTTGGGTAGAAAATTATGTAATCTTGGTTGTTTTCATGTTCATGACAAAGTCCATCAAGTTCATTGTATGGTATATACATTCATTGGAACGAAAAGAGAAGCTTTTGGCCTTTAAGTTCGATAATTTGTTGAAACACCAAGGTCATCACAAAGGTAAGGTTTCCACACTTGGAGTTTATGTTATCACCAACTTCTATTTCAATAAGGACTTAGTGCATGCAAAAAATGAACATTATTACATTGTCATTGATTGGCCTTCTGTCCTAAACCACCTCTAAGCCGATGTCCCTTTTAAACAAAAACAAAAATATGTACAATTTGTTCTTATTATCTCCTTTTTGCCCATGGTCATCCCATGATTGATTATGAGAACTTGAAATATTTGTTTGAACTATTGAAAATAAAAAATGTTTCCAAAAAAATTAGATTCAATGTTTAAGTTGGGGCCGGATGGCAAAGGTGATACATGATGTTTGGTTAAAGGCCATAAAGGCCATATTCTTACAATCAAGGTACTTAAAAGAATGGCTAAACAAAAAAAGATTGTAAAGGATTATTTTAGATTTTTATTACATTCATTATTTCATGATTATAATGGATTGGTATATGATTATAACTAGAATGATGTCATGTTAATGTAATTAAAAATCCAAAAATAAATTAGATATAATATAAATGTCCATTTGAGTCATTTTAAATACTTTGAGTCCTTATCTTAATTGTAATTTTCATCTTAAAAGAATCAAAAGTAATGTATTAAACAATATAATTGACTTCAATTTTCTTCCATGGATAAGTAATGCATACATGTATGAATTTGGTGGATTGTGGTTAAAAGAAATTGTTGGAAAATTGGTGAACATTAGTTGCAACGATAATAATGTTTTCTAAGGCCATAAAACCATGGTGACCTTGCAATTCAAGGATAAAGTTGCCCCTTTTGTCACTAAAATCCATTATTTTGCTCACAACACCCACCTTGTTGTCATCATTTTGTTGGACATCCCTTTTGGTGCATCAGTTGGAGCTTTTCCTACGGAGTCATTATGTTTTTTTGTTCTTAGTTTGAAGAAATTTATAAAATTCCAAAAGATGGCCATCTCCTCCAAACCAAAGGCAACAAGCTCTTCCAAAATGTGAAAACATGTTGGATCTCCATGTTTTCTTCAGTTAAACAAGTCTAAACTCATAATACCGTCCTCTCATTGTAAAAATGCATGTGAAAAATTCCAAAAATGATTTTGCGAGGTAGAATTTGAGCTCTTCATGTGATGTGTAGGTCATTCTAAGGTTGCCATGCATCCTTCCTTTGCTCAAATGTTTTCATGCATTAATATAATCGCATAGAGCAAATATGTTTTTGTTTGTGACTTTGTGGAATTTGTGAAGGTGGCCACCAAAAGCTTTACATGTTCTATTGTGAATTATACGCAAAGTTTGAAAATTCAACTTTTTATGATTTCAATGTTACTGAATCCCTAACCAACACTAACTTGCTCATGGAATAGTTTTCTAATTTGAATGGGGGAGAGGATTACCTTGCCTTTTCTTTTGCTAGCCACAAGTACTTATTTATTATGATGATGGTATTCATGAATGTTCTTAACCTGTCACCAAACTTGCATTTAGTCAAGTAGTGAACAAGGTGAAAAAGGAGTGTGAAGGTGCAACTTGAGGCCTGGTGTTTGAGTTGGAAAAACTTTTCTTAGAACATGAGGTGATGATTGTTTTGGGTGTGTTTTACCCCAATTCTAAACGACCAATATTCCAAAGACGGAAAATAATTTTTACTTTCATTTGAATGTGTTAAAAATAATTTTTTGCATGCTTCATAAGGTGGCTGAAAATGGGAAGAACATTAACATGCAATCCTAAGTGAGGAGGATAGCCTGAATTTAATGACAAAACTTTGGTGCAAAGTCACCACATCTCCCATCCTCAACCACAAGTTCTCAAAATACATGAAGTTAATAGAAAATATCATTGTCTAGGTTCTTGGTTTCGTTGAAGATGAACACACATTCATCACTATTAATTTCATGAAAAGTAGGTTATAGAATTGACAAGAGTATGCATTTGAATTTATGCACTTGATTTTATAGTTAATGGTTTTTTATTATGCAAAACTTCCTTTATGATCAGGCCATTACCAAACAATAAGGCAAAACATGATATAGTGTAATTGCATAGATGCAAGCTTGTTTTTGGAAGCTGGAAAGGTTTTTTTGGAGGATTCATGGATTACAAAGAAAAATCAAACACACCATATAAGAATATGACAAAATTTTGAATATAAATTACCATGTTTGAATTTATGTTTGCAGGAATTCTCCTTTTTTGACATTGCAATTTGTCAACATCAATTGGAATTTGTGATTTTGGGCAAATTTTTTTGATGACCACTCATGGTTACTGGTTGACATTAAGGTGGATGTAATGGGAAATGACAAGTGTAATCTTACAAATTATGCAACAAGCAATTTTATCATGTGTTTATTGAAAATGTACATGTCTCCTTAATTAATGTATGGACCAATTTCTAGCCTTATGCTCCTCTAAACTCTTGAGTTCTTGGAGTTTTAAGAGTTTGGACTTTGGAGTTCCTCCACCACTTCACAAAGAATTCATGCACAAAAATTTATATTGGGTTTCATGAATTAGGCTTGACACTTAATGCAAAGAATGAACATGTTGTGAAGGTTGGGATGGTCTTCAATGTTTCCTTATGATTTCAAAACTATGCAAAGGATGTAGTCATATGCACATTGCAGTTGGACTCTCGCCTTCAATCAATCACTTTTTAGTTTTTCATGCAAATGTGTGATGATATATGCTATATTTGTGAGCACATGGTAGATTGTAGTTTTTCATTTTCTAGGTTTTGCATTTCTTTGGACGTCTTGTATCCTTGTAATTGGATTTATTAGTGCCACTAGGAATATCTTTGTGCAAAATTTGAAGCAAGCCTCTTTGTTGCAACATATTGTTGAATGGAACAAAAATTTCTTGTTTAGCAATAATGCCATCACCAAATATGTACTTGTGGCAATACACATGTCGCTAGTATGTTTTGATCACATTGAGGGCTGTTGTTGTTGCAATTTACAACTTGCCATCATGGCCACTCGTCAAAAAGAAAAATTGCCAAGTCATCTACAGAACACATAAAATTTTGGCCACCTATAGTATTTCATACATGAGCTGTGAAGCCACCTTGGCAACCAGCCATACTTGAAAGAAAAAGGCTGGTGGACTCTTTGTAAGGACCCATTTCAAGGAGCCATTCATCCAGAGAGCCAAATCATTTACTTAACAAGAAGAGTAGGTAGTTAATTTCAGAGGTCATGGATAACTTAAATGGTTTTGGGGTCTTTCTTTATTCCAGAACTCTTGTAGCCTTTTTTCACTAGGTGGAATTTGTGTGTGCCAGTTGCACTTTCCCAGGTCCCCATAATAATAATTGCTTGGGAGTCATGAGACCAGGCTCTGCTAGTGTGGCCTAGGAGTAGGTACCCAAGATGGGATCCAAGCAGTTTGATATTAATTAGTGTAGAGACAATGATTCTATATTCAGGAACAGGCCCTGTTATATAAATTTGTCATTACCATGAGTGTCAACATTCTTGTGATGTCTTTTTTCTTGGGGCAAGAGAGTGAACCACCTGGCTCTCCCCCCAGGCTGCAGTGCTCTTTTTGTGAAATTTAATGAAGCTACAGTGACAATCATCCATTGAAAAAGATGTAAAAAAAAAGTCATGCATTCTCTCAAAGTTTTAATTTAATTATCTATAAACTTGGGCTCCACATTGCTACACACTAATAGCAATGATCGATCACATAGAAAGGAAGGCAAAAGCAAGATAGACAACAAAATACAAACAGAAATAATTTTATAAAAAAAAGAAATTTGAAATAAAATTTTATGTTTGAAAAATTATAATTCAAAATTATTGCAGTGACAATCACCAAAATATCCATCCTATGTAAACCAGTTTTGATGAAACATTGTCGCTGGAATTTGAATATATTTGATCTTTAATTAAAAAAACAGGCTACACATATTTCCTACTATTTCACTTGACAGATATCGACACTTAGAGCAAACAGGTATTAGAAAATAACTAACAAACAAACAATGACCAAAAAGGATTAGGGGTGTACTTGCCATCTCTCAAAAGTGCCATAGTACCACAACTTGTACTACCTACTCCAGAATGAAGGCAGAGTGGCCATTCTCCTTTTTACTTCTAGCCTTCCTAGAAAATACTACAAATAGACACAAAATAGGCTAACATAACACACACACACACACATGAAAATCACATTTTAAAACATGTCTTTCCCAAAAAGGTTCACGAATACGAAGTTCACCTCCTCTGGGAAAGAGAGCAAAAGAATCCCTTCTCCCCTAAGCCAATGCCTCTTCCACCTATTCTCTTAGAAAAAATGGGCAACATTCCCAATCCTATCATCCCAGTTTTACTGTCTTTCTTTTTTCCCGAGCGCCTCCACTGCTGCCTCATATATTTTCACTGCTCCTACCTGTACAGCTACTATAATTCCTCTCGAACCTTGTGCATTAAGTGCTGAGTTTTAGAAAGAAATAACTTGTCACCTAAGTCTGTTAAAACCCTAGCTAAATCCAATTAATATCACCTCACAAAATTGCAAAATAAATAAAACCTCTGGTACAAGAAGATAGACGATTTGATAAGGAATTATAAATTCCCTAAATAACGTAGTTATACATTATTTATAACTTCAATATAGATGAATTATACACGCAACAAAGTAAAACAAATAAAAGCATCAGATTTCCTATTTTCCAAGGAAACCTGTCCAGTGTTTGTACTCGACAGGCCATCTGCTTAGACAACATTTGGCATGGCCAAATTATGACCACTTTAATGTAGATAATTTGTAAAGCACTCTTGAGAAATTCCTTAGTGTATTAGGAGGTTATATCAATATGCAAGAACATCCCTCCTAGGAAAAAGGGCACGTTCAGGATCTTACACCTAGTCCTTAAGAGTGCAAAGGATCTCATGCCTACTTGTAGGTTCAGGCACCCACCTACCCATCTTCCACCTTGCAGTCTATGTATGTTTACGTTCATGGTAGTGTTTACCTTGTGCTTTACAATGGGTAAAGCCCACATGAATAGGGACAAATGAATGCTGGGATGCACTTGGCTACCACCTCATTTTACACCATTTATTCTAGGACCCTGGGGCCTGGGAACCTCCCGCCCCCCTAGGGCTTTACCCTACACAAAAAAGACATAAAGCAATTTCTAAGAATTTGTAGGGATGGCACAAAGATCTGAGCCCAATAAATCTCCTATTGTATTGTAGGATCGTTTGGGAAAGTTGATATCCTAGGGTTAACTCACCTACAGTCTCATTTGTAGGTACCTAATAAGTAACTACTTACATGGATATAAGTAGGTGTCTGATAAGCACCTGCTTAAGGTCCATTCACACTTGGTGTTAGGGACTTTAGTGTTGAGTGCCCTAAAACCATGCTAGTCATTTAGGACTTACACCTACTTACCATGAACATTTTTTGTTAAGCTAACATTCGCTTAACATTATGATATCACCCATTTAACATTTGGTGCCACCTAGGATGCCACCTAGATTTTCATTTAACACTGACTTAACATCAAGTGTGCATGCACCATAATACATGGATAGGTAGGAACCTCATAAGTATCTACTTTGCATGGATTCTTCTTCTTATCATTGCTGGACCAATAATTCATGGCTTATCCATTTGTCCCCTTCTGTTGTGTTTTTTTCAATAAAGTTTGTTAGGTTTACATCCATCAACAAAACCTCATCTTCTATGTTTTACTGGCCATTTGGGGCAGTTACTGTAAGCTTTCGAACCCAACGGAACAAACAAAAAAACCAAAAAAATAATGCAACTTGGCTGCCATGTGAAGCCTGCCCAAAATGCCTAGTTAGTGTAGAGGTAAGGCCTTTGCACGAGGGCATTACCCAAGGTCAAGATCCTGCCACAAAAATTTTAGTTGGACCAGATGATCCAAAAGAGCGGTGATGATCCTTCCAAAAGTTGGAAGATCTGTCCAAAAAATGGAAGAACTCTCTTGGTTGAGAAACGAAATTTTGCTGAGGTAAAATTCTGTTCTAGAACCTGCCCTCTCCAAACACTAGACATTTATGGGCAGGTCTTTATGATTTGGAGCCTCTGTGCCTTCACTTATGCAGGGTGGTTGTAAGTATAGGGAAAGGCCTTGCCATCAGGGAATTACTAAACCCTAAACCCTCCAAATACAATTAAGATTTTTCTCCGAGGTTGTTGCATTTTCTAAACTGATAAGTTTGGGCAAATTTGCAGCTCAAACTGGCCGATGACTTGAAGATGTCAGTAAGAGTAAAGATTGAACATGCTAGTATATTTTCTATCAGATTTTAAGATTGATTTTCTGGTTGGTAGCAGCCCTTTTATTTTCCTCTCAAACTGGTGCAAAATTTATAAGCCTTGCAATTTTTTAAAAGTTTATTTTGAGGTTATGTCGTCAAGCAGAATATGATGACAGCGCATTTCAAAAATGGAACGCCCACTATACCATTGTACAGAGGATGTTGAACCCTAAACCCTAAAACAGAAAAAGAAGAAGCTGATCAGTAATGTATGGAAGTGGATGATTCTGGTAGTACTTTGGCAGCTTTGACACTAATTATATTATTTTCAGAAATGTTGAATTTTTTTAAAATAAATAAATTTCTAGAAAAAAAAATTTAGTGAAAGAAACTAAAGAATCATTGAGAATGTTTAAGAATATTCTGCAGCTGCCCTCATACTACAATGGTTGGACATTTTGTTGGCATATAAATTGGAGGTTTTTTGCTGTGGTTTAAGAAAGTGATTTTTTTCTACTAATAAAATCTTGTTTTGCAAGGTAGGTTTCATTAGGTTGACATTGTCATTTCAGTTTCAGGTTCATTGCATTGGCATGACGATATCCAAATAGTTAGCCCACTAGCATAGACAAATTAGTTTTCAACTTGCCCTTCAATTCTTGGGTAATAATAAGGAAATCAAATTGCATATGTGGAATCAAATTTTTTTGTGCATGTCTAAAAACCATTTTGATCCTTGTATTTTAGGTGATATTGCACATTTATATTTCATTATGTTGCCTAAAGGCTAGAAAAAATTAGTTCAAGAATAGTGATAAACAATGTTGTATTTGTGGAAGATCATAAAGAGTACATGTGCAACTATGTTTGGGGAACATGCAAGGAACATGTTGGAGTAAATACTTATTGTCTATAGACAACTAACAAGCATTCATTACAAGAGAATGTGGGTTTTCTCACACAAAAGGCTGTGGGGTCATGACACTTGTGTGAGGTAAAAACCTTGTGATTTCATCCCATTACAACAATGTACAATATGTGATGTTTATTGTGACTTATATTACATTAAAATGACAATTTGACATTAGGTAATGATGTAATTGTGGGTTGGCATGGTTTGGTTGGTTGGTGTTGGTTTGACTCACGGATGGTGTGGGTGATGAAATGTTTGTTCACCAATATCTTGTGCATATATGAGTAGGGTAAGGACTAAGGTCCAAAACAGGGCTGCTCTAGGAATGAAAGTTAGATGTGAGGTGGGCATCAAGCATGGGACTCAAATTCTTACTATCTCCCCATTTGAGCTCCTTACCCTGCATAACGATCTTGTTGAATTTGATTTTCAAAATGGATGATTGTCATTGATTTTGGAGGAGAGGATGCACCTTACACATGAGGTTCCTTCGTGTAAGGTGGTGGCCACATACCTTGAAAGATTTTTACCAGTCCTTTAGGTATTACTAATCTCTTTCATTGCAAACTCTAACTTATAGTTGATTTGGCCCTCCCTCCTTCCCAACATGTACATGTGTTTTCCTATCCCCACAAGACATGGGAAGTGATGTCCATAGCCTTTTCTCCCAAAATAATTTGTTGTGTTACAAGCTTGGGGTTAGGTTGTTCTGAATCCACATTTGGTGGGGGATGATATCAGGATGCTAGTGAAGCATGACTAAAACACCAAGTCATTTAGCATTCCATTTTTGAAGGGGTTCAAACCAGTGCTGAGTGGTTCTCACTATTTTTGTGAGAACCTGATTAGTTCTCATATATATATATATATATATATATGGTGGTGGTGAGAACTGATTAGGTTATCAATTTTTTTTCAAACTCATCCAGTTCTCAGATAAGGCGGTTTTCATATATACAACAACAATCAGTTTTCACAACCTGATTATTAAATTTTTCATTAATTAAAATCAGTTTTAATAATTAAATAATTAATAATTCAATCATTTCATCAAAGGAAAAGAGCAACAGCATGTGAGAAGAGTAACACCAACAGGAAAAGAATAAGAGCAATGGGAAAAGAGTAATAAGAATAAAGATAAGAGTAATAGCAGTGAAAAGAAGAATAATAGCAATAAAGAGAGAAGAACGACAATGGAAGAAGAGTAATAAAAGGAAAAGGAAAAAAGTAGTAACAAGAGGAGAAGAGTAGCAGCCCCAAGTGAGAAGAAGAACAAGAGGAGCCAATACCAATAGCCCCATGTGAGAAAAAGAACAAGAGGAACCAATGAACCAAATTTGTTGAAGACCCTGAGAATTGGATATGGGTTTTCATCTGAAAACCCATCCAGTTTTCTCTCTTTTTAAAAAAAAATCCAATTTCAGTTCTTGTAGTCGGTGAGAACCTTAAAACTGATTTTTAGCCTGGTTTTCATTCAAAATGAGAACAGTTGATTACCGATTGAGAACCGGTTTGAGAACCGGATCACCCAGTGAGAACCACTGAACACTTGTTCAAACCAACTTTCCGTGGTTCTTTCTTTTTATGAAGAACTTTTGGTTCCAATTCTTAAAAAAATAAAATTGAACAGTTCCAATTTTGGTTCCGGTTCTACACATAACTGAAATTGTGACATTAGTTCCAAGTAAATCCTTAATTTAGAGGTAAGTCAGTTTTGGGAGAATAGGGGATTGAACTCATAAAAGTATGAAATGTGAACAAATGAAAATAATAGGGGATGGAACTAGTTTTTGCACCAAAATTGGAGCAAAAACTAGTTTCATCCCCAGTTTTGCTTCTTTGTTTTCTACATGTGATAACACCTTCATTGCGGCTGTGCCTTCATCACACGACCTTTCTTCAAGGAGTTTTTTCTTGAGCTTCTTTAGCATTTCGGCTTGGAAAGAAATTAGCAATGTGGAGAAATGTAGGCATGGAGTGCTTTTTGCAATTCAGAGGTGTGCACTTAATTTATTTTATTTTACTTTTTGACATTTTGGCTTGCAAAGAAAGGAGCAACTTAGAGCATGGGCATGGAATGTAGGTTCCCTAAAGTGTTCTTTGCAAATTCACAGGTAGGGGTTTGGTTTAAATGTCTAAAAATCCCATAGGCATAGCATGGTGCCAATGTTTAATAATTGTTGTTTAGCCAATGTGAGCCTTTGGTCAAGCTTCTTGTGGTCTATTTCAATCTTCACCTTGACACTTTACAAAATCCTCCAAAATTTGACTTATACATGGTTAAGCAAATCACTCTATGGTAATCCTACAAATGTACCACTTGTGTCCAGCCTAACCCAAGAACCCTTAAATTCCACTTGCCCCACCATATTGCAATTCAAGAATCAAGTACATTGTTGCCTCCATTGCCGAGTTCCCTTGTGGGAGAATACATATTGCCATGTTTGCTCATCACATCATCCATGTTATGGTGACTCCATTGAGTAAGCAACTCTTGGTTTAAGGTTGTAGGAGAAATCTTGACTTGAAATGCATTCGAAATAATTTGACTTAGAATGCATTGGAAATTGCTCAAATAGATCATTGATCATACCTAAGGAATATTGCATTGCATGGTATTATGATGGTGTATTTTCAAGAGTGCCTCAAGTTTGAATTATTTTGTTTGTAATCATGTTTGCATGCATGTGACATATTCATCGATTTTGATTTCAATAGATAATCCTATATTGATTTTTGCTCGGAGTTGAAAATCCCTAGGGAGGATGCAACTTTTTGAACCTTCATATCACCTTTGTAAATGAACTCTATTTTGCACTTGGCATTTTGAGGTGAAAAATTGTGGCTAAGTTTTATAATCCCATTTTAATTTGGGTCATATACATATGAATTCCATTTTCACACAAGTTTGTGGTTTGCAACATAAGAGGCAACTCTAATATATGATGATGGGTTGCTTGGGTTTGGTATATATGAAAAACATTTGTAAGTTCTATAAAGCTTTGATATGAAGAGTTTTGGTTTCATTATTTGGGTTTGTGATTTACAACCTATGAAACACCTCAATATAAAGAAATAGAAGATTTGAAAACCGTACTTGAGGTCTTGGAAACCCTAATGGAAATCTTAAAACCTTAATTGTGGTCTTTTAAAACTTTAATTGAGGTTTCTGTTGGTACATATGCAAAGTACTGAATGACTTATCATAATAATATTTTCCAAGAATATATTTTGAAAGAATTGAAGACTGGGACCTCTAGTTTATGTGAGTGCCAATGACTTCAAATGTGAAGTCTAAGCAATGGTTACAGATTAAATTAGTTAGAATAGCTATGATTATGAAGTAATGACTATATTTGGGTTTTGTGGAATCAAAGTGTTTCATGAATTTTTTTCATTTCCACTTCAACATTCTAATTCCCCACTCCACATGCACTTTGTATCCTACATGCATGTTATTGTATGCATGCACCACATTTAGGTCATGTCTAGGGGCAAATTCATGTTTCCCAAGTTGTTGTATCACAAACATTTCTTCACCCGTATAACCTGGGTTCCAAAATAAGTACTTGAAATAATCATGTTTATGTACAAAAAACTGACATTAGTTAGAGCTAGGATACCCACTATTAAGGTAAATGAACAACTATAATTACAAACACAATTTAATAATGCATATCCTTAGATGAAGAGTTAATTGAATCATCATTGCTGAAAGATGTCATGAAACACAACAACAAACCCTAACAAAGAACCATCTTAACCCTAAAAAAACCTAAATCTAGAAACAAACCCTAAAAAAACCCATAAAATTAGCCCTAAGAAAACCCTTAAAACACACTTCAAAAATTGTGAATATAGTTCTAAGCAAGTCCTTGAAACACACCTTTAAAAAAGTATAAAACTTGCCTTAAAAGAGCCCTTGAAACAAACACTAAAAAGAACCCTAGTAAGAAGCCATTCTACACCCTAAAATAAAATCTTAAAAACAATCTAAAAAAATTCTTGAAATACAAAAACACTTAAACAACTTCAAAAGAAACTCTATAAAAAATTCATAAATGAAACCCTAAGAGAAAATCCAAATGAGACTCTAAGAATAAAAATGTAAGAACAAATTAAAATTATTAAAATAAAATATGAACAAATGAAACGTGAAAATTAAAATGAGAAATAGAAAGAAAGCTCTTTCAAATTTCAAGTGAAAGTGAGAAAGAGGTGAATAGTAAAGAAATTCACTTCCCTAGTTTTATGTAACTAGCCTTAAAAGAGGCTAAGCTAGCCTTAAAAGGCATCCTATGCCATCCATGGTGCAAACCCTAAAACAATATTGAAGAAAACCACCCCCAAGTGCAAAAATGTGCAAACCCAAAGAAATACCTCAAGTGGAAGCCTTGACGAAAAGTTAGCAAAAAAATTTAAATTCAAGAAGTAAAAAAAAGTGAAAAAAAAAGAAGAGAAGAAGTTATTTCACCACATTTTGAAATCTAATATCAATTTTGAGGTTTCATACCTAATCTTGTTGACTTACAAATAACAAATAATAATGGATGAAACCGAATTAAAAGGCGAGATAAGGTATGGGACTGGGGAGCACTTTACAAATAGCTTTATTATAAAATATGAGAATGAGCTTGTGTCTCACCTTGGATATCATTATCTATAGACTATGTTCCATACCAGCTAACAAATTATTTACTTGGCCCAACACTGGTATAAAGTCTTGATCTCTATTTCCAAGCACTAGTGTTGACATAGCAATCTGAGTTGTCTCCTGATGTCCTACCCCACATTCTTGCAAAGCTCCAAAGTTGAGAATATGTTCTATAACCGAGACAATGAATATGGCTTCTTCTGCATATATACTGTGTGTATGTTGCTGGCAAAAATACTCACTGGGGCCCAATTGAGATTGACAAAGGTGAGTGATAAATTGTTGCATCGGTGGAATACTATATACTACAGCTGTTATCTTTGTTTCTAACAAGCTCTTTATATGTTATTGATGGGCCAGAGTGAACCAGCACTCACCAGTGTACCATGAAGGATGGAAGCTAAGTTTGTTGAGTTCCGGTTCTCTAGCTAACTATGGTGGTTAGCTTAGTCGGTTCTTTAGATAACTATAGTGGTTAGCTTAGTCAGTTCTTTAGCTAACTACGGTGGTTAGCTTAGTTGCTCAAGTGGGTTGTTTGTAGGTAGGTAGTAAAACCAACCCTTACCTATGTGTCAATTATGTATGTACCTAGTAGTCACCTACCAATCTACCTATATATATATAGGACCTATTTCTTATAGAAGGGGTTACCAAAGGTGAACCCAGATATTTAACTCAGTAGGGGTGCACCACAACTGAGTCATAATGTGGGGCATCCAGTGGATGCTGGTGGGTGCTGGTTCACTCTGACCCCTGGCCTTACCCATGTACAAAAAAAAGCCCCAGGCCCCATTGAAATGACAGAGGGAGGGAGTAATGAGCTATTTATTTGGCAATACAGAACATGAATGAGGGCCACCTTCACTCAATGATGAAAAACATGACCTGTCTATCTATGAAGGAAGGTAGTTTGTTTTGGTTTGTAGGTATGAGATCCACCAAACCAGGATGCTTCAGATCATGTTCTTGGTATCTTTGGAAAGCTCTTGACAAGGAAGGGTGCATGGGCTTGGTTCCATGACGTTTGGACTTGTGGTGCAAAAGTTCTTGAATATTGAATGATTTCTTCACTGAAAATTAAATTAAATTGTAGCTGAAAATTTTGTAGGAATTGGAATGTGCCTTTGGCGTTCTTGAAAAGATCTTGATGAGAAGGATTTAATGGAATTTATTTGGTAAGACTTGGATTCAAAATATGGGAGACATTGATTTAAAAGTAATTTCTGCCAGTGAAAATTCAAATAAATTCCAAAAAACCAGGTTTTGGAAGGAAAAATCAATTGAGAACATGGTAACACTTGGGCCAACGGCACAGGCCACACTAGTATCTTTTGAATGAAATGAGTCCAAGCTGCTTGATTGTCCCCCAACTGATCCACTTACAGGAAAAAGATCATATAATAGATGATCTCATCCTGGGGACTAGCCTATACCCCAAAGTCCTCCAACTGATCCACTTATATGAAAAGATCATAGAAGAGATGATCACATCCTAGAGACTAGCCTATACCCACAAAACCTATTATTGGGGGTAGATAGTGTAGACTCTTTGATGATGCATGTGCGGTGTGGAAGTGAAAAAGCACAACATTTGAGTTGTGCCTAGGCTTGTCGTATTGTCATATGGACTAGGTGACCGGTGAAAAACCGTGCAGGTTACCAAACATAACTGTTTGTACAGGAACATTGAGCTGATGATGAGTTATGGGACACAGAAGAGTATGAGTTATGAGGTTTAGCCAACTAGTGAGCAGGATTGTGCAGAAAGGTGTTATGGAGGTATGAAGATATCAGATGGTGACAAAATTGCAAAATATGTGATATTATTGAGGAACTCTTCTCCAATGGCATGCTGCCATGTTAGCAAGTCACTAGTTACAATCAGATATGGACTGGGTAACTGGCTTGAGATGGTCAGATATGGAGAATTGTTGGGTTTCTGGTGAGACCATTCTTGGAAACCAGATGGCTCGAGCCAATTACCCACAAAACTAGCAGAATGGGTTGTGATACATCCATGTGCTGAGCAGTTTATGGATGTGAAGTGTTCCCTTGGTCAAAAACTGCCGAACGGCAATTTAAAACCTGATATATATGGGGCAATAAGGAAGAGACCAATGCAAGGGTGTATTGTTGGTTCTGCATTTGAAATATATATATATATGAAAGATTTGTTTGGGTTCAGATAATGAAATAAGCCACGGCGATCTAGACCAAGCCAATTGAATTGAACATTTGTGAAAATATGAAGTTGAGGAGGTGTTGGAAACCTTCAAAATTATTGCACGCGATGATCTGAATAATTTCACTACTCATATGACAATATCGTTGAAGAATATTTGTAAATAATGGAAAAAGAATAATAACAATAATAATATGAAATTCAAAAAATGAACTGATTTTTTGAAAAAGCTAATTATATGTTTTTGTCAATATGGAAGCTGACCCTAGGCTATGCTGTGACAAATCTAGATGACCATCATGCCAACAACTGACTAAAAACTTGTCTCTATGCGGAATGGCACTTACAAGTTTACTAGCCTCCGAGGCTAGATCTAGAATGGTATCCACACCTTGAAAGACCAAAGCCTTATTGTTCTTCATATGGGTATGATCTTTTCAACCAACAAGAAAAAGAGGAAAAAAAACCCCCCCAAAAAAAGTAATTTTTCAAACCTGAACTTCTTGGAGTATTTTTTTTTTCCCTTGAATTTTGTATGTGATAGCCAAAATTGCAATCATCCATAAGAAAATTTAGCCACATTGGGGTATAACAAGATATTGAAGAAAAAATAAATTGAAGCAGTAGTCTATATCATTGGCTACCTACTAGAATTTTAGAAAAATTCTGGTGATTTAAAAACCCATTAAAAAAATGTTCTCATTTTCTATTTTCAATTAAACAACTAGTGAGATTTTGAGAGAGAGAGAGAGAGAGAGAGCCTAGATCTGAAGCGCAATCATCCAAGCAATCCTTTAATCCAAAGGGCACTTTAAAATGGTTTGTTAAAAAAACTAGTATTCAAAAGTGTGTCACATACTCTACATAAATAAATATAGCCATAGTGAACTTTTTCCACCTGATGTCCTAAAAGGCCCTTATGATTGTGTACATAATAGAGTATGCCAAACTCAGGTTACTGGGTCCCAGTTTTGATGGAACTGGGGATGACATGAGAAGTCAGAACAAAAGCAATACATGGTGGAAAATAAAAAGATAAAAAAGAGGGGACCAAATTAGTTTTCTCAATTAAACTGAATGTAAATCACATTTCATGTAGTGTGTGAAATGTGGTGTATTGCTACTGTTATTCTTATTATTTGTAGTTAGGACCTGGTTTGGCAGCAAGGTCTGGCAAAGATAGTTTTGACGATCAATCATTATGGTGCATTCACACTTGATGTTAAGTTAGTGTTAAATAAAAATCTAGGTGGCACTCAATGCTAAGTGAGTGATAGCTTAATGTTAAGTGAATGTTAGCTTAACATAAATTTTTCAAGGGAAAGAGGTTTAACCCCTAAATGACTAGCATGGTGGTAATGGATTCAACACTAGAGTCCCTAACACTAAGTGTGAATGCACCCTTTAGTGTACTGGTCACAATAGCCGTCGCAGCTGTTGTCCCTCCCCAATAGCCAGGGCACCCTTCCACAACACCCCTGGGACTTTTTATTTATTTATTTATTTTATTTTATTTATATTTTCACCCCCAGGATGCATCCATGGTGGTGAAAATCACCTTTGCTTTGATGCCCTTTATTTCACCACCCTTCATTTGACCCCCCAGGTGGTTTTTAAATTTAAGAAATAAAAATAAAAATCCCATCTAGAATTATTTGGTCCCACCCGCTATCAATGGGAGGTGTTGTGAAGGGTGCCTTGGCTATTGTGGCCAACCCACCCATTCATGAATCACTGAAAGTGTGTTTGTCACAAGGTCCTTTATATATATATATATAGTCATTTGCATTTGGTGATAATTTTTTAAAAAAATGTTTCAGTATTATACTAAATAATGGAGCTAGTGTGCTTTGAGACTCGGGAGTTTCTTTCAGATTTTTTACAAGTCCTTTTATTGTTTAAAAACAAGTGTTATAATGTTTAATGAGTGCTTTTGTTAATTTTTTATTTCAGAATTTTTGGCAATTCCAAAAGAAAATAATTAGTGATTTGGTCCAACAAACCATAGTGTGGGATCAATAACTTATGCAAGTTCATAGAGACAGATGTTGTAGTACATGAATGGTTTCGGCATAAATTAAATTATTTTTCATTTTGTCGAATTTTGAAAATAATTTATTACTTGTGTCAAAAATTTAATAATTATTGTAAAATTAAGAATCTGCAAGTTTTGGGTTTGTTGGGTTGAAAAACTGTAGACCTTAAAGTTCAAGAACTTAAGAATGAGACATGATAAACAATATCAATATATATATATATTATTTTTTATAACCATTACCTAACCAAAAAATTCAGAATTAAAAAACCAAGTGCCGAAGTTAAGTTTTGAAATTTAATTAATTATTTGACAGTTTATTGCCAAATCAGACTAGGGAGTTTGGTATCCACCTACTTTCCACCTGTTTTTTGGGTACTCTCCACTTTCATGATTTTTCCTGTTTCTTGGATGCGCAATCGGCAACTTTTTAATGGGTTTCTAGTCACCTATATTCTCCCCTGAAATGTGCCAACAACTCATTCATCCAACACTGCACCCAATCAAGGGTTTTTTGAATAATAACAACACCATTTTTTAAAATAATGATTTGGGGGTGGGTGGTCACTAGGCATGTAGTTCTTACATGCAATTTTTAAAATTATTTTAAAAAAATAATTGTAGGTTTAGGTGTGTAGTTGATAGAGGTGGTCACATTTTATTGCTGATACGATGCTAGTAACAAGGAAAAAAAATTCAATTTGAGCTATGCATAGGTAGGTAGAAGTAAATCTGGTTTGGAAGGGGACTCACCTAGGAATTTTTTTTTTTTTAATAGACCCTGGAGGAACCAAGGGTCTTGAATTGTGGAAAAGAAAGTCCTGAACCAAACCAGAGGATCAATCAAATTGTTGAAAATACCTTGAACCAGAATTGGAGGTTCTTTCAAATTTATTTTTAAAAAAAAGTGGAAACCGAGACTGGAGGTTCTCTTGAAAAGTGAAAACCGGCCAACATTTGTCTGGTCCTGGTGTTGGACTCAAGACTGATTTGTGATACTAGTTTGAACCCCCTGCCTAATGCACAGGTGTGTGTGTGTATTTGATGGTACATATTACAAAATTACAATTACAAACTACATTTTCAAAACCTCTTTATATATGACATTCCGCATGTATCTATGGGGACCCTGGCCGCTGAAAATCTTGATGTTTGCACCGCTTGTGACCCGTGAGATAGCAACATACAGCTGACCATGGGAATAGACTGGAGACAGCAAATATACCCCAACGTTGTTCAACTTGTAAATAAGTAGTAAGTTACTTATTTAGTAGGTGTCAATCTGTTGAAAATTATTTCTTTGTTTTTGTATGTTGATAAGTTCCAGTCTCCAAACCCCCTCCCTGTTCATAATGGTTAGGGCTTCTGGTGCTACCAATTTTCACATGCATCATAATAATACCTTTGGCATCCAGCATATTATTATTATTGGCAAAATTGTTTTTCTGAACAATTACCAATATATCTATTAAGTTTGTGTGCTAAAATGGCAACTGACATCCATTGCCATTATTATTATGGCAAATGCAAGCCTTGAAATTGCCAATATCTAATAAAAGTGTGCTTAACAGCT
>Ga0116227_10009386_pt1 | contig 17792 bp, 18 predicted proteins | sample S1TSphgellanicum_FD_89693 | JGI IMG/M metagenome (GOLD analysis project Ga0116227, IMG submission 89693) | Host-associated microbial communities from peat moss isolated from Minnesota, USA - S1T2_Fb - Sphagnum magellanicum MG | ecosystem: Host-associated > Plants > Peat moss > Unclassified... | reverse complement strand
TTCATGAATGGCTGGCTCTACTGGTATTTCTGGGTAATCACCGTGGCGGTGGAGACCATCGCCGGCGCCACCTTGTTGCAGCACTGGATACCGGCGCCGGTCTGGGTGATCGGCCTGGTGCTGATCACCGCGATGACCGCCACCAACCTGTTATCCGTGCGCACCTACGCCGAATTCGAGTTCTGGTTTGCCTTCCTGAAAGTCGCCTCGATCGCGGTGTTCATCGTGCTTGGCCTGGGTTTCGTATTCGGCTTCGGCACCGGCCCGGCGGCGGCGGCGCAGGTGCTGGCCGGGCATGGCGGCCTGTTCCCGCACGGGTTTGCCGCCCCGTTCATCGCCATCCCGACGGTGATTTTCTCGATGATGGGCAGCGAGGTGGCCACCATCGCCGCGGCGGAGACCTCGGACCCGGCCGGCAATGTCGCCCGCTCCGCCCGCACGGTCTCGCTGCGCATCCTGATTTTCTATGTGGCCTCCATCGGCCTGATCGTCAGCATCACGCCATGGAACAGCATTGTTCCCGGCGATTCGCCGTTCACCAAGACCATGACTTTGATGCATGTTCCCGGGGCCGCGGTGGCGATGCAGATCATCGTGGTAACCGCCGTTCTCTCCTGCCTGAACTCCGGGCTGTACGTCACCTCCCGGATGATCTTCGAGCTGGCACGGCGGGGCGATGCGCCCGCCATCTTTGCCCGCGTTTCAACCAACCAGGTGCCGCGCCTGGGCATTCTGCTCGGTAGCGCGGCCGGCTTCGTGGCGGCTCTGGCCTCGATCATCTCGCCCACCGGAGTCTTCCTGTTTTTGATCGATACCTCCGGCGCCATCATCCTGTTCATCTATCTGCTGATCGCCCTGGGGCAGATACGCATGCGCCAACGCCTGGAAGCCGAGGGCAGGGTGCTCACATTGAAAATGTGGTTTTTTCCGGCGCTGAGCTACGGCGTGATTTTCAGCATCGCCGCCGTGCTGGTGCTGATGGCGGTCACACCAGGGCAGTTCATCCAGGTAGCCCTGAGCGCATTGAGCGTGGCGGTGATTATCGCCGCGTTCATGGCGCGCCGGGCGATGGGTGGGCCAGTACCGGCCTAGCTCGGCTGCACAACCGGAGGATGTTGCCACACGCCGCGAGAAAATGGGCCCTAACACACTGAAGCTGCGCGATTCGTTTGACGGGCGGGCGGGCCGTCATTAGCGTGTCGGCATGAATACTGTGACCCGTGCGCACCTTGCCGAACGCATCTATGCCCAGGTTGGGCTCTCCCGCAACGAATCGGCCGATCTGCTGGAGAATGTGCTGGAGCGCGTCTCTGCCGCGCTGGAATCAGGAGAATCCGTTAAAATCAGCGGGTTCGGCACCTTTTCTGTCAGGCAAAAGGGCCGCAGGATTGGCCGGAACCCAAAAACCGGCGTCGAGGTGCCAATCCTGCCCCGCCGTGTGCTGGTCTTCCGTCCAAGCCAGGTGCTGAAGGCGCAGATCAACGGGCTGGCTGTTCCGGCCGGTGATGACGAATGACCTCAGGCGCGGAGCGCCGCCTTCCTGGCGCGCTGGAGATGCCCGCGCCACCCGGCACCGCCGATGACGCGGCGCCATTGCGGCTCCGCAAATCGGCCGGTGCATTCCGCACCATCAGCGAGGTAGCCGACGAACTTCACATTCCGCAGCACGTGCTGCGGTTCTGGGAGACCAAGTTTCCTCAGGTCAAGCCGCTGAAGCGCGGTGGCGGCCGGCGCTATTATCGGCCGGACGACATCTCTTTGCTGCGCCGCGTTTCCGATCTTCTCTATATTCAGGGATACACCATCAAGGGCGTACAGAGGCTGCTGCGGGAAGGCGGTGGCCGGCTTGCCGATGATATTCCGCCGCCCACGGAAGCCGAACGCGCGGCGGCGGAGGCAGAGCGTGCCCTTGCCGAACCGCCGCAATTGACGTTTCTGGCCCCCGAGCCCCCCCCCATTCACCCGCGCCGCCAAACCGAAGCCGAGCGCCTGCGAACTGTGCTGACGCATGCCCTGAGCGAGTTGGAAGCCATTCGGGCGATGCTGCCCTAGCGCGGGACCGGCCCCCCGGCGAGTATCCGGCGTCCGGGCTGCCTCGGGAAACGGCGTCTCCCTTCAATAGGATGGCTGGCTGATGCTGAGTCTGAGGTCGGTCAGCCCGTCGATATGGGCATGGAGGTGATCGCCTGGCTTGACCGGGCCGACATTTTCGGGTGTGCCGGTGAAAATCAGGTCGCCAGGCGCCAGGCGCATATAGCGCGAAAGCTCGGCGATCACCTCGGTCACGCTCCAGGTCATGTGCGAGAGGTCGCTCTGCTGGCGGCGCGTTCCGTTCACGTCCAGCCAGATCGCGCTGCCATCGAGTGTGAGGCCAGGGCCGGCTGGAGATAGCGCGCCGCAAGGGGCGGAGTGGTCAAAGCCTTTGGCCATGTCCCATGGCTGGCCGGCCTTCTTGGCCTGCGCCTGCAGGTCGCGCCTGGTCATGTCCAGCCCGACAGCATAGCCGAAAATCAGGCCGGCGGCATCGGCGGCCCGCAGATTGGCGCCCTCTGCACCGATCGCTACCACCAGTTCCACCTCGTGCTCGAGTGCCGCGGTGCGTGGCGGGTAGGGCATAGCCGCGCCGTCCGGCACGATGGCATCGGCCGGTTTCTGGAAGAAGAACGGCAACTCCCGATCGGGGTCGCCGCCCATTTCCAGCGCATGGGCCCGATAGTTGCGGCCGACGCAGTAGATGCGGCGCACGGTGAATTCGCCGCCACCGACGATGGGAAGAACGGTCAACCGGCGTGTCTCCAGGCGGGCATAGGGGCAGATCCGCCCCTATGCCCAAGGCTGCGTGAGGTTTAGGCGAGGTCCTTCAGCGTGCGGATAACCGAAGACAGCATGCCGTAGGCGATGGCTTCCTCGGCGCTCATCCAGTAATTCCGGTCCGTGTCCTTGGCCACCCGCTCATAGCTCTGGCCGGTTTCGGTGGCGATCAGCCGGTTCAGGCGTTCCCGCATCTTGATGATCTCGCGCGCCTCGATATCGATATCCACCGCCGGGCCACGCACGCCGCCCATTGGCTGATGCAGCAGGAAGCGCGTCTGCGGCAGGCAGAAGCGGCGCTCCTTCTTGCCAGCCAGGAAGATCAGCGCGCCGGCGCTGGCCACCCAGCCAGTGCCGATCATCCGCACCGGCGCCTCGCTATCGACGAAGCGGATCATGTCATGGATGGTATCGCCGCTCTCCACATGGCCGCCCGGCGAGTTGACATACACGTCGATCGGCTCCGCGGAGGCGCCGGCCAAAGCGAGCAGCCGGCCAGTCACATCGCGTGCCACCTTGTCGTTGATTGCGCCGAAAATCAGCACCTTGCGCTGCTTCAGCAGCCGGTGCTCCAGCTCGTTGATCGGCGATGACAGGGTCTTGTTGTCATCCGGCTCGCGCTGATCGGGGCCCAGCGGCTCTGGCACATCCGGGCCCGGTTCGTGGTCCGGCTCGTCATCATCCATCCGGATCCGGTCCGTCGGCTGCCAAAATTTCTCACTCATCGCGTGCACCTGCTCCTCGCTTGCGCGTCAGGACAGAGAAATGGTGCAGGCGGGGCGGAATGTCGAGACACCCGGTGTTGGCCTGGGTCGCCACGCGACGAACGCCCCGCTTCCACCTTGTGTCAGACTAGGGGATGCTGGGCGCCATAGCCCAATAAGAGCAAGCCACATGGCATTATCGCGCCTGCGCGCCCTGATTTTCGACGTTGACGGCACCCTGGCCGAAACCGAGGACCTCCATCGCCAGGCCTTCAACGAAGCCTTTGCCGCCGCCGGGCTGGATTGGCACTGGGACCAGGCCTTGTATGCCAGGCTGCTGCGCGTAACCGGCGGCAAGGAGCGCATCCGCCATTACATCGATTCGGATAACGCGCAGCCGAAGCTCGACGATCAGGCGGTGGCCGCCCTGCATGGCGACAAGACCAGGCGCTATACCAAAAAAATCGATGCCGGCGACATCGCCCTGCGCCCGGGTATTGCCGCGCTATTGGCAGAAGCCCAGGCGCGCGGCATTCGCCTGGCGATCGCCACCACCACCAGCCGCCCGAACGTGGAGGCGCTGCTGCGCGCCACCTTGGCCACCCAACCCTTCGAGGTGATCGCGGCCGGCGACGAGGTGGCGGCGAAAAAACCGGCGCCCGATATCTACCAATTGGCGCTGGACCGGCTCGCATTGTCGCCGGAAGCCTGCGTGGCGATTGAAGACACGCTGAATGGCTTGAACAGCGCCCGGGGTGCCGGCCTGTCCTGCATTATCACCACCAGCGTCTATGGCGGCGAGGGCCCCTTTCCCGGCGCACTGCGCGTGGTGAATGAGATCGCCGATCTCGCAACAATCACCGCCTGGTTCGCCGCGGGGTAATCGTCAATCGCGCTGTGCCGCCCGCACGTAATCGGCTTCCAGCCCATCGATCACCTTTTGACCGTTGCGCACCAGATAGTCCTGCAAATGGGTGTGGCCCGGCATCATCGGCATGGAGCGCCGACGCACCACGAACCAGGAGCGCAACACCGGGAACCCTTCCACCGGCAAGGTGCGCACCAGCCCCAGCGCCAGTTCCAGCCCGATCGTGTGGCGGGAAATCACCGCAATGCCCATCCCGGCCATCACCGCCTGCTTGATGGTCTCATTGCTATCCGTGGTCATGCCGATCCGTGCGGTAACGCCGGCGGCGAGGCAGGCCTGCTCCATCAGCAGTCGCGTGCCGGAGCCGTCCTCGCGGGTGATCAGCCGTTCCGCGGCAAGATCGGCGACGGTCAGTTTCGGCGCCTGCGCAAGCCGATGCTTCGGTGCAGCAATAATCACCGATGGGTGCACCGCGAACGGCGTCGCCGATACATCCGACGTTTCGGCAGGCTGACCCATCACCGCGAGTTCGATCTCGCCGCGTTCCAGCGCATCGGCAATATGTTGCCGGTTGCCGAAGCGCAAATTGATCGCAACGCCGGGATATTCGATCTGAAACCGCGCGAGTACATGCGGAACAATGTATTTCGCTGTGGAAACCGCGCCGAGCGTCACCCGCCCGCCGACAACACCGCGCAAAGCCATCAGACTTTGGTCTGCATCCTGCAACGCCTGCAACACGATGCGCGCATAGGTGAGCAAGCTGCTGCCGGCATCCGTAAGTGCCACCTTCTTGCCCATCCGTTCGAACAGGGCAAACCCGCTCATATCCTCCATCTGCTTGATCTGAAAGGAAACGGCGGCCGGCGAGACATGCAGGAGCTCCGCTGCGCGTGCGAAGGATTCCGCCTCCGCGGCGCCGACGAACATTTGTAGCTGGCGTACGGTTACGTTTCGCATTCGGTACGGACAAGGGATCCCTAGGGTTTGTGCGCAGTTTTATTTGTTTCCCTTTTCCAAGTCCAGCATCCTAGGGTCTCGTTAACGACGCCGCTTATGACGGCGCTCGAATGGGAGGCAGACAATGGATCAGGTTGCCGACGTCAAAATCACCGACATGAAGGAGCGTTATCGCTCCGGTGTGCTGAAATACCGGCAAATGGGCTATTGGGAACCCGATTACGAGCCGAAGGACACCGATGTTCTGGCGGTATTCCGCATCAGCCCGCAGGATGGCGTGGACCCCGAGGAAGCCGCGGCCGCCGTCGCCGGTGAAAGCTCCACCGCCACCTGGACCGTTGTCTGGACCGACCGGCTAACCGATAGCGAATATTACCGTGCCAAGGCCTATAAGGTTGAGCCGGTGCCTGGCCAGGAAGGCCAGTGGTTCGCCTATATCGCCTATGACCTCGATCTGTTCGAGGAGGGCTCGATCGCCAACCTGACCGCCTCGATCATCGGCAACGTATTCGGCTTCAAGCCGCTGAAGGCTTTGCGCCTGGAAGATATGCGCATCCCGGCGCATTATCTGAAAACCTTCCAGGGCCCGGCTACGGGAATCGTGGTGGAACGGGAGCGGCTGAACTGTTTTGGTCGCCCGCTGCTGGGCGCCACGATGAAGCCGAAACTCGGCCTCTCCGGCCGCAATTATGGCCGCGTGGTGTATGAGGCGCTGAAAGGCGGCCTGGATTTCACCAAGGATGACGAGAACATCAACAGCCAGCCTTTCATGCATTGGCGCGATCGCTACCTCTATTGCATGGAGGGCGTGAACAAGGCGATGGCCGAAACCGGCGAGGTGAAGGGCACCTATCTGAACGTCACCGCCGCCACCATGGAAGACATGTATGAGCGCGCGGAATTCGCTCGCGACCTTGGCAGCTGCATCATCATGATCGATCTGGTGATCGGCTACACCGCCATCCAGTCGATGGCGAAATGGGCGCGCAAGAACGACATGATCCTGCATCTGCACCGCGCCGGCCACGGCACCTATACGCGGCAGAAGAATCACGGTATCTCGTTCCGGGTGATCGCGAAATGGATGCGCATGGCGGGCGTCGATCACATCCATGCCGGCACCGTCGTAGGCAAGCTGGAAGGCGATCCGCGGGTGATCAGCGGCATCTATGACACCTGCCGCGAAAATCACGTCACCAAGGATCTCTCCCGCGGCCTGTTCTTCGATCAGCCCTGGGCATCGCTGAAGAAATTGATGCCGGTGGCGTCAGGCGGCATCCATGCCGGCCAGATGCACCAGCTGCTCACCTATTTGGGCGAAGATGTGGTGCTGCAATTCGGTGGCGGCACCATCGGCCATCCTGACGGCATCCAGGCCGGCGCGATCGCCAATCGCGTGGCGCTGGAAACTATGGTTAAGGCGCGCAATGAAGGCCGCGACATCTGGAACGAAGGGCCGCAAATCCTCTCCGAAGCCGCCAAATGGTGCCGGCCCTTGCGCGCCGCACTGGATACCTGGAAAGACGTTACGTTCAATTATGCGTCGACTGATTCGGTGGATTATGTGCCTACGCCGACGCCATCGTAGTAAGGAAGACGTTCTTTCCTGAAAGAAAGAACTAAAGAACTTTTACGTCCAAGGAGGGGTACTATGAAGGTTACACAAGGGCAGTTTTCGTTTTTGCCGGAGCTGACCCAGGCCGAGATCAAGCTGCAGGTAGAGTATGCGCTGAACAGCGGCTGGGCGGTGGCGATCGAATATACCGCCGATCCGCATCCGCGGAATTCGTTCTGGTCGATGTGGGGCAACCCGATGTTCGATCTGCGCGATCCCGCCGGCGTGATGATGGAACTGGATAGCTGCAAGGCCGAACATCCGGGAAAATACATCAAGATCCTGGCATTCGACTCGAAGAAGGGCTGGGAAAGCGTGCGCATGAGCTTTATGGTGCAACGCCCCGAATTCGAACCAGGCTTCGAACTCGTCAGGCAGGATGGGCCCGGACGCTCGATGCATTACACGCTGCGCAGCCATTCCACCTCGCGTTCGCCGCAGCCTGATACGGCGCTCTAGGCCATGCGTGGCCTGGCGGTGCCGCCCCTGCGCATCGCCCCTTCGATCCTGTCGGCAGATTTTGCCAGGCTGGGCGAAGAGGTGGAGCGCGTGCTGGAATCCGGCGCGGACGTTGTGCATATTGATGTGATGGACAACCATTATGTGCCCAACCTGACCTTCGGGCCGGTGGTGTGCAGGGCGATTCGCCCGCGCACCAGCGCACCGCTGGACGTGCATCTGATGGTAAAGCCGGTGGATGCGCTGATCCCCATCTTCGCCGAGGCGGGCGCGGATATCATCTCGTTCCACCCTGAAGCCTCCGAGCATATCGACCGCACCTTGTCGCTGATTCGCGAGAAGGGCTGCCGGGCTGGGCTGGTGCTCAATCCGGCAACCCCGCTTTCGGTGCTCGACCATGTGATGGCGCGGCTGGACCTGATCTTGCTGATGTCGGTCAATCCCGGCTTCGGCGGCCAGGCCTTCATCCCGGAAACGCTGAACAAGGCACGCGCGGTGCGCGAACGGATCGACCGGCACGTGGCCGCCGGTGGCCAGCCAATCTGGCTGGAAATCGACGGCGGCGTGAAGATCGACAATATTCGCGAAGTTGCTCAATCTGGCATCGACACTTTTGTCGCCGGGTCGGCGATTTTCGGCGCCCCGGATGCCGATGGGTATTATCGCGGCGTGGTCGGCGCCATGCGGCGGGAGCTGGACGGTAGTCAAACGCAGAAGAGGGCAGCATGAACGACGCGGTCGAATTGCCTCCCGAAACGGTCGATCTGGAAGAGGTCTACCGTAGCAGCAATATCGGCGACGTGATAAAGTCGCTCGATGATGATCTGGTGGGGCTGGTGCCGGTCAAGACGCGCATTGGCGAAGTGGCCGCCCTGCTTCTGGTGGAGCGGGCACGCCGGGTGATGGGGTTGCAGGCGGAGCCGCCATCCTTGCATATGTGCTTTACTGGCAATCCAGGCACCGGCAAGACCACTGTCGCACAGCGCATGGCCGAGATTCTCAACCGCCTCGGCTATATCAGGCGCAACCATGTCGTTACCGTCTCGCGCGACGATCTGGTGGGCCAGTATATCGGCCATACCGCGCCCAAGACCAAGGAGGTGTTAAAAAAGGCGATGGGCGGCGTGTTGTTCATCGACGAAGCCTATTATCTGTATCGTCCAGAGAATGAGCGTGATTACGGCCAGGAAGCCATCGAGATTCTGTTGCAGGTGATGGAGGATCGTCGCGACGACCTGGTGGTGATCCTGGCCGGCTATAAGGACCGGATGGATATCTTTTTCCGCAGCAATCCCGGCATGGCCTCCCGCATTGCCCATCACATCGATTTCCCCGATTATTCGGAACAGGAACTCTTTGCCATCGCGGCGATTATGTTGTCGCAGATGCATTATTTGCTGAGCGAAGACGCCAAGGATGTGCTGCTCGACTATATCGGCCGGCGCATGCGTCAGCCGCGGTTTTCCAACGCGCGCTCGATCCGCAACGCGCTGGATCGGGCAAGGCTGCGCCAGGCGAACCGGCTGTTTGCAACACGGGGTAAGCCATTTGACCGGGTGGCGTTGCAGACCATTACGGGCGACGATATACGGGCCAGTAGAGTATTTGCCGAAGCACATACCGGCGCGTAAGGAACCACGGCACTAAAGCCGGGTGGTCAACAAGAGTGTTTTGGGACGCCATCCATGCCATACCGCCGCACCACATTCAGTAAATTCGTCATCGAGGATCTGCGCCAGAAGGGAAGTGGCAAGGATCCTGAACTGGCCGCCCTGCTGAACGATCTGCAGCGGGCCGCCAAGCTGATCGGTGCTGCGGTGGCGCGGGGGGCGCTCGACAGCCCTGGCGCCATCGTTACCACCAGCGTCAACGTGCCAGGCGAGCCACCGAAGAAACTGGGCGAAGTGGCCAATCTGATTATGCTGAGCGCCTGTGAATGGGGCGGCCAGCTCTGTGGCATGCTCTCATCCGCGCTGGCCGAACCGCATGCCATTCCCTCGGCCTATCCACGCGGGCGCTATCTGCTGATGTTTTCGCCGCTGGATGGCGCGTCCAATCTCGATGTCAACCTTACCGTCGGAACGATATTTTCCGTATTGCGCGCGCCTGATGGTGTGACCGACCCGGCGCCGGAGGATTTCCTGCAGCCTGGGCGGCAGCAAGTGGCGGCCGGCTACGCGCTGTTCGGGCCGGTGGCAATGATGGTGGTCACACTTGGCGCGGGCGTGCATGGATTTACCCTCGACCGTGAAGCCGGCGCCTATACGCTCACTCATCCGAACATGCATATCCCCGAACAGGGCTGCGAAGTGGCAATAGATTCCGCCGTCGAGCCACATTGGGAAACCCCGATACGGCGCTTTGTCCATGAATATACCGCGCGCGGCACCAGCCCGTCCGGTGCGCCGTGCTCGATCCGCTGGATCGACAGCCTGGTGGCCGAGGTGCATCGTGTTCTGTTGCGCGGCGGGGTGTTTCTCTACCCCCGCGACACCCGCGACACCCGGAAACTCGGCCATGTGCATTTGCTCACCGAGGCCAACCCCATTGCCATGATCATCGAACAGGCAGGCGGTGCGGCAAGCACCGGCCGAATGAATGTGATGGATGTTGTGCCGGATCAGATCCATCAGCATATTCCGCTTGTCCTCGGCGCGCGGAACGATGTGGCCCGCCTGCAGGGCTACCACCTGGCCTACGACCGTGGTGAGTCGATGGTATTCGAAGCCCCGCTATTCAAGCAGCGCAGCCTTTTCCGGACGGCGTAGAAAAATGTCGATCAAGCATCCCATTATTGCAATCACCGGGTCATCCGGTGCCGGTACCACCACGGTGATGTGGACCTTCCAGCAGATCTTCCGCCGTGAAGGCATTATACCCGCGATTGTCGAAGGCGATGCGTTCCATCGCTACGACCGGCTGGAAATGCGCGACAAGATGGCCGAGGAGCAGAACGCCGGCAACAACCATTTCAGCCATTTCGGTCCCGAGAGTAATCTGTTCGAGGAGCTGGAGGCGCTGTTCCGCAGCTACGGCAAAATTGGCACTGGCCGCACCCGCAAATACCTGCACGATGCGGAAGAGGCAGCGCCTTACAAGCAGAAACCAGGCACGTTCACCCCATGGGAGGATCTGGAGCCCGGCTCGGATCTGATGTTCTATGAAGGCCTGCATGGCGGCATAAAAACCGACAAAGTGAATATCGCCGGCGAGGTCGATCTGCTGATCGGCGTTGCGCCAACGGTGAATCTGGAATGGATCCAGAAACTCCATCGCGACAAGCGCATGCGTGGCCATAGCCATGAAGCGGTGGTCGATACCATCCTGCGACGCATGCCGGATTATGTGAACTATATCTGCCCGCAATTCTCCCAGACGCATGTGAATTTCCAGCGTGTGCCGACGGTGGATACCTCCAACCCGTTCACCGCGCGTGATATCCCCAGCGCCGACGAGAGCATGCTGGTGATCCGCTTCCGCGACCCCAAGGGGATCGATTTCCCCTATCTTCTGTCGATGCTGAAAGATGGCTTCATGTCCCGCGCCAACACCATCGTTTGCCCCGGCGGCAAGATAGCGCTAGCGATGCAGCTGATCTTCACCCCGATGATCTGGCAGATCATGGACCGGAAGAAGCGGGCCTTTTAAGAAAAAACGACCAGGGAACGGACCGTGATGGACTCGCTGCAAACGACCTGCGATGTGGATCGCCGAACCTTGGCGAACGCCATACGGATATTGGCGATCGATGCCGTGGAGTCTGCCACATGCGGGCATCCCGGTGCGCCGATGGGCATGGCCGATATCGCCCAGGTACTCTGGAGCGATCACCTCAAACATAACCCGGCCGACCCGCATTGGCCGGATCGCGACCGCTTCGTGTTGTCGAACGGTCACGGATCGATGCTGCTTTATGCGCTGCTCCATCTCAGCGGCTACGATCTGCCGATCGAGGAACTGAAAAATTTCCGCCAATTGCATTCGCGCACGCCAGGCCACCCTGAACATGGGATGACACCGGGTGTGGAAACCACCACCGGCCCGCTGGGGCAGGGCCTGGCCAATGCGGTCGGCATGGCGCTGGCCGAGCGCTTGCTGGCGCAGGAATTCAACAAGCAGGGTCATAGCATTGTCGATCATCGCACCTGGTGCTTTGTCGGCGATGGCTGCCTGATGGAAGGGATCAGCCATGAAGCCTGCTCCTTTGCCGGCGTTCTTGGGCTGGAGAAGCTGATTGTCGTCTATGACGATAACGGCATTTCCATCGATGGCGACGTGAAAAAATGGTTTGCCGACAATACGCCGGCGCGCTTCGAAGCCTATGGCTGGCGCGTCATCGCCGGTGTGGACGGGCATGATGCGGCGGCCATCGACGCTGCTTTGCATGAAGCCGCCACCGCCTGCGGCAAACCCACGCTGATCTGCTGCCGCACCATTATTGGCTGGGGCTCGCCCGGCGTCGCTGGCAGCAAGAAAGCGCATGGCGAGGCGCTTGGCGCGGCCGAAGCGGCGGCCACGCGTCGCGCCCTGGGCTGGGAGGGTGCGCCGTTCGAGATACCCGAGCCGGTCGCAAATGCCTGGTCCGCGCGCGCGGCCGGGGCCGGCGCGCAGGCAGCCTGGAACCGCGGCTTCGCCGCCTATCAGGCCGAATATCCTTACGAGGCCTCGGAATTTCTCCGCCGTATCGCCGGCACGCTGCCGAGCGGCTTTGCCGCCGGGGTGCAAGCCTATCTGGAAAAAGCGGCGATGGCGGCGGCACCCATGGCCACGCGCAAATCCTCGCAGGCCGCGATCGAGGCGCTGGCGCCGCTACTGCCGGAATTCTTTGGCGGCTCCGCCGATCTCACCGGCTCCAACAACACCGACTGGAAAGCGTGCCGCGATGTCTCCGGCCAGGCGGGTGGCAATTACCTGCATTACGGCGTGCGGGAATTCGGCATGGCGGCGCTGCTGAACGGCATCGCGCTGCATGGCGGCTACATCCCGTTCGGCGGCACCTTCCTGGTATTCTCCGATTATGCCAGGAACGCGCTGCGGCTTTCCGCCCTGATGAAGCTGCGGGTGATCCACGTGCTCACCCATGACAGTATCGGCGTGGGTGAGGATGGGCCGACCCACCAGCCGATCGAGCACGTCACCAGCCTGCGCCTGATTCCGAACATGGATGTGTGGCGTCCGGCCGATACGCTGGAAACCGCCATCGCCTGGCGCTCGGCGGTGGAGCGCGCCGATGGGCCGAGCTGCCTGGTCCTGAGCCGGCAAAACCTGGCTCAGCACCCGGACGGCATAAAGCGGGCCGAGCTTGCCGCACGCGGCGGCTATGTGCTGCGCGACCCGCCAGGCACACCCGATCTGGTGCTGATCGCCACCGGATCGGAACTGGGCGTGGCTGGGCAGGCAGCCGATCTGCTGGCCAAACAGGGTGTAGCGGTGCGTTTGGTTTCCATGCCGTGCACCAATCTGTTTGATCGCCAGGATGCGGCCTATCGCAAATCTGTGTTGCCCGATGGGATAAGGCGTGCCTCTGTCGAAGCAGGGGTTTCGGATTTCTGGCGCAAATATGTGGGCCTGGATGGCGTTGCCATCGGTATCGACCGGTTCGGCGAATCCGCGCCAGGCGCCATTTTGTTCGATCTGTTCGGCTTCACGCCGGAAAAAATAGCCGATGCCCTCTCCAGCTGATCAAATCAGGAGTTTTCCGATGGCTCTCGTTTCCATGCGCCAGCTTCTCGACCACGCCGCGGACCACGGCTATGGCCTGCCCGCGTTCAACGTGAACAATATGGAACAGGTGCAGGCAATCATGCAGGCCGCCGATTCCTGCAATAGCCCGGTGATCCTGCAGGGCTCGGCCGGCGCCCGCAAATATGCCGGCGAGGCGTTTCTGCGCCATCTCATCGAGGCGGCGGTGGAAACCTACCCGCATATCCCAATTGCCATGCACCAGGATCACGGTGCCAGTGCCGGCGTGTGTCTGCGCGCCATCCGCTCCGGCTTCACCAGCGTAATGATGGATGGATCGCTGAAAGAGGATATGAAAACCCCTTCCACCTACGAGTATAATTGCGCGGTCACGCGCTACGTGGTGGATATGGCCCATGATGTCGGGGTGACGGTGGAGGGTGAACTCGGCTGCCTTGGCTCTCTTGAATCGGGCGAGGCGGGCGAGGAGGATGGCTCGGGCGCCGAGGGCAAGCTCACCCACGACCAGATGCTGACCGACCCCGACCAGGCCGCTGATTTCGTCGCGCGCACGGGGGTGGATGCGCTGGCGATTGCCATCGGCACCAGCCATGGCGCCTATAAATTTTCCCGCAAGCCGACCGGTGACATCCTGGCCATCGAACGTATCAAGCAGATCCACGCAAAAATCCCCGACACCCATCTGGTGATGCATGGATCGTCATCCGTGCCGCAGGAATGGCTGGCGGTGATTCGTGAATATGGCGGCAAGATCAAGGAAACCTTTGGCGTGCCGGTGGAGGAAATCCAGGAAGGCATCAGGCACGGCGTGCGGAAAATCAATATCGATACCGATATCCGCCTGTCCATGACCGGCGCGATGCGGCGGCTGATGGGCCAGAAGCCGGAAGAATTCGATCCGCGCAAATTCCTCGCCGAGGCCCTGAAGGCGGCCCGCGATCTGTGCAAGGAGCGGTTCGAGGCATTCGGCTCCGCCGGCCAGGCCGACAAGATCAAGCCGATGCCACTGGAAGCAATGGCGGCGCGTTATGCGCAGCCAGTGCGCGTGGCCGCCTGATGCGTCTCCTCGCTTTCGACCTGGATGGAACACTCACCGATTCCGTGCCGGATATTGCCGCTGCGGTGAACCGCACTCTGGCAGCCCGGGGGTTTGCGGCGCTGTCGGAACCCGATATTGCGGCGATGGTGGGCGATGGGCTGCTGCCGCTTATCCAGCGCGCCTTTGCCGCCGTGGGTGCGGTGCCGGACAAGGAAGCGGCCGACGAATATCTGGCCGATTACGAAAGCCAGGTTGCTGTGGACACCCGGCTCTATCCCGGCGTGCCGGAGGCACTAGACCAGTTGCGCGCGGATGGCTGGACTCTGGCCGTATGCACCAACAAGCCGGAGCGGGCAGCACGCCTGTTGCTGGAAGCGCTTGGCGTGGCGGACAAATTCGCGGCGATTGGCGGTGGCGACAGTTTTGCCGCCCACAAGCCCGATCCGCTGCATTTGCTCAGCACCATCAAGGCTGCCGGGGGCAGCACCGGGCGCGCCTTGATGGTGGGGGATCACCACAATGATGTGCGTGCCGCCACTGGCTGCGGCGTGCGCGCCATTTTCGCCGGCTGGGGCTATGGCCGGCCGGGGATGGAGCAAGGCGCCGTTGCGGTCGCCAAGGATTTGCCGGCCCTGGTGCAAATCGCTGAAGAGTTGCTTCCTGCGTAAGGCGGGTTGCTGTCAGGCAACCCACCTTTTCGCTAATGCGGCTGATTTGCCGCCGGCGGCGCCTGCTGCGGGGCCGGCTGGTTGGCGGTCTGGGCGGCCTGCGCCTTTTTCTTGGCTTCATGATGGCCGATCGCGCAGCCAACGGCAGCACCCGCCACCGCATGATGCCCGGCCACGTGGCCGGCAACGCCACCCACCGCAGCGCCCGTCATGCAGCCAGCCTCTGCGGCCAGGGGCGCAAAAGCAAAAGCCGCGCCCAATACGGCAGCCCCGGCGATGTGAAAGCGAAGTCTCATGTCAGCACGTCCTTTCCTTGGCGGGCCGCGCCCGCTTGCGACAAGACAAGCGCTCGGAGGCATGCCTGGTTCAGCCCCGGCGCACGAAAATACGCCTGATGGCTACACTGCCGGCGTCGCCACCGCCTCATCATCCATGCTCGGCCGCCCGGTGACGTGGCGCCACCAATGCCAGAGCAGGCGCGCCGCCAAGGCACGATGCGGCTGCCACGGTATCGCAAGCTCCCTCAGCGCCTTGGCACTCGGCCGCGACTCCAGGCCCTTTATATGCGCGGCCGCCGCTTGCAGGGCCAGATCGCCGGCGGGAAACACGTCGCTGCGTTGCAAGGCGAATAGCAGGTAGATTTCCGCCGACCACACGCCAAGCCCGCGCACGCTGGAAATGGTGCGCACCGCCTCGTCGTCCGGCATCGCCGCCAGGGCATCGGTGGCCAGAACCCCGCTGGCGAATGCCTCTGCCACCGCCCGCGCATGGCCGATCTTTGGCCGGGAGAGCCCCGCGCCCCGCAAATCCGCCTCCTCGATGGCCAGGAAGGTCTCGGGCGAAAGGCAGCCGGGCAAAGCGCGGCACCGGCCCCAAATGGCCGCGGCGGCCTGGTTGCTGATCTGCTGACCTACTATAGCATTCAGTAACCCGGAAAACCCTGGCTCCCGCACACGCCAGGGAAGCGGCCCCGCCTCAACCTCGATTCGGCGCAAATCCGCATCCAGCCTGGCCAGGCGGTCAAGACCGCGTCGCGCGGCCTTCGGGGGCAAAGGAATCAATGGCGAGCCGATCGCGCATAGAGGTCACTTAGCTGTTGTGGCGGCTTCCGCGTCGGCCGGCAATCCAAGCCCGCCATGCCGCCAGCCGCGCATGATATGCGCCGGCAGCTGGTCCTGCGTCTCCAGCGCCGTGGCATCTGCGGCACTGATCAAGCCTGGCTGTTGCACTCGCGCATCAACAAGGCTTATCACGCAGCAACCAACGCCCACCACCACCGCGATCAGAAACGCCGCTATCCGCATGCTCAGTGGCCCCCATCCGACGAACCGGGCCGGTGTAAAGCGCCGGCGTGTCAGCGTGATGGCGTGGCGGCACTGGAATGCAACGTAGTGAAACGACGGGGTGGCTGCCGGGCGCGAATCGCGTATGGGTGATCCATGGAGACCATGCCGCATATCCTGATCGTCGATGACGACAGGGAGATCCGCGAGCTTCTCGCGCGCTTTCTGGAACGGAACCGTTTTCGCGTCACCGCGGTGCGGGATGGCCGGGAGGCGCGGCGGCATTGGCCGCTCGGCCACTACCAGCTGGTTGTGCTGGACCTGATGTTGCCGGGCGAAAGCGGGCTGGATGTGGCCCGCTGGCTGCGCACCCAGTCCGACATCCCGATCGTGATGCTGACGGCGATGGGCGAGGAGACCGACCGTATCATCGGCCTTGAACTGGGCGCGGATGACTATGTGCCAAAGCCGTTCAACCCGCGCGAATTGCTGGCGCGGATTCGCGCTGTCCTGCGCCGCACCTCGGAGCGCGCCGAGAAGCTGGTGGAGCCGGCGGCCAAAGCGGTGCGGTTCAGTGGCTGGACTCTGGAACCCTCCCGACGGCGGCTGCTGAACCCGGATGGGGTGGAGGTGGCGCTGACCGGCGGCGAATATGATCTGCTGGTGGCGCTGGTAGAGCGCGCCAACCGTGTACTCACCCGCGACATGCTGCTGGACCTGCTGCGCGGGCGCCAGGCCGGCCCGTTCGACAGGGCCATCGACGTCGCCATCAGCCGCCTGCGCCGCAAGCTGGAAGATGACGGCCGCCATGCGCAACTGATCAAGACCGTGCGCGGGGGCGGCTATGTTCTGGCTGCCGATATTGACCGCAGCTGAGGCGGCCGAACGGAAGCGGTGGTGGGTGGCCGGCTGGCCGCACAGCCTGGCCAACCGCACCCTGCTGACCTTGCTGGTGGGTCTGGTGGTGGTGCAGGCGGCGGGGCTGACCATTCATGCGCTCGACCGGATCGAATTGCAGCGTTTTGCCGAATTGCGCGATGTCGGTATCCGCTCGATGAGCATCTACCGCTCTGCGGTGGCCACCTCGGTGGGCGAGCGTGCGGCGGCGCTGAAGGAGATGGATCTTGGGCCGGGCGTCGCCGCCGGCATTGCCGACGCGCCGCCAGTGGCGCCGGAGCTCACCTCTCCCCCTTATGTGGGCCAGATCAGAGTGAATATGCAGCTTGTGCCGGTGCGCGGCCCGAACCGTCCGCGCACGGTGGAAATACGCGGCGCGCCATGGTCGGACATGATCGTGGTGGCGATGCAGTTCCCCGATCAGGGCTGGCTGATCCTGCACATTCCCCTGCCGCGCCCGCGGCCCTGGCACTCACCCACCTTTCTTTTGGCCTTTGTGCTGATGACGGTGGCCGCCGCCATCCTCTCCTTCTGGGCGGTGCGGCGGCTGACCGGCCCGGTAGGCCTGCTCGCCGAAGCCGCCGAACGGCTGGGCCGCGATGTGAATGCGCCGCCATTGCCGGAACGCGGGCCGGATGAGGTGATCCGCGCCGCGGTGGCGTTCAACACCATGGCCGCCCGAATCAGGCGCTTCGTGCAAGACCGCACATTTCTGCTGACCGCGATCGGCCACGATCTGCGCACCCCGATCACCCGGCTGAAATTGCGCGCCGAATTCATCGATG